>ENA-OQIG01000065-OQIG01000065.1-human-gut-metagenome-genome-assembly--contig:-NODE-65-length-61699-cov-3.558241_pt1 | contig 61699 bp, 69 predicted proteins | sample MGYA00242576_ERZ504741 | MGnify/ENA primary metagenome ERZ504741 (study PRJEB26092, sample SAMD00036436) | human gut metagenome | host: Homo sapiens | study: EMG produced TPA metagenomics assembly of... | reverse complement strand
AATTGCTTGAAGAAGCGATTGAATGGTGCCGCCAACGGGGAGTCTTTTTCTATTCTGTCAACAAGGACTATCCGGAAGAAGAAAAGAGTCATAACGGATTCTCCCGTAAACTGAAAGCAGACCTGTTTATTGATGACCGGAACCTGGGAGTTGCCTGACTGGGGAACCATCTACCAGATGATCCATGAACAAAAGCCATACGAACCTGTTCTATGTGACAGGCAGAAACCGACCGGCGATTTAAGCTGGATAGAGAAACTGCTCGGCAAACGTAACAAATAAAGAAAGAGGTTAACAATGAACAATCATGTAGTAATTATGGCCGGTGGCATAGGAAGTCGATTTTGGCCCATGAGTACACCGGAATGTCCCAAACAATTCATAGATATATTGGGATGTGGAAAAACACTGATTCAGCTAACTGTAGAGAGATTCGGTAATGTTTGTCCACAGGAGAACATGTGGGTGGTCACTTCGGAAAAGTATATAGATACTATTCGGGAGCAACTGCCGGGTATCCCGGAAAGTAATATACTGGCAGAACCCTGTCCCAGAAATACAGCTCCCTGCATTGCGTATGCCTGCTGGAAAATAAAAAAGAAATATCCGGAAGCCAACATTGTCGTGACTCCTTCCGATCAAGTGGTAATCGATGCCACTGAATTTCGCAGGGTGATTGAGAAAGCGCTTTTGTTCACTGATAAAAGCAGTGCCATCATCACATTGGGAATAAAACCTGCCCGTCCGGAAACCGGATATGGATATATCTCCGCAGGTGAACCGATAACGAGAGACAAAGAAATATTCCACGTAGAAGCATTCAAGGAAAAGCCTGATAAAGAAACTGCTGAAAAATATCTGGCAGCAGGCAACTACTTCTGGAATGCAGGAATATTCGTTTGGAATGTGAGAACGATCACAGCCGTAATGCGGGTATATGCACCGGGGATAGCTCAGATTTTCGACCGGATATATCCCGACTTTTATACAGAACGCGAGGAAGAAAGCGTGAAGAAGCTATTCCCCACTGCCGAAAGTATCTCGATAGATTATGCAGTGATGGAAAAAGCGGAAGAGATTTATGTATTACCTGCAATGGGGTGGTCGGACTTAGGTACCTGGGGAGCATTACACACCTTGTTGCCAAAAGATAAAGAAGGCAATGCAACAGTAGGACGGATATCCGGATGTATGAAAGCCGAAACTGCATGGTGCACGCCTCACAGGAAAAACGAGTAGTCATACAAGGGCTGAACGATTACATCATAGCCGAAAAAGACAATATATTATTAATATGCCAGTTATCAGAAGAGCAACGAATTAAAGATTTCTCAAAAGAATAAATGTTGATCCCTTTCAATATTTATAAATCCCGGTTATAATACCGGGTGTAGGGGCGTCCCGATGCGAATCGTGACTGCTTTTATTTGTTTTGTTTGTGTGTGTTCCTCCGGCCAGGCGTGGTCGGAGGAACATTTTTTTTAGGGTAACTGCTCCCGATTATTCAATTTCAATATAAAGAAATACAGGAGAATAGGAAGTACCGGAAGACCTATTAATGCCAGATAGGTCATATTTCCTGTATCAAGATCAAAGAAAATCACCTGTGGAGAAAGCGCTTCTATCATAAAAAAGAAAAAGACAGCAAACTCCATAACCAGAGTAATCATCAACAGTACAATGAAAGTATGATATCTTTCTACATAAAGATTAAAAGTAGGAGAAATATACCGCATTACAACCAAACCGACAATTACCAGAAACAAACAAAGATCAATACAGAAAAATAGTCCCCACTGTCCGGAAGCATAATCACAATCAGCCAACTCCCATATATTGGTATCATTCACCCCCGTCTTTATCTGCTTGAATGGAATTCGGAAAAGATAAAACGGATTGGAAACAAGAGAAATAACAGAACTGGTATCAATGGAACCATCACTGTAAACGACTTTGGATGCCAGTCCCAAAGAATCGAAATCCACAAAATATACTGTATCGACAAAGCATTGCAGTCCGGCTATAAAACCGGAATTTCGGATGACCGCATCACACGAAAAGGTCAAAGATAAATCGAGTTTCTCGTAAACATGGGCGCTATCTACCCGGAAACTGTCAATAACAAGGCTCAATGATTTGACAAACTGAGTCAGCGCACGTTTCTCTTTAAAATCAAATTCCGGAAGATAAACATTCAGACCACTGGGTTTGTGAACACTATGCGGACGGTGAATCATCCCCGACGGATAGCCGAAAACGGTATAAATAAAACGGCGGCATGCTGCCGGATTAGAAAGAAAACGATTGGTGGAAAGTGCATCACCACAATAGGCTACAAGATCATAGTTGATATGACTGTAGGGATAGAAGTCCATCACATTGGGATAGTCCCAGTTATTTGTCAGTTCGGGCATTCCTGTTACCGGATTAATGATATAGCCCGGATAGCCTAAACGACTAATTTTATGCGTATGCGCAACCGGTTGACTTAAATAGACATCAGTCATCCAATAAGGAACCATAACATAAGCTGAAGAAGCACGCTGAAGAGCAGAAGTCAGAGAGTCGACCTCGGCCTGGAACTGTCGTGTAACACGAGTTGTATAGGTTAATCGCTGCTTCAACGTATCAGGGCGATTGTCAAAATAGCAGTAGAAGTTTTTCACATTGTAATAATCGTAATATTCAGCTTCTTTCAACCACTCTCCTACCGGATGGGATTCATCATATATCTCCGGTTCTGTACTCAGCTCCATCTGTGTCGTATCGGAACTATAAATAAGTTCATCCAGTTTTTTCTCTGTTTCGTAAGGCACATCAGAAACAAGGGTATTCATAAAACCTTTGGCAATGATGTATTTTTTCAGCAGTTTCATTCTCAGAAAGTTTAAATCGCTCTTCCATTTTATATGGATAAACAACATAACCATAAGTTCCCGGAGTCAGAATCAGACTATAAATATCACTCAGCTGATCAATATCTTTAAAGAAATAAGTGTTTTCGGTGACAGGTGAAGGAATCAATCCTTTCCAGTCTCCGGCAAGTCGCATGTCCCGTTGTTCTGTCGGAATCAGCGGCCATTTCTGACGTCCACGGTTGAAACTTCCAAAGGATTCGATTCCATCCCTGAGGAGTCTGATAATGGTAAGGGCGAAACTTCTGATAAGCATTTGTGAAACTATTCTGCGCAGAAAGCGACAAGTATCCCAAAAGTATTACACCAACGGCTAACAAAAACTTCTTCATACGCATATCGTTTAATTTGTACCTTCTTTAGCCTGCTCCTGACGCACAGCAGCAAGCAACATGGATTCATTGATAATCGAAGCATGACTCGTAATCAGCTGTAAAGCGCAACGACGAATGACATTGGTCATAGCACCTCCCGAAAATGAATAAGCAGCTATTTTATCTATCAACTCTTCACGATTCCGAGGGGTCCAAGCTGTCGGCAGCATTTTATCCCATAAGTCTTACGGATGTATTCATCCGGCATCGGGAAAAAATGGTAGACTGAAACCTTCGGGAAAAAGCCTCGTCAATATTCGAACGCAGATTAGTGGCAAGTATCACTGTGCCCGGAAAATCTTCAATACGCTGCAACAAATAGGCTACTTCCTGATTAGCGTGCCGGTCGTTGGAAGTTTGAGTAGAAGTTCTTTTACCAAACAAAGCATCCGCTTCATCGAAAAACAAGATCCACTCTCGGTTTTCTGCCAAATCGAATACACGAGCGAGATTTTTTTCAGTCTCGCCAATATACTTCGAAACAATCATGGATAAGTCTACCCGGTAAACATCCATTTGATTACGTTTGCCAAGTAGCGTCGCAGCTAATGTTTTCCCGGTTCCGGGAGGGCCGTAAAACAATGAGCGGTACCCGGGTTTCAAAATACGTTTCAGATTCCACTTCTCCATCACTGTATGATGACCGGTAATCCAGGTATTGATCTCCTCCAGTTGCCCGGCAACCTGATAATCTACAACCAAATCATCCCAGGAAAGGGAGTCACGATTCGTTTTGCGGGAAAACCAATACTATAATCCGGCTTATATTCTTTACCATAAAGCACCCTACTGAGCAGTTCTTCCGATGCACGAAGCTGTCCGCTTAAAAAAGGTTCTCCATCTCCGGCATTCTCCAACCGTAAAATATTATGGGTATAAAACCAATGTTCACGCTCAAACAAACAAATCACCGATTGCCTTTTTTCCATATTCTCGCCGATCAGCATGAAAGCAGCGGTCTCGCCTGTAGGAAGAAAGCCCCCATGCGAAACACCTTTCCAACCGCCAAACTCAGTATATGGACGATCAAAATTTTTATTGTTCACAAAGAAAATATCCAAAGCCTGGGGATAACAATGGGGCATCAAAGCAAGCATTATAACCACTTTCTCCTCAAAAGTAATTTGAGACGAGGCATACCGGTTACCTTCTCCCACCATGAAGTGACAGGAGGTTGTACTTCAAACAAAGAGGATACTTCACACTCCTGCTTGAAATATAAACGAATACTTACATCGAGCACCTGCTGAAACCAATCAATCAGTTCTTTCATAGGACCACTTTTTATTGTGCCGCTTTCGCTCCCAACACATCCGCTTCATGCTCCAACCCGGCATCATCATTTACAGCAATTCCTCCTATTTCGGTCGTTGGTTGTACGCGTCCCTCCGCCTGTTGAACCACATGAGCCAGTTCATGACCCAGCAATTGCTGTCCGCAAGAAGTATCCGGTCTGAATTGTCCGGGGGCAAAATGTATATCCGTTCCCTGAGTATAAGCTAATGCACCGACTTCAGGAGCTTTTGATGACTCTGGATGCACACGTACAGAAGAAAAATCCGCCCCAAACGAATCCTCCATATTTTGTATCACATCATCCGGAATTCCTGTTCGGTTTTCAATTTGTCTTTGAGCAGGCTGTTCGAATTTACCTTGTAACAACTCGTCATCTTCTTCTTCACGTTGTACAACAAACTTACCTTGCAACAACTCTTCATCCTCGTCTCCCATTCTTTGGACAATTTCAGTCATCTTTGCTTGCATGGTTGACAATTCCCGATTATCAATCATTGAAACAGCAGACAGCCCTTTCTTAGATTGCTGTACCTTTATAGGTACAGCCTCTGCATTCACTTTTTCCGCATTCATTCTTTTGTCCTCCAATCTACCATTAAAAGCAAATCCATCCACGGAGTTCGTAGCATACTACAGTTCCAAGGTAAACTCTCAAGAAGTACATCATAGGCTTTACGTTCTACGCTCAATATCCAACGGTCATCCTTCATACTCAAAGAGCCTTTACGTATTAAAAAAGCTGTTTGCAAAGCCCTAGTGGATGTATTCTTCATTTTACTCCATATAGATTTAACATTTTCCAAGAGGCTTTCAGCTAACTCTTTTTCCTTTTCAGTCAACACAACTTTAGAAGGTAAAGGAGCTTCAACATTCATCCCTACTAAAATCTTATTAAACAGCAAATCTCTTTCGCACCACTCTTTTTCCTCACCATGTACAAGATACTGCAATAAGAAGATAGCATGATTTTGTAACTCTTCATTTTTAAATTGCCTGCGATCATCCGACAGATACTCAGCCATCATAAAAAGACGAGGAAAAAAAGGAGCCAAAAGAACCATACCTGCATTCGGGATCTCAAAATTACTTGCTTCCATAATCATTACTTTTTTATTTAATTGGTTAATATAGTTAATTATCTCTGTTACATTTTTATCAAAGTTTTGATGAACTTTATCCATTACTCCCATCAGCCCGGAGGAACCCCTTGACGAATACGATTCGTAAGAAAACGGATAATTTCTGTTTCAGACCAGGCTGTAAAAGGTCTTGCCGTCAGTTCCACCATCCAGACAGACAAATAATCGGCTATCGACTGTAAAAAATGGAATTCGGGAAAGTAAGTACGCATAGTCGCATAAGCGGACAAAAACTTCTGATAGACAGTCAGCAATCTCATATCACCGATCCTCCGGATCCAGAGTCTCTGCAAAGAAGCTTTTCGATTGATCAGACTCAATATAAATGCCGAATTCAACCGTCCGGTTTTCCAAAGAGAGCGAAACAATTCATTCTGTTCATCCAACAAATAAATAAGCCATTTTTCACAATAGGCTTCTTTTCCTGTATCCCGGAGAATCGCCGACTCACCAAAAAGATGAAGCAACCAGGATTCAAGTTCCTTTCGTTCCAACTGCCTCACCACCGCCGGAATAGCCAGTGGAAGCAGATGCTCTTCATAAAGCTCTTCCAAAACCTCAATTAATCCACTTTTAACAGCAAAATCAGGTATTTCTTTTAGTTCACGAAAGAAATAGCCCAACAATTCAGACACACTCTGATTATAATGAGTTGCTAATCTCAATAACACGGAGTAGACGATCCCTTTTCGATGAAAAAAACTTTCTTTGCCAGGGAGTATACAGGCAAAGATAAACTCCCACTTTAATGTACGGAAATCACTTCCTGCCTTTCCTTCAAGAAGTCCGCGTGCATACCCTCTTTCAAGCAATCGGGCATAAGCCTGGATAAATTCATATTCGCCCGGTAATACATGTGCCACAGCCTCTTCTATTTGTTGTTCGGAGAATGATTCCAGAAAATATCGGCAAAGAAGTGGAGTAGCCCAAATTGTGATTATACTTTCCGGAGAGAGTTTCTCCCAGGAAAACTCTTCAACCGATTGAGGAATCAATTCCTGTTTCAACTCCTGTAAAACAGGAAGTAACTGTACAGACAGAAAAGTTCCCCGTATCTCCTCATCCTCAACCAATAACAAGATCAGGCTACCGACGGATAAATTATAATGTGCAGCCAGTTGCTGCAAGACAGAAAGAACAAATACCTTACGACTGAAAACAGAGGCAGGAAGTCGAACCAATACCGCAAAAATAAACTCCCATTTCAGTAAACGGAATTCATCTCCGGCCTTACCGGAGAAAATAGCGGCATCCTTATGCCTGCCAAGGATACGGCATAAGAAATAACAAACTCTTTTTCCGTCGGAATAATCACTCCGACCAGTATATGGATTTCTTCTTCGCTCAGAGAACTCAACAATTCACAGATTAGTTCCTGTCTGAAAAAATTTGCCTCAATCGATTAGCAGATAAAATAACAAACGCTTCTTCCTCTCCTGCCCGGTGCCTGAGACAAGCCCTAATCTCCCGGAACATAATTGTGTAAAGATTAGCGTCCAATGCATACAATTCCGTTTGTACATTAATCCTGATTTCTTTCAAGATACTCCACAATTCGGGTAACTGTACCACTTTGTTTTCCAGTTCTCTGACACCTTCGGTCAGCAACAATGTCATTTCCGCAAAAGAGAAGTTGAAGTGGGCAGATATCCCGTGAAGCGTATGTATGAGCAATTGCTTTCGGTCGAACCGGCTTCTACTTTCCGAAAGCAGATAAGCAAGCACCAACGTCCAAACTACATTCCTATAATCATGCTGTCCGATATCTGCCCGTTTCATCAGAGTATAGGTTCGCAACTGGGCACGAACATAAAGATTAATGAACTTACTTTCGGAAGGCCTGACAATCTGCACGATATTTTCCAACTCTTCGTCCGAGAATTGAAATACCATTCGGCGATACAGGAAATCATAATGACCATACGCTTCTAAAAACTCACGGAAAGAGTAAGTATCTCCCCGCAGAACAAGTGACAAAAGATAACTGACATCCATCAGACGCTGATCGACAAAAGAAGGGAAGTATCCGTGCAAAAGAAAAAAGCCGAGCAATTCCAATGCCGTATGAGCAACGTCTCTTTCCGAATGCCCTGATCCGGATATGAAGTATCCTCACTTAGCCACTTTTGGCAATATTCATGTAAGGCAACGCGTAACCGTTCTGCAAACCGTTCATCAAACTCTTCTTCTTTTAGAATACCCAAATCGAGTGGCAAATGTTCAATGATAATAACTTTATCTTCCCGGTCATAGCGGCACATAGTTTCCTTCCACACTCCTTCGAAAATCTTCTCATAAGAGTAATCCCAACGTGCATTCAGCCTTTGTGCAAAAAGCTCGTTATCTGCCTGAAAGTCGAATTTCACCGAGTCAATCGAAATCATTCACCAGCCATTTTTTTAGTTTATCAGTCAATATTTCTATTTTCCAATCTCTGGAAGTGGAAAATGCATATTTCCACAACCGGAAATCAGTCCTGAAATCTGCTACCTTTTCCTGTTCCAGCCAGTAAAAGTTGGCATGAATATGGGCAGGTATACGCGAAAGAGCCAATCGCTCACAGTTATGCCTGAACTCTTCATCCCGTATCCAGCGCTCACCCGCTGTCCATATCACTGAAATCCGGAAAGGAGAATCGTCTGCCTCCTTTTTCGAACGTGATTTCAATAGATGGTGTTCTACTACAAATATTTCAGCTTCGTATTTTTCAAGATGAAGCAGACAATCTATATATTTCTCTAATCCGGAACAATTTTCCTGAGAAAAATCTTGCAAATTGAACGCACGGTTCCTATCCCGTCCCCATTCGGGAAGACAACTTAAAAAATTGATCCGCCGTTTCCGCCGTTCTTCATCCGTCTCATATTTCCTCAGAAAAGGAGGATTACTGTCTTCCCCATACAAACGATCGAGAACATCCATCCATGCCTCTTTTTTATCACTCAGATCGGTTTCATCGGGACGCATCCAAAAGGGAAGAGATTTCAATTCACTCAGTACAGAAATAAACTGTCCGTCAAAAAGATCAAGATACTCTTTAAAACTTTGTTGCTCGACAGCACCATAAATTTCAGGAAGATCCTCGCGAACCGGACAATGCGTGAAGATATTCCTATAAGTTCCTTCGGGACAGTTATCCAATATTGCCTTATCCGTAGTCTGGTTTTGTGTTCCATAAGTAGCCGCACGCATAGAAGTAATCATCTTCTGCACCACTTTCGGTTCCACCGCTGCAGGTCTTCCTTTCTTCTTTAATACAACTCCTCCTTCTGTCCCGCTAAAAGGAGACACGGCATAAGCTTGTAAAGGGCTTTTTCTATGGATAAATTGCTTCAACATCCTCCCATTCTCCATAAAGCCAAGAGAAATGACCTGATGTATTCCGGGCATCGCTTTTAGCCGTTGATAGAGGCTGAGAACATCATATACCATTCTTCCGGTACACATGGAAGCCTCGTCAATCACCATCCGTTGCTGTATGGGCCCTTCCAGAATTTCATCAATGGGCATACCTTTGGCCAATAATTCATCTACCCGGCAGAAACGTACGCCTGCACCCAAAAACTCACGGACTTCAAAATACAAACATGCCATCATACGATTGGCATCTTCCGTTTCATCTATCTCAATTTCGGCATGGAGTTGCAAAAGTTCATAAGTAAGGAAACTCACTTCACCTACATTTTCACAAAGATTGCGGTGGGCATGAAACAACCTGTATACTTCCTTCAGTATTTCACGCTTTCGTTTCATATCTGCTTCGGGACCTGCATCCAATACAAAGTCATAGATGCCGGATTCGCGATGAACCACCACTTGTATATCCGACAGTCCCTCAATTCCTGCAATAAATAATTTCCGATAGTCAGTAGTCGTAACAGGGTTTACCGGAAAGACTTCAGAAGGGGGGAAAAGAGCATGCTCTCCGGGAGAAAAGCCTTGTCCTTCGGCAGTCAGATAATCCTGCAGGTCAAAACCCAAGCGATAATCTGTCTCCCATAAAGCATAATTCAGTATATCCAGCACCGTCACTCCGGGGTCATGTTCGTTATAGTCCGTCCACAACTCCCCTGCCAACTCCTGAATTTTAGCCAATGCTTTTTCCTGAAGTTGCGTGTAGAAATCCTGTCCCTCCCCTTTTCGCTGTATGGTAATGTGCTCTTCCATTTATTCTTTTGTTACAAAATCCATATCAAGCATTGAACTGACACGATAGTGAAGCCAGACCTCTTCTCCGTAATTGGAACTCGTCCGAATCTGTAATCCGCATGTTCTTCCTTCTCCCCGCCGCCACCGAAACTGTATTTTGTTGAAACGAGTCCCAAACCAGGAACGACGATTCCAGATGCGCGGATGCTGTCCGAAGCAATTCATCGCAGTTACATCTGCTACAGCATATTTACCTTTCCATTTCAGTCCACAGGCTGCCACAATGTGATAAGCCAGACAACCATACTCCATCCCGCCAATATCATGCCATAACCCGTTAGCCGGAACTTTTCCCTGCATATAGCCCCCCACAAAACTATCCGCTTGAACCGAACCGTTCACCTGCAACCTCACCTTGCCGTTATCTCCCATCCTGATTGTTCCGTCGGCACACAAAGTCATCAAGGCCTTTTCATCTTCTCCCTGGTGAATATGCAGTTCTCCCTCTTTACCAAGAGATATGATCCAGGCTGGATCACCATCCAATATATTCCGGCGTATCTCCATGACAGCTCCCTCGTCGTTCAACGGTGAAAGGAGCATCCCCCTCTCTGCCGATTTATTGAATCCGTCGTCTATAACGTTCAACATAGAATCAATCAGATCGGCAAATTGTGTATGATTCGGTTTCTTTCCTTTACCGAAATACTCTTTCAAAGTTTTGCGATTCGTTTTTGCCATATTCGCTATTGTATTACAAAAGTATTTTCTACTTCCAAATCTCCAAATTCAATATCCTGACGCCATTCTCCGGCTCAATCAACTTCACGTATTGCCGTACTGCCGGTACCAGTATCCCCCATGGCACAGAAGGGGCAATCATCTGATTCTCGTCCTGCTCACTTGTATATGCTTTCAATCCGAACTTCTCCTCTTCACCCATAACCTGCAAAAGTTTCATGCCATGCAATGCCTCTACAGCCGGATTTCTCTGATACAACTTACCAGATCACGTATAGAGAAACTGTATCCCAAAACGGGTTCCTTCTGCCTTCATTCCAAGGGGCGATACATCTGCACAGATTCCGGTTAATGTCCGAAATAGCCTCTCCGGCTTGCTGCCCTTCCTTCAAACTGACCCCACAAAATACAGTCACCTCTTCATATACCGGATTAATCGCATCGATCTCGGCAAATGGCGATGTATAAGGACGTAAGAAGGCCTCTATCCCACAAAGCAACCGATCGGTACACAAAGGCCAGTCTTCACTGATACGATTGCGTATGGCAACCAATGTAACCACAGTCGTACGATTCAGGGATTTCGCATCGATTCCACGCAAACACTTCACTTTTGCCAATCCGGGAAATTCCTGCAATACCAACTGCTCATATTCACAAGGCAAGAGAGGCGCTGGCGATGAGCAATCCTCTCGCTCAAACGTGCTTTCATCTCCGTTTCCGATTCCTCGGAGGCAGTTGTATCCAGTAATCCTACTCTCCGGTAAGAGAGTAAACCCGGAACTGACTTTTCCATTTCCTCTTCTGCCGTCCATGCTGCCTCAGCTACATTCAAACTTACATTCCGCAACACCGAACAATTACATAAATTGGAGTGTATACCCGCACAAATCCAAAAAACTCCCTCCGTATCTGTCATCTCCGGAGAGATACTAAAAGGAAACTGAATAATGACCGCACCACTATGCATCAATCCCCCGGTATCATCCCGCAATACATACACAGGATCCACTTTCACCCAACGAAGAATCCCTGTAGTACCAGTCTACAGATGGCAAATACTCATGATCGATCTCACGCTGCAACAATTCCATCCCGATATATAACCGGATTATATTTTCACCTATCGCATCCGCTATGCCTATCAGGATATTACCTTCATCTTCCGGTCCGTCCGCCAAAGTGATCGGATGAGTTATATCGGGAGTAGTATCTACTTCCCGGACAACGGACGGATATATGAGAATCTGATTCCTGAATGGCACCCGACTGCAAATTGCACCTCTTCTTCTGCCGTATAATTCAGTGATACGGCATCCATTTGCAAAGCCAGTGGAGGTTCCGGCAAAGAACGTTTCTTACGGCGGTGACTGTTTTCCATCATCACTTCCGCAAAAAGCCGACGATATTCATGCGTTCCGAATCCCATATCCGGAGCACTCAACACCAGCCGATAAAAACCGGAACGAACCTCTCCGGGACGGAAACGGGTGATGTCATCCAATGGAGATAAAACGACCTCAGGAACTTCAAACACGATCTTCGTTTCTTCCTTCACTGCATCCGCAGCTACAGGAACGGATGCTGATGAAGTACAGAACAGATAATGCTCTTCTATCCCGTACGTCCGCTTCCATTCCCGGTTCTGCAAATATTCTGTCCGGGCCCGAAACGAACGATTATTCACTCCTTTATGATATTCGCGATAATGCTCTTCCAATCCGCCATTGCCCACCGGAAGATGCAGCCAACGAAAATGAAGTTCTACATGCGTTACCGGCTTTAATGCCATTTCATAGCAGCCGAACGCCACCCATGCCCCTTTATCTCCCTGAGCACCAAAGGGTGAGAAAGGCTGATGGAGATCGACCTGTCCCAGCTCGTTATACAACTAAACTCTCTGAGTCCGTTCACTTTCACATGTACCTCACAGAGCGCACTTCAAGCCTGCATGCCCACGAATAAGGAAACAGCCATGCCTCAGTATTCATCAGCAAACTTAATGCCGGAACACTCTCTCCTTTTTCGGGACATACGGGAGGAAAACTTTCATCTAAACGGAATGTCAACCGCAATCCGGTTCCTTCCTCCCAGCGAAGATGGAAACGATCTACTTCCCGGTCTCCCTCCGAAGTACTCACTTTGAGTAAAAATGAATCATTCAGAATCTTAAAGACAGCTTCATCAAAATTGATTTCCTGAGCTTTAGCCACCTCATCAACCATCCCGATCCATCGTTGCTGAGACTCCCGGTTCAGTGCGAACCATACGGAAACCTCCCGTTCGCCTTCTCCCAATAGTAACAGCATCGAATGGATACGGAGTCCGATAGGTTCCGGACGATATGTCCGATCTTTCAAAGTAGACTGAAGTACCGAAGTTACATAACCCAATGCTGCTTCCGGATAACGATCCGACTTTTTCTCTACCCTGATTATGCTTACTCCGGCTACTTTCATTCCCGTCACACACATATCGGAAAGCAGCTTATAGCCTGCAATATTTTCATCCTTTTCTCCTTTGAAATACATATTTCGCTGAAGTAAAACAGAAGTCACGGCAGGCGATTTTTCGAAAGAAAGCCAAGTGGAAAGAGGCTTTCTTTTCCTGGCAATTCCTTTCAGGATATCTTTCAGATAAAAGTCCTGCAATCGTTCCCAACGCTGATTAAACGGCGAAACGATTCCGACATAATTGTACAAAAAGGCAACCAGTAAGGCAAGTGAGGGTCCATCCTTCCGGAAGTACAGATTTCCATCAGATAAATTTCCTTCCTGGATTGCAGCCAGCGTACGACATCTTGCAGCAGCAAATGAAAACGACGCCGGACACTTTTATCTTCGGGCTGCACTCTTAAAGCAACCTGTACAGGATGGATGTGAAGATCTATTTGCCCCCTGATATCTTGAAGCAGTCCCAAAGAGGGAGTTTCCAGACAAGCATACTCCAACCTCTTCCTCCATTCCTGCAAGACATGATAAATTTGTCCCGCATCATCGAAGTCATGAAAACGGACCATATCGAGCCATACCATTAATGGCTGCCAATGGTAATAAGACGAAAATTCCGAACTGCATAAGACACGGGCAAGAAGTACCGGAAACCGTTCTTCCAGTACCGGCAAAACAACCGCAGATTCAAATCGTTCCAGACGTTTTTCTCTGCTCAACCGTCTGTGTCAGAAATGTTCGTCATAATAATAAGGGTAAACTAAATTACCACGAGCATTTGTCAGGCGTATGGTGTATTCCAATAAAATACTCATTTTACCCACCCGTTCTTCACTTACGTCAAACTCCACATTAGTCAACGTAATGCGGCTTTCAAAATGAAGAATCGCGTTTTCGACAGATGCCCGTAACTGAGTACGTGCAGTCAGATCCATATTGTGATAGACATGTTGTGCAGTTCCGAACCGAATTCAGGCCTCATCACCCTCTCCCCCAAATGTGTGGACAAGATAATGCACAAACTTTGTCGAATATCTTCTTCTTCCGACACCATCGCTATCGGAGACACACCCGGATGGAAAACCGGTGGGAAAGCCCACCCTGTTCCCAGAAAAGAACGATCCTTATCCGTATCCATAAAGGCTATCCTCCTATTTGAACAGTCGGGCAACCGGCAATAATCGAACCGCCATGGGCAGTCGTATCCCCCATACGGGCAGCAGGTTTTCCACATATCATCACAGTGGCCGATCCTTTGATTATCGAATCAGGAGGCCCTACACACACGCAACAATCGCCCATCACGGCAGCAGGCAGTTTACCTATCAGTACGGTAGGGGCACCGGCCCAATAATCGGCCCACCCACATGCGGAATAGCGACGGCCATGCAGGAGTCTGCATGGGACAAGAGTGCATATCAGTTAATCTGGCAGCTGGAGGCATAATTTTCTATTTTAGTATGAAACAATTAATTAATCATCACCATGGCACCTTTGACAACAGTCTGTCCGGAAGCTGAAAGTTCGGCAGAAGCAGAACCGGTAACTTTCAGGGAGGTCTGTGCTTTGGCAGTCACATTCATCCCTTCAATCGATACATCCTGTGTAGCTTTGACGGCAATTTTCCCCTTTGCATCCAATTGTATATTCCTTTTGCCGACAGAACAATATCTTTTGCGGAAGTCAGTTTAATACCTTTATCGTCCATCATGTATTCATTCCTATTCTGGTCTTTCACTTTTATTCCTTTGGCATCATCGCTTATCACAATCGAGTTCTTGCAAGGTGTGCTGATGGTTATCATTTTTTTCTCATCATCCAGTTCCACCGTCAGTTTCTCAGGAGTGATAATAGCACGCTTATAGTTCTTTTCATCTGCATTGTACGGAGGCGCCTGCTTGCTGCTATACATACAACCCAATATGACAGCCTGATTCGGATCGTTATTAATAAATCCCAGTACTACTTCATCGCCAACCGAAGGTACAAAGTAACTTCCCATCCCATTGGAAGCCGCAAATTGAGATAAACGTGCCCACACGGTATCCCGAGAGGAATTCAATAACGGCACTTCCACCTGAATACGGTAGTTTGAATCCGGATCATCAGTAAGTTTTGAAACCTTACCGATGTGCAGTCCTTCAATACCGGGAATCCATCCCGATGCCGGAGGAGCCATCACATCCGTACGTTGAGTGATGTTCATGGGCGAAATGCCCATCTCTACTTCCGTTATCCACGAACCATTTTGTACAGTGTGTGTCACCGATCCCACAAATATCTTCCCATTGAACCGTGCTCCCATGCCGGTCAGTTCGATGATACATCCCGGTGTAACAGATGCATTCCCCTGAAAAGAGAAGGTACCCCTGAAACGTGACAATCCCGTTTTCAACAATGTGGCATCCGCCCAGTTTTGCAGTACATCCTTTGCTGATAGCGCATCTGTCTGTAAAGTCACTCTATCCGTACCGGCAACAGAAAGAATATCTGCAGTCGAAAGATTTCCCTGCTTATTTAAAGAAGGAGTTGCCGCATTGGCAATAACTGCTTTCTGAGTAATCGGATCCCATCCCACGCTTTCTACTTTTGAAAATTGGTCTTCGACATACAGCTCACCGTCAAATGAAAGCAAGTCCGTGCCATATTCCACTTTCAGAACCGGAGCCTCCGACACTTTAGGTTTACCCACGGTTACTTTATTTCCGTCTGTTATCACAATCATACCACAAGCATCGGCCCGTGACAAGGCAAAATCCCAATCGGTGCAATAATATTGTACCAGTTGAGTATGTTCCACATTCGTACCATCCACATCAACCGACAACCCACAATCAGAAAGAACCGTTACAATGGCATCACTGTCTTTTTTCTTCTCAAACACCCTATTATTGCGGGCTACGGTGCCCTTGACCGCTTCATTCTTACACTCTATAATTAATAATGCAGCCGCTTCCGCCTCTCGTGGAATATAAATTCTTTGAGCCACGACTATACCTTCAAAAACGGGTTTGTCCGTGCATTCATATCCTAACTCGATCTTTATCTTCCGACCGGGCTTGAAGTCGTCCGCCTCACTTTCCGGAATATTCGCCTTTGACATATCTCCGGCATAAATTTTCAGCACAGCACTTCCTATGCGGTTTACTTCACGACATACTTCTATATTTTTAAACTGATATTTATCACTTATTTTACTCCCGTTACTGTAAACGGTATAGGTGACCAGTTTTCCGGCATTTTTACCTGGTGAATTATCATTCATAACTTTCCATGTTATTCGTTAGTTAATGGTGGAAAAGTAACCGGGTTCCCGGTTCAATGTACCTGAACCCTGTAAGCCCATTGACGCGCGCCACCTCTGCACAATAGGCCGTATTATCATAAATCTTCCGACAAAGGGCCGGAAGCGTATCTCCGTCTTTTACGGTAACCACATGTGAGAGATCCGGAGAACTCTTCGACATCAGCAACCGGAATGTTTTCACATCCGTATAACTTATCAACTTGAGTTTTACAGTTGCACGCAGCGGAGCACCATTCGGATCGAACATGGTATATTTGATATCCATCTGTTGCAGTCGTCCCTGAAAGTTAAGTTCTCCCCAAATCACCTTAACAAACCCCGGTTGATGAACAGTCCCTATATATTGGTAAACGGTTTCGCTCAAATCATTAATCAGAGATTTCAGGCTTTTCCCGAATTTATCGTCTCCGAGCTTAGTCAATACTCCTGTAGTATCAAGCACAAATTCAAGTTCCAGCCCCTCTTGATTGTACTTTTGAAAACAGGTCCTCCAACCCAGTTTTCAACGCAATACTTTATTTCTTTTTTAGATTCATAATCCTTCGGATTAATCATCAACCTAAAGCGATGACCACTCAAAGTATTGAACGTTCCGTCCTTATACCCTATAATTTCAAGTTTTTTTAGCCATCCGACATCCATTTCATCTGTCCTTTCTGATTTTTCCCGTTCTTACAGTGCGGTTCTCCTGTCTCAAATCTTCAATTATATCCCGCTTCATCTTTTCCATCCACTCTTCCGGGAAAATTTCCTGCGGAGTCTTTTTAGACTCCACAGTAGTCCTTACAATTACTTCCTTAATAATGATAGGCATATCACAACACACGATTTACAGAATAATACGCAAACTCAATCGTCTCAATCGCTACATCATTTTTCTTTGAATCGAATGCACCAACCTCCCATTTCACCGGATAGGCATCCGTAATCAACCACCCGCATGTAGGCTCACCGAAAGCTCCCAACAAAGTCACCATAATCTCACTGGTCAATACCGGAGTAGTATACTCCATTTGCATCGTCGCCGTTGTCCACATCGACAAAGCACTCAGTCCCAATCGCTTCATGGGTCTTTTACATACCAGGTTTCCGTGTTTCCGGTATCCCGGCAGTCTCACTTTCGGTCCTCCTCCCTCTTCTATTTCTATGGTTTCCAGCTCCATGGTCAGTCCGGACACTTCAAGAAAGGCCATATCCGGAATGGGAAAAGGAGCCAAAAACTGTACATTGAAGTAAAAAGCAGTAGGAGGCGGTATGATATGATCTAATTCGAACATTCAACCTATCTTTTTATCCGTTTTCAATAGTAATTCCTTCGTGTGCTATATCCAACTGCTCGATAGCCGCCTCGTTGCCATCCGACTTCAGGCTGACACCACTCACTTTGGTAGGCCACGCATTGGTCAGCTTCCACACCATTGTCGGATTTCCTTCCTCGTCCAGCAAACTGATTGTAACCGGTTCTCTTTGAATGGTATTCATCTTAATGGTATTGAACCAATCGAACAACTTGTTATCCTGAGCGAAAACTCCTTTTTTCAAAGTAACATTGCTGTACTTCTTGATGCCCGGCATCTTGATTGTGGAAACTGCGGGCTGTTTCCATGCCTGTACTCTATCACTTGTGCCTCAGCATCCATTCCCGAAACTTCTTTAAAGGCAATCTCACCCAAACTCCCAATCTCCACTTTGAAATAGAACACCGGCAACGGCCATACGCTATCTTGTTTTTCTCCTGCCATAATCTTTTAGTATTAAATTATAAATAATCTGTTTTATCTTCTTTCGATAAAGACTAAAGTGTTTTTCGGAAAGACTTAAACGTTTTCTGAAAAGACTTAAGAGTTTCAGTCCGAAGACTTAAGTCTTTTTGTCGAGAAACACCTTGCCTCCTCCGCTAGCTTTTTTGCATCTGCTGCTGGAATGTGATTTCGATAAACTCTGCCGGACGGACAATAGCTACCAGAACCGTCACGCGAAGAATACCTTCCAGCACATCTTCAGGAGTCATCGTATCTCCCAAGCCGACATGTACGCTGAAGGCATCATCCGGAGTAGCTCCGGCCAGTCCTCCCCGCTTCCAGATACCGGTCAGGAAGTTTTGAATCATACTTTTCAGGTTCAACCAGGTAGACGCCACATTAGGCTCGAAAACATACGCCCGGCTTGCATTCTTCACCGATTCTTCAAGCATGATCATGGTACGGCGGACGTTAATATAACGCCAATCGAGCGAATTACCGTCCAATGTACGGGCACCCCATACTTTGATTCCTTCGCCCACAAACGTGCGGATGGCATTGATGGCTTTACCCGATAAAGGTACGTTCAGGTCTTCCTGTTCATCGCTAGTGATACTCAAAGCCGGCGAGATTACTGAATTAACGGAGACATTAGCAGGGGCTTTCCACACTCCGCGTGTGTTGTCCACCATTGTATAAATACCGGCCATTGCAGCCGACGGTGCAAGCAAGTTGAGCACTCTCTTAAGCTCTTTCAGCACGGCAGTGTAGATCGGGCAAATCAATATCAACGTTTTATGCAGTCCGTCTTGCTCCACGTCAGTCATCTCCGTACCCAGTTTATCAATCTGCTCTTTTACCAGCTGCCGCCTTTCTTCAGGCTGTCTCTTTGAATCTTCCTCAAGCAATACTTTCAGACTTTCGGCATCCAGATTCAAGAAAGACAGATCACGGTCTTGCACGATAGAAGTGTTAAGCCAGGGATAATATGCAGCCCCGAAGTCGAGGAAAGCGCTGCCTGTCTTTTCGCGGAATTCATTTACCACATCTCCTTCAGGATCCCTACGATCCTTGTAGCCATCGTATACATCCAGAATCGTGATACGATTGCGCATCTTGTATCCGCAATGGCTCAGCATAGCAGTCTGCACACTGTAACATAATTCTTTATCATTCAGATTGACGGCTTCGGGACACAATACCATCGTCGGTTCTTGCTCTTTCAGTAATGTGTCGATACCTGCCTTGAACGCATCAGCATCGAGGCTGTCAACTGTATAATCACCTACAGAAACAATGTAACAAGGCCCCCCGCCGTTGCAAAGAACATCAACATGTGGTAGTACAAAGTAAAAGGTACACCGGTGCGCTTTGCCACCATTTTTTTAGTTCCGCAAACCACCGTCGGCATCTCACCGTCGGCTGCATCTTCCAAAGTAAATAAAGGAGTCGGCGCTCCTCCGAAAAAAGAGTGATATTCAGCCATCGAAGTGATACGGAAAGGTTTGTTCAACAACGAAACGTTACCATTCAAAGCCATTTCGGTATACCCGATAAAAGCAGGTACAGCCGTAGCCACTTCAACTGTCGAACTCGGAAATGCACTTTTCTCGACGATATATACGCCGGGTGTTTTCATTGATCCCATAAGCATTTAATTTTTATATTAAAAAAATCGGTCTATTTCATATATATAATAATCGGCAAAGAATATCTTTGTAAGTATCGCCTATAATATTTCCCGGATCCGGATAGGGCAATTGACGACATATCTCTCTTTTACCGGACGGATAAATTTCCCACAGTCGCAAACGGTAATCCGGAAACTCTTTCATCTTCACCTTTTCTTTCGATCGGAAACGTATTACCTTCTTTCCCATAAAATCAATCTCTACAGGATCGTCAAACACAATCGTATTCTCCATATCCTCTATCATCAATTTCCGTTCTGTATTTTCATCACGAGGTAAAAACAAATATTCCACCTGTCTATTAAAAGAATTAAATACAAGTTCGGTTTCATAAGGCAATGGTTTCTCTCCTATTTTATCAAATAAAAAAACTAGTCGAAAACAAACCCCGGGACGAACCGATACCAAAGATCCATGAAGGGTATTCATCCTAATGGATTCCCTGCTCTCCGACAGTTCCAGTTGTTCGCATGCACCTGCTAAATTCCAGTCCCAATCCGTCACATACGATAACGATTTATCCTCCACACGAAAATCAATCACCACCCTGTCTTCCCCGGCCGGTTGTCCATGGTCACCGTCTAACGAGAATAAAAGCCATCTGCCGCCACCATCATAACGCCACATCATTCCTCGCCTGAGCAACAGCCGCTGCGATTCGTCCGATAAAATCAGCGATAGCCCTTTCTCCGGAAATACCTTATAATATTCATGCTTTACCCGAAGGTTCCAAATAATCTTTATCATTTTCTTATGGTCGGCTTATTGTCCGTTATATCTGCTACCACCTGTTTCACTTCACTTCCATCAAACGTCAACCTCCTGATCTTGCAGAAGATAGAAGGATAATATCGTCCACCAAACAGCGTCCAGACATTGCTCTGATCCTGAAGCGAAGGAGTTATCATTTCGATGGTATACTTTGTGTTTTCCACCATAAAAACAGGATTAGACTGAAGAAAAGTAATTGCTAACGAGAGGACCGACAGAGATTCACGATATCTCTTTTCATTAAAAACAGCAGCTATGATCACGTCCAGGTTAACGTGTATGAGTGGATAAGACAAACCGGAAAACTTTCCTGAAGTTCCCACTTTTCCCATATTCATCCCTTGGGCAGTTTCGCGCTCCACGTTCAACAAAGAAATCTGTATTTTACATGGTTCTTCGTCTACTTGTGCTCCGATCGCTCCAACCTCTACCATACCTTCCGGCCGATGGAAGTAGGTTCCCATATATTGTTCCATCTGACTGGCATACATAGTCAATACCCGGTTTATCATAATTCCCTACATTTTAGTCAATACACATACTTTGAGACACTCTTCAGGAAAAGCATTATTACGCATTCCCAAATTAAAACATTCTTTTTTAATTATGCAAATAAATTAAAAGAAAAAACGCAGGATTTTAAAATACTCAATAAAAAAACGTCCGGTATCCCATTACGGGATAACCGGACGCTTTTTATCACATATGATGAACCGGATACCTTTCCGGCGCTATTAAGACAGAAAAGAGATCAGCACCCCTGCCGCTACGGCAGACCCGATCACTCCCGAAATATTGCTGGCCATGCAATATTGCAATACATGATTTTTAGGATCATATTTCAAAGCAATGTCATTGGCTACACGGCTGGCCATAGGAACCGCACTAAGTCCCGTAGCACCAATCAGCGGATTAATCTTTTTCTTCGTAAACAGATTCACCAGTTTCACAAAGAAGATACCTCCTGCTATCGACAAAGCAAAAGCCAGGAATCCTCCTACCACAATACCGATAGTCGTCCAGTTCAGGAAAGCTTCACTTGTCATCGTGGCTCCTACCGACAAACCCAGGAAAATGGTTGCCGCATTCATGATACTATTCGAAGCTGCGTCAAACAGACGGAAGTATTGGCACCGATCTCTTTCACCAGGTTACCGAACATCAGCATACCGATCAAAGGCACTGCACTCGGTACAAACAGAGCCACGACCGTAGTCACCACAATCGGGAAAATAATTTTCAATACACGGAGGTTTTAATTTCCGTTTTCGATGGATATTTCTTCTCCTGCTCTTTCATATTGATACTCAGTTCCTTCTTGGTACACAAAAGACGAACGACCAGTGGAATGATAACCGGAACCAATGCCATATAAGAATAGGCGGCAATCGCGATCGGGCCCAACAGATGCGGAGCCAACTTGATGGTGGTAAAGATGGCCGTAGGTCCGTCCGCACCACCGATAATTCCCAAAGAAGCTGCTTCACTGGGTGTAAATCCCATCAGGATAGCTACCAACAACACAGTAAAGATACCCAATTGAGCAGCAGCCCCGAATATAGACAGACGCAGATTGCGAAGCATCGGTCCGAAGTCCGTCAAGGCCCCCACTCCCATAAAAATGATCGGGGGAAGGAACCCTGTCTTTATAAGCATATAATACACAAAGTTCATCAGTCCCAATTCATGAGCAATATCATGGAGAGGCATCTCCCAGATATTCTTCATTACTCCGTTCACCAGGATCATGCCATTCTCGTCAGCCTGTATCACTCCCATTCCTCCACCGGGGAAGTTAGCCAACAGCACTCCAAAGGCAATCGGCACCAATAAAAGAGGCTCGTATTGTTTCTTTATACCCAGATACAAGAGAACGAAGGCAATGACATACATCACCAGAAACTGCGGTTCGGCAACAATATTGCTGAAGGCAGTCATATCATATAATTTTTCAAATATTCCGTTCATCATCCTATCTTCATTAATACATCATCTTCAGAAACCGTATCACCGGGATTTGCAGAAATAGCTGTTACCGTTCCACCAAATTCGGCGCGGATGGCATTATAGGTTTTCATTGCTTCCACGTAGCAAAGCACATCACCTTCTTTCACCGCATCGCCTACCTTGAGCGGAGTCTCTTGCGCATTCTTTACCAGGAAGAATTTTCCTTCGAGCGGAGAAAGTACCTCTTTCCCTTCACCTGCAGCAGCAGACGGTTGTGAAGCCGGTGCAACAGGCAGTTCCGTGTCTCCGTAAGCAACTGTCACCCGGTAAGCTTGCCCGTCTACCTGTACCGTAAGTGTTTTAGGTTTCGCTTCTTCCGTAGGCACCTGCTCTTTCTCAGCCTGCGTTTTGCTACATCAGCCAAGAAATCCTCTTTCGCTTTTCCGCTCTTATAGCTTCATATTGAGCCGGATGCATCGCATATTCAAAGAGTTCTTCATCGTCCTCGCCTGTCTCCCACTTCTTTTCTTTCATTAGTTTGCGATATTTCTCAAGATCATCCGGATAGTTATCCTGCGGATTTCCCTCAAAGAATTTCCGTCCTTCTCTCTCGGCTTTCTCTATAATTTCAGGAGCAAGCTTGCCCGGCAGACGTCCGGCTTTGCCAGAATCATATCCCAAATATCATCAGCGATCATTCCCCAACGCTCTTTTCCTTTCTCCATCGCGATAACGTTCATCATCGAAAGATTTTTCACATACTGGCTGAAAGGAGTAACCAAAGGAGGATATCCGACGCGGGGCCATACATAAGCCACTTCATTGAACAACTTGATCAGAAGCTGATCTTGTGTCATAAAAGGAAGATTGTGTTTTGCCTTATACTTATTAATAGATTCCAGGTTCGTTTCCAAATCTGCCATCAGGCTTCCCATCATTCCGCCCGGAAGTCCCGGAGCTATCAACAATGAATTCATCAACCGGTTTTTCGGACTGATATACAGCCCCAGAAAGTCGTCCATGAATTCCTGAATCAGGCACGCACCTTCATATAGGCCTCCATATTAATCTCAGGTACCTGAAATCCCGCATCTTTCAACATGGCCTGTACACTCAATAAATCGGCATGTCCTGTGCCCCACGACAACGGTTCCATTCCGACATCTACATAATCACACCCGGCTTCACATACTTCCAAAATGCTGGCCATGTTAAAGCCCGGTCCTGCATGGCTGTGATATTGAATAGGAATATCGGGATGCGCAGCTTTGATATTTGCCACAATCTTGCCCAAAGAAACGGGGCGTCCGATACCTGCCATGTCTTTAATGCAAATCTCGTCCGCCCCCAGTTTTATCAGTTCCAGTGCCATATTGGTGTAATATTCCACCGTATGGATTGGCGAATGGGTGATACAAAGCGAACATTGCGAAATCATTCCTGCATCTTTGGCATAAGTGATAGAAGGAGCGATATTGCGTACATCATTCAGCCACAGAATGTACGGGTGATATCCGTCCCCTGTGCTTTCTTTACTTTATAAAACAACTTACGCACATCGGCCGGAACAGGACTCATACGAAGCCCGTTGAGAGCACGATCCAACATGTGTGTCTGTATCCCGGCTTCATGGAAAGGCTTTGTCCATGCACGCACCGATTTATTCGGATTTTCACCAAACAATAAATTTACCTGTTCAAAACCACCGCCGTTTGTTTCTACCCGGGCAAAACATCCCATTTCAACAATAGCAGGTGCTACCTTCACCAACTGGTCTACCCGAGGCACATATTTACCGGCAGACTGCCACATGTCTCTAAAAACCAGACTAAATTTTACTTCTCTTTTCATTTCCGTTTTCGGTATTATTCTATAAGATTAATTTTCAGATTTTCTCGATTTTAGCCACTTTCCCTTTTCCCTGAGTCACCACATTAACGGCCGCCGTAATGGCTGCAACAATATTTCCGGGAATAGGAACCGGTGATTGGGCACCTTGCTTTGCAGGAAGCTGTTCTTCAGGAGCATATTTATTAACCAACGAGATAAGTAACTTTCCTAAATAGATCACAATGAGGAGGATAGCAAAGACAGTTGCCATCCCGACTACCATCAGTAGAAGCGCTGTTTCCAAATTTTCCATATAATTAAATTATTAGTAAACAATGTCGATTTGCAAAAAATCGTTCGAATTTAGCAATAATTTATTAATAAGTGAAAGATAAAAAACTTAAAAAACACAAAAGCGATCAGGCGGCTTAAAATGTAATTATACATTTTGAGCCGCTGATCACTTTTGTCTTAGTTCTGATTTTTTACTTTTGCACTATGGGTATCGGCGCAGCTCAGAGGAAACAAACCCTTTCAGACTCTTCAAATAATCGATAAAAGCCACAGTTGTTTCAAGATTCTGACTATTAAAATCTCCTATTTCATAACCTGAAAATAATTTGCTGTCATAACCGTCGCCACCCGAGGTGATGAAAGCATCCAATACAACGATACATTTATCGTCATCACGGATTATCTTATTGGTACGGCAGTCGGTTATCGTTTCAACATTTCCTTTCGAATTCAAATGTAGTTTTAAATAAGAAGTTTGCAGAAAACCGTTTTTATTCCTGCGTCCATCGTCCAATAATTGCTTCAACCGTTCACCCGTAAATTCATAAGCTACCACGTTACCACCGAATGGAAGCACATTGCCGGCACGCAACCTTGTGACCTCACCCGCCGGAATACTGGCACGTAAACCACCAAAATGATTTACCCCAATGACGGGCAACACTTTCAATTCGGCAGGCACTTTTTCATTCTCTAAGAAACTCCGGACGTAGGCAGCTGTCACATAAGCTCCCACCGGAGTGTACTCCCATTTATTAATGGTACGATCGTGGATCAGGGCATCTTTTGCCAAAATCAGCTTTTCCGACAGTCCGTATACCGCCAATACTTTATCGACCAACGAATCGATATGTGCATTAGACGGCCCCTCTGTCCGAATTGTATCACCTCCTATATAAGAGATACGATTGCCGCCCTCTTCTTTCACTACTCTAAAATCCAACTTACCGATATGAGTACCGTTTACCCCTGCCTGGATAATGGTACATCGTTCACCTTACCAAGAACAACTTCGTGAGAATGCCCGGAAATGATTGCGTCCACTCCTTTCAGGAAAGGCAGCAATTTAGCATTCTCCTCTTCTATAATATCTCTATTCTTCATGTTAGTGCCGATATGCATCAAGAGGACTACCATATCCACTTTGCCTTCCTTCTTCAACCGACAGGCAGTCTCGACACGGGCTGCATATACAGGATGCACAAAAGCCAGTCCCTTTATATTTTCCGGACTCGTTTTATGTGCCGTATCAGTCGTTGTCAACCCTACGAAAGCCACCCGCACCGTTCCTCCATTCTTCAGATTCAGAGTCACAATCCGGTAAGGTTTAGCCCACTCTAACGTATCTCCCCGATCCGTTATAATATTGGCTGCCACAAAATTCATATATACCTTCGCCGTATCCGTCAGATAGGGTAATCCCCAATCAAACTCGTGATTGCCTACAGCGGACATTTTTACATCCATTTCCTGAAACATTTCCGGTAACGGATTGCCTCTGGTTATTCTTGAGAAATAACTTCCGCTGAAATTATCTCCGACAGAAAGCACGATGGTATTTTTATTTTTCTCTTTCTGTGTCAACACTGTTTGTACCAGTTGGCCGGCTCCGGGAACACCCTTATCGCAGGCAAAGGCTCCATGAAAATCGTTAAATGATACAAGTGACAAGGTATCTGTCACATTTCCCTTGACAACAGGTATTACAGTATTCGATTTATGCTCTTTCCTTTTTTCCACTTTGACAGGTGTCTGTGCTCCTCCCCCCGTAAAAAAGCAAAGCATCAACCCCAATGAAGCAATCTTCCGGATATGCAATTTTTCCATAAGTATATTCTTTTATTTATTTTCCACAAAGGTAAAAAAAAATATATCCAAAAGTAACGCACCACAAATAAAAGTTATACGAGCAAACAACCGGAACAGTAAACTGAATACAAAAAATCGGCTGAAACATTTAGAACATTCCAGCCGATTCTCTTTGCAATGAATATTATAGTTTCACTACATCTTCCTGATCGTATCCACCACTCTCCTGATATCCTCATCTGTCAATGTAGGTCCCGAAGGCAGACACAGACCGATATTAAATAAACGTTCACTCGTACCATTCCCATAGAACGGAGCATCCGTAACTACAGTTCCCCCCGAGGGGAAAGAGGATTCTGTTCCTCTACCGATACCAGGATACTCCTTTAATACAATGGCCCACAATTATCTGGGTTTGGCAGATATCCTGAAAAGATTAGGAATTAACGAGGTGAACGAAGTAAATGCCATTCTCAGACTGTCAGATTATGAAAGAAAGGGAACAGTACAGGCCCTCTTTTCATAGTTGACAAAAAAGCAAGTATATCGGTTTTAGTCTACAGAGATCTTCAGTAAGCCTAAGAAGTAAAGATCAAACTTAACAAGCTGAAATACAGACTATTCAAAGTTCAAAACATCTGTCAGTAAAAGCTTTGTTTTAACACAGAGTTAAAGTTTATTCTTTGGATGCAAATAACAAGTCTTTTAAATGCAAAAGGCTTGTTATTTGCACACAAGAATAAAAATGGCTGAGAAAGGGAGTTAACAATGTTAATTGTTACGATATTATTCTCACCTAAGGATATACCCTTGTTGCAAAAACATTTTCCACACCTCCAACAAATACCTACAATTAGGTATTTGTTATCTTGCCCAACATTTTCTGTAAGGTTAAGAACTTAAATTAAGTTGCATTATAATATATTTGCGGCAAATACATTAGATCATTTATAACCTAACCTAAACATTATGAAGTATTTTGTACCACTCTTTCTCAGTCTATTTTTTTTAGTTTTTATATCCTGTGGCAATGAAGACAATGCTTGGGATAATAATATCCCTATTATTACTCCTAATGAACAATCTGATTCCTCAGGACTATTAAAGAGCCAAATAACTGACATCATTAATTATTCCAAAATCAATTTTGATGAAAACTTTAATAATACAGAACTTTATAAGAACTTGATTTTAAGCCCTAAATGGGAAAATGTTTCTATGGTTCTTCAGAAACAAGACACACTCCATTTATGTGTTCCTCTGCTAGCACAGGCCCAACCCTGAACAACAATTCCTATTATTTTATTTCAAATATCAAATCAGCAAATATTATAAGATTTACCATCATTGGGCTACCGGAAAATTTTTGGAATATTATAAATGCTCCTATTACCAGAGCCGGTATTATAGATGCCGGGTGGATTCCCGAAGTTACAATTCTTGGAGATTTATGTCGACAAATGAGTCATATCTGTTCAGATCCATATGATGAAGCTTTTCTTGAGTTCCTACACAGCAAATGGCTCAAAGAACATGGCAATGAAAGTTCCTCAGATAGTTCTTCATCTGGTGGCGATTATAGTCGGCTGACTGAAGCAGAAAAGCGCTTCCTTATGCGACATCCACAAGTAATTAAAAAATTTCATGATAACGCAAGAAAAGCTAGTGAAGCAGCTAAAAAATTTCCAGGACAGCACAATGGAGAGGGCGATGCGGTAAGACATGTTTATTGGAGTGCTCTCAACACGCTTTCAGAAAATGCAAATCTGGCAAAAGAGTTCGGTGATGCACATGAACAAAATCCGGGACAAGATATTGCAGAGAAGAATATGGATCTATTTAATAACTCCATTGGTTATCAACTGGGAGATCTAGCAAAACAAAATAAATGGTCAGAAGAACGTTTATTTAAGGAAATAATAAAATATAAAAATGATGAAAAATTACAAACAAAATTACATCCATAAGCCATATCTGTTTTTAGCAATCTTATTTTCTTTGCTTAGTTGCCAAAAAGAGGTGGTATCAAAGATAACTTTCGAAAGAAAGTTATCAGGAATAAAACCAGAAACCGAATTTAGACTCGATTCTCTGAGAAATGATAAATGGCAAAAATGCTATATTATTCCACCGTATCAACAGTACAATTCTGCATTAAATAGGATAAAGTTGAGAAAGCATGATTTAAATAAAATAAAGGAAAATGCAATCTCTGATGGAATAAATACATTTGTGTTTATAAATAACGATGGATCAATATCAATAGAAACAGTTTCAAGATCTATCATTGATATTCAAGACACATTGTTAGACTCCATATTTCTTTTTTATCCCACAACAATAATGAAAATGGATAGTAAAAGAAAAATTATAGACATAAAATAATTTTTTAAGGGTAGTTTTACAAAAGGACTAGCTATTTTTTACACTTAGAGCCTGTCTGAATTTTCCATTTTGAAATAAAAAGAGTGTTTCCCTTTTCGTCGAAAAATGATTATTTTTAGTTAGCAGTTTAAAATAATTATGTACTCAACGGAGCCACATAAATCCAGCCTTTTCATTTACATGTATCATAACCCTCAATTTAAAAACCCAACATTGCAGTGGAGGAATATTCAATACCCGACAAAGCAAACGGGCTATTTTCAAAGTAGGTTCTGAACGTCCTGCAATATAATCATTCACCCGTGAAAGACTTATTCCAATCTCAATGGCAAGTTGTTTTTGGCTCATTCCTTTTTCTTCAAGATAAAGTTCTATTAATTCTGCAACAGTTGGTTTTTCTATCGGATAATGTTCTTTCCCATACGCAATAACGATGTCGGACATAACAGAGAGTTCCACTGCATTCTTATCATTCGCAGGGATATTATCATCAACCAATGGCAGAAGTTCTTTCACTCTCACCAAAGCAAATTCATATTTTAGGCATAAGTGATACTGGATGTAAATCGTAACCACCAGACGTTTTGCGCCTAAAATCATCGTATTTTTTGCGACATTACACTATTTTGCTTGGTAATACGACAATAAATGATTAATTTCGTTGCAAATATTGTGGCGTTATTCATGGCTTAATGACGCATCAACCATATTCTAAGTATGTATATACACAAAGAGAGAATTGGACAGTATTCCATTGGAATGCTTCTGAACTGACAGTACTTCTTGAAGGCAAGCAGCATTCTTCCCAACCGGTTTCAGCGAGGGCTCACAGATTGAAGTTGGTAGGTTTCGTACAAACGAGAGTGATTAGATACATTCATAATCCTTAATGATAGAAATTTCTCAGAAATTCAGCTTTTCATCATTACTCTATTTCCGATTTCCTATCTTCATCAGCACCAGCCCGATAACAATCCAGACCATCTCCCGCACCCGCGTAATCAGAGCGGCAAATACCCCATATGCTCCGGATAAAGACAAACCGCTACCGCCAGGGCAAAGCCTCCTTCCCTACCCCCTAATTGCATGGGAAGAAAGAAAAGCAGATTGGCCAGTAGGGAAGAGAAAGCGACGATCAGAATACAACCGACAAAACTGACATCCGTAGTCAATACATTCAGAATCAACCAGACTTCAAGACATCCCACAATGCGAGCGGTATACTCTAAACCCAATGCCGAATAAAAGGTACTTTTGCGCTGTTGATGAAGCAGTGCTATCTGACTGTCTATGGTTTCCAGTTTTTCTTTGTGAAGTTCCGCGAAGCGGACTGCATGCTTCTTCAAGAAAGGGATATGACTGCCCAGACGTATGCATGCCACAGCCATACCGTTCCGGTAGCCTTTGATAAAAAGAGTGACAAGTAAAAGGCAGAAGAGCGTGATCAACCCAAGACAATGCCCATCCCCCAACCGACCGGATAAAAAAAGACATAAATCAACACCGAGCTGAGCCAGAAACAGAAATGCGAAAAGATATGCATCATCACATACAGGATGACCGAAGATGTGGCACGCTCCACTCCGACATAAGAAGTAAGCTCCATAATCCGGTAAGGTTCCCCTCCCATAAGTCCCACAGGAGTGACATAATTCAACGCAAAACCGGAAACCGTGAATTTATAGAGCCGGGCGAACGACAATGAATTCACCGGACCGCTACTACGAAGAATGATATACCACGAAAGCGTATTAATCAGATAAATAAAAAGCCAAAGGACCAGAACCAGCGGCAGATAAAATCCGGCACGCCGCAGGTTGTCCAGCAGTTCATCATAGGACACATCGAAAGTGAACAGCATGATGATGACGGCCAGGATGCCAAAGGCCAAAAACAAATTACGAAATTTATTCTTCAAAACAATATACAATTTAACGCATCAAAGATAACGTTAATAATGTATACAATGATACAAGAATAGATCGTTTAACAAAACACTTTCTTGCACAGGCTGTTTTTAATGAGAAATTAAACCTAAACAAATTAACTATGGATTGGATTGTACATCAACTTAGGGTACACCCCGAGCTGGCTATCTTCCTGACCCTTTTTGTGGGCTTTTGGATTGGAAAAATCAAAATCGGAAAGTTCAGCCTGGGAGTTGTAACAAGCGTATTGCTGGTAGGAGTCCTTGTCGGACAACTCGACATCACCGTCGACGGACCTATCAAATCTGTTTTCTTTCTGCTTTTTCTTTTCGCCATCGGCTATAAGGTCGGTCCTCAGTTTTTCCGCGGACTGAAAAAGGACGGACTCCCTCAAATGGGGTTTGCCGCCATCATGTGTGTATTCTGCCTGATCATCCCTTGGATACTGGCTAAGATTATGGGGTATAATGTAGGTGAGGCTGCCGGATTACTGGCCGGATCGCAAACCATCTCTGCCGTAATCGGCGTGGCCGGAGACACGATTAACGAACTGAACATCTCTCCGGAAACCAAAGAAGCATATAATAACATTATCCCGGTGTCCTATGCCGTAACTTACATCTTCGGTACGGCCGGCTCTGCATGGGTATTGGGTTCACTCGGCCCGCGACTGCTGGGGGGACTCGATAAAGTGAAAGCTGCCTGCAAAGAACTGGAAGCCAAAATGGGAAATAACGAAGCGGATCAACCCGGATTCATGGCAGCCGCCCGCCCCGTTACTTTCCGTGCTTATAAAATAGCCAACGACTGGTTTGGTGACGGCAAACGGGTGTCAGATCTTGAAAGTTATTTTCAGGAAAACGATAAACGCCTGTTTGTGGAACGGGTGCGCCAGGCAGGAGTCATCGTAAAAGAGGTTAGTCCGACTTTTGTACTGAAGAAAGGCGACGAGGTGGTGCTGAGCGGCCGGCGCGAGTATGTGATCGGTGAAGAGGACTGGATCGGTCCTGAAGTATTGGACCCGCAGTTGCTGGACTTCCCTGCCGAGGTATTACCCGTTATGGTCACCCGCAAAACGGTTGCCGGAGAAAAAGTCAGCACCATCCGGGCCCTGAAATTTATGCACGGTGTCAGCATTCGCCGCATCAAACGGGCAGGTATCGACATACCGGTATTGGCCCAGACCGTGGTCGACGCCGGTGACATGGTGGAACTGGTGGGTACCAAACATGAAGTGGATGCGGCAGCCAAGCAGCTGGGATATGCCGACCGGCCGACCAACCAGACAGACATGATCTTTGTCGGACTGGGCATTTTGATAGGAGGACTGATCGGCGCACTCAGCATTCACATGGGAGGAGTCCCCATCAGCCTCAGCACTAGCGGAGGAGCTTGATCGGCGGATTATTTTTCGGATGGCTACGCAGCAAACACCCTACTTTCGGACGTATTCCCGAACCCGCTCTCTGGATACTGGACAACGTGGGGCTGAACATGTTTATTGCCGTTGTGGGCATTGCTGCAGGTCCCAGCTTCGTGCAAGGGTTCAAGGAAGTGGGTTTAAGCTTGTTCATCGTAGGCGCACTGGCCACTTCCATTCCTCTGATAGCAGGCATACTGATGGCAAAATATATCTTTAAATTCCATCCGGCACTGGTATTGGGATGCACAGCCGGCGCACGTACCACTACGGCTGCATTAGGAGCCATCCAGGAAGCCGTTGAAAGCGAAACTCCTGCTTTGGGATATACTGTGACGTATGCTGTCGGGAATACTCTTCTGATTATCTGGGGAGTAGTGATCGTATTACTTATGTAGAAACAGATTTTTAATATTAACTAAACATAACTCTTGATATAATGATGAAAAGTAATGAAAACAACGGAGCAGTAACTAAAAGTTTTGCTAAAAAGATGGAGAGCATCAGTCCTTTCGAATTGAAGAACAAACTGATTGAAATGGCTGACGAGAGCATCAAGAAGATAGCCCACACCATGCTGAATGCCGGACGTGGAAATCCGAACTGGATTGCTACCACTCCGCGCGAAGCGTTCTTCCTTTTAGGTAAATTCGGACTGGAAGAGTGTAGGCGTGTGATGTACCTGCCGGAAGGAATAGCCGGTATTCCGCAAAAAGACGGAATTGCCGCCCGCTTTGAGACTTTCCTCAAGACCAACCACAGCCAGCCGGGGGCAGAGCTGTTGAAAGGGACGTATCAATACATGTTGCTGGAACATGCCGCCGACCCGGATACCCTTGTCCACGAATGGGCGGAAGGAGTGGTAGGCGATCAGTATCCGGTGCCGGACCGCATTCTGCAATTTACCGAAATGATTGTGCAAGACTATCTGGCACAGGAGATGTGCGACCGTCGTCCGCCGAAAGGCAAATACGATTTGTTTGCCACCGAAGGCGGAACAGCAGCCATGTGCTACGTTTTCGACTCTCTGCAAGAAAACTTCCTGCTCAATAAAGGGGATGGAATCGCCTTGATGGTACCTGTCTTCACTCCTTATATTGAAATTCCTCAATTGAGACGCTATGAATTTAACGTTACGGAAATATCTGCGGATCAGATGACGACAGACGGATTGCACACCTGGCAATACAAAGACGAAGATATAGACCGCCTGAGGAACCCGCAGATCAAGGCACTCTTCATTACCAATCCCAGTAACCCGCCCAGTTATACACTGAGTCCCGAGACTGCCGCACGGATTGTAAATATCGTGAAAAAAGACAATCCGAACCTGATGATTATTACAGATGACGTATACGGAACATTCAGTCCGCATTTCCGCTCACTGATGGCCGAATTACCACAAAACACTTTGTGTGTCTACTCTTTCTCCAAATATTTCGGAGCCACGGGATGGAGGGATGCCGTGATCGCTCTGCACGAAGAGAATATCTTCGACCGGATGATAGCCCACCTGCCGGAAGAGCAGAAGACAATTCTCAATAAGCGTTACTCCAGTCTGACTCTTACACCCGAGAAACTGAAATTCATCGACCGCATGGTGGCTGACAGCCGCCAGGTAGCTCTGAACCACACCGCCGGATTATCGCTGCCACAACAGACGCAAATGAGCCTGTTTGCTTCTTTCGCCATTCTGGATAAGGAAAATCGGTATAAAAACAAAATGCAGGAGATTATCCGGCGTCGCTTGAAAGCCCTGTGGGATAACACCGGATTCTCACTCGTAGACGATCCGCTGCGTGTAGGTTACTACAGCGAAATAGATATGCTGGTATGGGCCAAGATATTCTATGGAGAAGAATTTGTCAGTTATCTGAAGAAAACTTACAGCCCGCTGGATGTTGTTTTCCGCCTGGCCAACGAAACCTCACTGGTATTGCTTAACGGAGGAGGTTTTGCCGGACCGGAATGGAGCGTACGTGTATCACTGGCTAACCTGAATGAAAAGGATTATGTGAAAATAGGTCAGGGAATCAAACGGATACTGGATGAATATGCCGTGAAATGGCAAGAATCACGGAAATAGAATCCTGAATCTTGTCAGTCCGTCGGCGTATGTAACGCAATGAAAACGTGCAAGCCATGACGGCTCAGAACTTCGCGAATAAAAATCAAACCGATACCTTGTCCGTTGGGTTTGGTAGAAAAGAAGGGACTGAAGAGTTTTGCTTCAGTCTCTTTTGATATACCGGGTCCGTTATCCACCACTTCGATAGCTGTAGGCAATGAAGTACGAATGATGATCTGCCCGTCCTGCCCGATACTCTCGGCCGCATTCTTAATAATATTTACCAATACTTGTTCAAACAGGGACGCATCCAGCTTCACATCGTCCAGAGATTCGTCACATATCAGTTGCAACCGGATGTTCCGGTCATTGCACATCCCTTCCATAAAACGCTTGCAGGTAAATGCAAGGTCATTCAGGTTGGTCGGAGTAAAACGGGGCTCGGGAATCTTCACCACATCGGCAAAGCGGGTAATGAAATGGCTCATAGAAAAACAACGCTCGGTACATACGCGCATCACATCGCAAATATCCTCCATACCTTCCGACTCGGACAATGCCTGCTCTACCGTATCCAATGTGGAAGTGATGCCCGCTGTTGTATTATTCACCTCATGCGCAATCATACGGATCACTTTCTCGTATGCCTTCTTTTCAGCTTTCATCACTTCATCGGTCAATCCTTCCATCAGATAGAAAGGATGCTGGAAGCCGCGGTCCACAAATGAAGAGTGGGTGCATTTATAGATACTCGAGTCGTTCAGCCGGACGGTGCTGGTTTCTCCATTCGGAATGGCGGCCAGTTCCAGGGCAAGCGGAGAATCGATTTCCGACAATTTCCTGCCCTCGGCTTCTTCTGGACGGACTCCCATCATCTTCATCGCCATGGGGTTGAGTTGAGATACCTCTTCGTCCAGCGTCATGATAATAACGCCCATGGGGGAAGCATTAATCATCAGGTCGAGAAAATGATTCTGTTCTCGCAAGCGCAGCCGTTCGTTTTTCAGTTGTTCCATCATGCGATTGAAAACATTTACCACACGGTCGGCCTCCTGCTGCCCCACATGGCTTAATCGGCTACTGAAGTCCTGTTCTCTGAGAAGTTCCATACCACTGCCGATGGTATTCATCGGTTTCACGATTTTCCGGTAAAACAAAATAAGATACAGCATCAGGAGCAGCATCAATGCTTCGGCAATATAGAGATACTTCACGACAACGGTTTCGGATATATAAATCAGAAAACCCATGATAGCGACCAAGAAGAAAACAAGTATGAAGAAGAATCCCTTTACTGACATGTGATTGATGATTAACGATTAACGGACCATGATAAGCAACGGGTTACTTATCACCGATATCATATTTCTCCAAACGGCGATACAATGCTGCACGACTGATGCCCAATGCGGTAGCCACCTGGCTGAGATTTCCTTTATAGCGTTCCAGTGCCTGAAGAATCGTTTGCTTTTCAATTTCATCCAAGGTCATTCCCGCAAATGAAGAAGAGGTTGCCACACTTTCGTCATGACGTTGGTATTGGTTCTCGAAATCGATTGCATTCAACACTTCCTTCCCGCTGACCAGAATCGTACGTTCTACCAGGTTCTTCAATTCACGGATATTGCCCGGAAAAGGTAAACGGCTCAGGAAGTTCAACGCATCCGACGAGAATTCTGTACGGGGCAGATTGTTAATCTCCGCCTGACGGTCGGCAAAGTGTCTGGCAAGCAATGGTATATCTTCTCTGCGTTCTCTCAGTGCAGGCAGTTTTACGGTTATCAGATTGATACGATAGAACAGGTCTTCACGAAAGTGTGTTCGCTCACCATCTTACTCAGGTCGGCATTCGTAGCCGAAACCACCCGGATATCCGTCTTACGCGGGCGACTGTCTCCCAACACCTCAAAGGTCTGGTCCTGCAATACCCGCAGCAGCTTTACCTGGCACGACGGATCGAGGTCCCCGATTTCATCCAAAAAAATAGTTCCTTTGTTCGCCATTTCAAAACGCCCCATACGGTCGGCAGTGGCATCTGTAAACGCACCTTTTTTATGACCGAACATTTCACTTTCGAAAAGGCTCTGTGAAATTCCTCCCAGATTGACTTTTACAAAAGGCTGGCGGACACGTTGGCTATTGATATGGATGGCTTCGGCTATCAGTTCTTTACCCGTTCCGCTTTCACCCGTGATTAATACGGGAGCATTGGTAGGAGCAATACGTGCTACCGTATTCAATACCTCCATCAACCACGGCTTTTGCCTATGATATGGCTCCGGTTGAGTGTTCCGCTTTGCTCCTGTGGAGTGTCTTTGGGAGTGGCAGTCAGTTCGAGTGCCGTCTCGATGCGCTGCAACAGAGCAGCGTTATTCCAGGGTTTCGTGATAAAGTCGAATGCACCGGCCTGCATCCCTTGTACAGCCAACTGTATACTGCCCCAGGCAGTCATCAGAATGACCGGGACATCGGGACGAAAAACCTTTACTTGTTTTAAAAGCGTCAATCCTTCTTCACCGGAAGTGGAAAGTGTAAAATTCATATCCATCAGGATCAGAGAAGGAGCTTCCGAACGAACTACTTCCATCGCCTCACGCGGGCCGGTCACTGCAATTACCTGATAACCGGCGCGTTTCAGCATAAAACTCAGGGAAGAGCGGACCCCGCTATCATCATCTATAATTAAAAGCATAGGCATCAATTTTTGAGTTGCAAAACTACTCTTTTTTGGTTTAAAACCAAAGGTACGTTGGTTTAAAAGGTAAGACCTCTTGGTTTAAAACCAAAGAGGCGTTGGTCTGAAACCAACAGCCCTCCTGTTTAAAAAGAACAAACACACAATTATTTTTTTACAATATCTTCAAAATCAGCTTCCAGGGAAGTATTGTTTTGGAAATCCCACAACGTCAGGCTACGGAGTTGATAATAGTAATACCAATACCAGTACAGTTCGTTGATATGTTTTTGGCGGGCATCGTCTTTCGAGTTCTGGGCGTCGTTCAGATCGAGTGTATTGATCTTACCGATCAGGAATGTTTCGACACTCGTCTTATAGCGCTGTTGCGCAATCTTATCGGCCTCATTGGCTATGGAAAGCTGCTGTGCCTGATTGTTGAAATGCTCGACCAGCAGGAAGATGTCCTGATCGAAATCCATCTGTTCCTTCTTTATCTTGGACAGGGTAACGTCCCGGTTACTCTTGGCTACCCTCACTTTTCCACGGCGTTTGCCCCAGTCGAGGATTGGAATTTTAACACCGACCTCAACCACCTGATTGTCTAGCAAATTGTGATAGGCAGGAGATAAGTCTTTATTCAGTCCCGTATAACCTACATTGGCAAAAAGATCGACGCTCCTGAGATTTCCCCGGGCTGTTGCAACTTCATATTCGGCCTCTAACTGACGACGACGAATATTGTGGGCAAACGAATTGCGTTCCAGTGCTTTGTTCAGCACTTGGTTGTATTCCATCTTTAGGTTGGGAGCCGATTCCGGTACCACAGGTTCCAGTATCAGGTCGTTCCTATGGCCAGGAAAGAACGCAAACGGAACATATGGGCATTGAGGTTGCTTTCTGCATCCGTCACAGCAGCCCGGGCTTTCAGGGCGGCAAGCTTCAGTTGCAGAAGTTCATTTTCTGAGATTTGACCCATTTTTCGTTTAGCCCCGGCCACCTCGTACAAACGGTCGGCATTCACCTGATTTTGTCGGGCAGTGCCCAGTGTCTCCTTTGCCGACAGCAAATTGAAGAAGTAAGTGATCGCATTCATGGTCACCGTCTCCGTCGCAGTAATAAAAGCGGCTTTCGCCTCTTCGTAACGCACCGGTTCGATACGGCGGTTCCACTTCAGGTTGTTTACTCCGAAAATGGGCTGAGTCAGTTGAAGGGCGATAGGGACAGACATGAACTGCCGGCTTCCTCCGGAACCTAACTGTTTCATAAAGTCGAGTGAAGAGGACAATGAAACTTTACCTCCCGTAAACCAGATGTTCTGGTCGATAGACAAAGCACCGTTCAATCCTAACTTATTACTGCGGACAAACGAGTAAGAGCCGTCTTCATTCTGATAACTGTTATACTGCTTGCTGTAACTGGGCAATGTACCGCTGAAGTTTACTTCCGGAAGAAGATCGGCGCGAAACGTGCGGTACTCCCAATAAGCTGTCTCCAGCTCATTCAGAGCTACTGCTGCATCTACAGACTGTGTTCGTGCCAGTGCAATGGCTTCATTCAAGGTGATTTCCTGCGTTTCCTGCGCACTCAGCGCCAACGAGCAAAATGCAAAAGCAGAAAGTAGAAAGTATCGTTTCATATAATATTCGTTTATTTACCGGCTGAAAAGCAAACCCCGTGCCAAAAGTGAATACCGGGGAAACGGGAACACGAAACAAAGAGCAATGAGTAAGGGAGGTTGAGGGAGTAAAAGGGAAAATAAACGGGAAAAGAGAAAGGGTATAGGGAAAGAAACGATGGATGCAAAATAGGAAAAACGATAATGGAGCAGCCTCTTTCGGACGGGTAACCACGCTGTAAATGAACAGAAAAGAGAGGGATACACCTCCGGTGAAAGGTAGCGGCTACTGATCTTTTAGTATCAGGAACATCCACCGTCCGTTCCCTCCGTTCACCGCTCTCATTCATCGTTCATCGCTTATCGTTCACCACTCATCATTCACTGTTTATCGTTCACCGCTTATCGTCCATCGTTCTTTCTGCTGTCCGAAAATGAACAGTTTGTTCGGAGACGGACGTCCTCCGGTATCATTATTCGCAAATATCCGGAAGGCGGACAGTGAAACGGGTTCCGTGCCCTTCTTCTGAAGTGACGGTAATCGTCCCGTTCAGACGTCCTACGATAGTCTGGCAAATACTCAGTCCGAGCCCCGCACCCTGGGTAAGGCTATCTACCTTATAGAAACGTTCAAAGATATGCCTCAATCCATCTTCCGAAATACCTTTTCCGGTGTCTTCGACAAAAAGAGAAGTGTAGCCGGGTTCTTCTTCGGTATATCCGAATGTAATCGAACCTTGAGTCGTAAACTTAACGGCATTGTTGATCAAGTTGTTTACCACTTGTTGGAGGCGGACATTATCCGTCACCAGATACTTTTTGCTATTCTCCGGCAACTTCAGCACCAACTGCACTCCCGGAGGCATATTCAAACGCTGTGAATCGTATACATTCTTCATCAATAACGGAAGATTGTGACCGGCAAACTGAAAATCCATTGTGCCGGATTCTATACGGGACAAATCGAGAATATCATTGATAAGTGCCAGCAACAGTCCGCAATTCTTATTGATAGTCTCTATAAATAGCTTAACCTCTTCTTCGGTAAACCCGCTGGTATCGCTCAACAAATCAGAGAAACCTACAATCGCATTCAGCGGCGTACGTATCTCATGGCTCATATTGGCAAGGAAAGCCGATTTCAATTTATCCGCCTGAAGTGCTTTATCACGCGCTGCGGTTAATTCCTCTTCGGTCGTCTTATAGCGTTGTATACTCTGGCATACTCCCAAAATACTGTAGGCGTATCTGTTGTCAATCCTGCAAGCACCGACGTCCGATATTCCCACCACTCATAATTACCGTCACCACTAAGCTGACGGAACTCATACGCGTACTCTGACTGAGGCCCGCCAGTGCCCGGTTGAAAATCTCGTATGCCGATTCCTGATCGTCCGGATGAATCATCCGGTCCATCTCGCCACGTGAAATGGTAGTCTTATTTTCCGCAAAACCAAAACGTGTCAGAAAGCCCGCAGGGAAAGTAAACAGGCCGGTGCGGATATTATATTGCCAAGGGTAGATAGAACTCTCGTCTACCGCCATACTGAAAAAACGCTTCTGCATCTCTTCATCCGATATATTACGGGCAGAGAGAGCCATTCCCGTAATTTTTCCATGTGCACGGATAGGAACAACCTCTCCTGAAACCGGAAAATAACTCCCACTGTGCACCTCTTGCATAAATGAATTTTCCGGAATGACTACACTGCTTTCTTCAGTCACCACCTGCTTGAGCATAGGACGGAGAATCTCTTTACCATTATTGTAGATCTTAAAAATACTGCCTGCCGGCAAGCCTTCGTAAGGTCGAGCGGCTTCATCTTTGGGCAAATGCAGCATCTTCAATAAAGAACGATTGGTAAAATGAATACGGAAATCGGTGTCGTAAGTGATCACACCATCACGGATGGAATGAAACACATTATCAAATTCATCACGTTGGGCCACCAACCGGTTTTGTATCAGCAGGCGGGTCTGGGCATGGATGCGACGGCGGGATTCACGACGGTTTATACGATACAGCCACACTATCAGGAACACCAGTAAAGCCAATATCGAACTATACAACAAGATGTACAGCATACGGTATTTCTCCATGTATGGCTCGTTAATAATGGTTCCGCCGATAGCACTCGCCTGCTTGGGATCTACCTTAAAAAACACAAGCTGCTTGAAATCGTACATAAACTTCAAAGGAGATTCAATGATTCCCACTTCCGAGGGAGATTTGCCACGCAGCACATCGGCGGCCGTCCGCCCTACTTCATGCGCCGAAGCATACGAATCGGCATCATACGCGCCAAAGGCACCATTAGTCAACGCAAGGTTCTCGCACGAAAAGAAAGGCGCTTTTGAGTTACGACCGAATAAAGGACATAAAAGACGACCACTTAGGAGCGATGATCAATGTCTTATGTGTATTGCGGGGATAGCAGGTAGAAGCAATAATTTTATTGGTTGTATCGGTCTGCGAATTATAAAAGGTCACCGTATATTCCGGATGCTCCTCCACAAAACCTTCCCATTCGTTCATAAAATCATCTTTCCCTTTCGAACTCAGCAGGCTGTTGTCGGAGATACAGACCACCTCCGTCCGGGTAGGGAAAAGGCGACTCGCCTGCCTCAGTAATTCTCCGAAATCGGGATTCGCCGTATATCCACACACATTGGGTAACGAATCAATCAGGCTGCCTTCCGGATATTTTATATTAAAAAAGACAACGGGCAACTGCAAGGCTAACGAGTCTCCGCATGTCAGCAAAGTATGAAAAGCCTCATCACTGACGGTAACAATCAAGTCTGTTCCCCTTTCACGGGCCCGTTCGCAAAAACGACGCATAATCAGCTTTTCGGATTGATAAGTCCAGAAATTGGCATCCAGAAATTCGGTTGTAATATTCACTTTCAATCCCGATTCACCGAAACCGTCTTTCAACCCCCGAACCAAGTCATTATGCCAAGGTGTCTCCGGAGCATACGACTGAACGAAGAGAACATTATAAATACGTTCCGCAGCAGTGGAAAATCCCGGGAGTAATAAGAAGACAGATATAAGAAATATAGTATATAATCGTTTGTTCATAGCAAAAATCTGCGTTGTATCAGGATTGTGAACGCAAATATACGTTATAATCTTGAAAACAACGCAGATAGATGATAAAATATTGCGATAAGCTTTTATTCTTCGTGCAATGCCTCCGCCGGCTGGATTTTCATAGACTGACGGGCCGGGAACCAGATACCTGCCAAGATCATCAGTGCCATCAACAGTAACGTGATGCCTTCGCACAACATAAAGCGACCGACAGAAAAAGTAGAAAAGTACCACGAAGGTGTCAGTTCACTCTTTGCGATATAGAAATCGACACCAATAGCCAACGGAGTAACCAGAAGAAGCATCAGCCAACCTTCGCTCAGCAAACGAAAGAATACGCTTTGCTTACTCCCTCCTACTGCCATCATCAGCGCCATCTCACCTTTACGCTGCTGGGTGCGGAACCAGAATGTTCCCAATAGCCCCAGAAAAATATTGAGCAGCAAAAAGCCCATACCTACCAGATAGTTACGTAAAGTATTCACATCGTCCAACTGGAACGTATGCCGTATGTCCCGGAATGAACTTACCTTAGTCAGAAAAAGATTGCCCACCCGATACTGGAGGGGCATCCTTCATCAATTGTTCGGCAAAGGCGGCAGATTCGTTTTTGTTCGTACGCAAACAGATTTCATTGCCCGAAGCCAACCGATTCTCCGGTAACAAGATGACTGCGGACCGGCTATAAGCACCGGAGGAAAAATCATCATAACGGACCACTTGGAGCGCTGCCACCAATTTGGATAAATGGGCAGTATCCTGATCCAGACAAAACTCTTTGCCTACATAGTCTTTCAGATCAATCTTATAACGTGACTCGAACACATTACGCGATACCATAAAAGTACCCTCCTTCAACAGAGCAGCTAATTGTTCCGGAGTTTCTCCGTTAGCTCCCTGATAACGGAAAACACGGAAGAAGTCGGGCGTCACCCAACGACGGATGTTGTACTTGCTCTCCATGGTATCCAGGCGTACGTCCATCCCACTGTTACTTCCGTTGTACGGGAAAGAATTTTGCGACATACTCACCGCCTCGACTCCGGGACGACGACGAAGGCGATCCAGTAACTCACGCATATCTGCATGTGCTTCCTCATCCGTACGGTTGGCTATGTAGTCGGGACTTTTCTCTGTCAGGTAATCGAACTCCACCCGATAGGTATTCTCAATATCGAACCCGCGAGGTTCAAAATAGGTATAAAGGGTGACAAACATATAATCGACTACATACCAAAGCACAATGCTTACCAGCAGCAGTTCTATGAACAGCCAGGAGTTAGAGCGCCGTTCGTTTACTATTTGTTTCAACAGTTTCTTATTCATCGTTTGTGTAGTGTTTAGTTAAGCTTTCCGCTAAGAGCATTTATAATAGACATCCGCGATGCCCTCCAGGCCGGCCATCCACTACTCAGCAGATTCAGTGCCAAACAGAAAAGTAATGCATAAATAAAAGTAGAAAATTTAAAAAGCATTTTCCACTCGATAACCGGAGCCGTGTTAAGGTACATCAATCTGCTATCGGCAAAAAGCGTACCTCCCCAACAATAAGATATGATCAGACAGAACAACAGTCCGACCACTCCGCCATCAAAGTCAGTACCAGATTCTCGGCAACAATTTGCCCCATCACTCCCCCACGGGTAGCTCCGAACGAACGCCGTACACCGATCTCGGCAACGCGTTGTCTCAAACGGCTATGGGTCATCGAGCTCAGATTGATGGCAGGTACCAGTAACAGAATCAAAAATATAATGACTTGCTGACGAAAATAGGCTGCCATATCCGGCTGCACATTTGCCCATTTATGCTGCGACATCGTCAGTTGGTCATCCGGCTGCCCACGGTAGAAAACAAAATAATCACCCAACCGGCGTTATAAGCCAAGCGGCGACGTTCGCACTCTGCACGGATAGCTTCGAAGTCGGAAGAACTGCGGGCCAGGATCACAACTCGCATCACTCCCATAATCCGTCACACCAGGTATTGTCTCCTCCCGTAATATGGGTCGATGAATATGGAACCAAATCTGTGCATAGCTGTCGAAGCCATTGAAGACACATCTTTCACCACTCCGCTTATCCGGTAGACCGCATCATTCACCAAGATCTCCTTACCGGACACCTGATGGGACGTACCGAAAAGAAGACGTGCGACACTCTCTGTTATAACAGCTACCGGAAGCCCGGATTTTACTTCCGCATCCGAATAAGGCTTACCGTCTATAAACGAAAAGTCGAATATCCTCCAGAAAGCTCCGTCGGTCTCGAGGGCATCGATCCCCGTACGTACACCACGGGGCAAAGCCACCTGCATAGTTTCGGGTATCGTATAGATACTGACTTCCTCGGCCGTCGTTAATCCTTCAAAACATCCTTTTGCTGTCTGCAGCCCCATCGGACCGTTACTCGATCCGTCATCACTCCAGTTTTTGTTGCTCGTGCTCATCTGTTTGACATGCAATAGCCGGTTACGGTTACTCTCCGGAGCAAAAGGGGTGGTTTTTATTTGCTGTTGCATGACCACTACCATAATCAGGCAAATGGTCAAAGCAGTGCCCAACACACTGATCGTAGTCAGCAAGGGCTGCTGTCTGAGTTGTGCAAGGGCCTGCTTGAAATATTGTTTAATCATTTTGTGCTTGTTACTATTTTCCTATTTTCAGTCCACCGGTATTGACACCGCCAACCCCGTTTCTTGATATTTTTGCGGTACCGGCTTTACCATTCAGGGTCATGCTTCCCACTCCATTGGCTTGGGCTTCCAATGCGTCACAATCAACCTTGACATTTACACAGCCCACTCCATCCAGTTTCACCGTGAAATCCTTACACTTCAAATTGTCGATATTAACATCTCCCACTCCTGAAAGGATCAGGTCGAAGCACCTTGACCGAAGTGGTTCCCGGCAATTAAAGCTACCCACGCCTTGCAACTTCACATTGTCCAGATTGGGAGCCGTAATATACAATTTTATGTGTTTGGAATTATTGTTGTTTTTTTGATATCCGATCACTAAAACACCATTTTTCACAACTGTAGTAGTTTGGGATACGTATTCTTGCGGCCCCTCTATCCGGACGGAACAACGGTCGGACTGAGTGAAAAAAATATCTCCGACAGCCTCCAGCCGGATCATGGAGAAATCGGCAACTTTACGGTTACCGACAGCCAAGGTTTTATCTTCGGTAGTTTTACCACATTGGCAATCGGCACTGCATTGGGCTTGCACCGTATAACCGATGGCTCCCAGGAAAAGAGCCAAAGCTACGAGTATAATTTTTGCTTTCATTGTACTTTGTATTATTTATTGCACTTGACGTCCGTCGAAGAAGCGGATGGTGCGAGAGGTTTGTTTGGCCTGTTCTTCATTGTGAGTAACCATTACGATGGTACGTCCGTCTTCCTTATTCAGGCGATGAAGCAGTTCCATTACTTCGGCACCCATCTTAGAATCCAGGTTACCGGTAGGTTCGTCGGCAAGAATAATCTCGGGGTTACCGATAATGGCACGGGCAATGGCAACGCGCTGGCACTGACCACCGGAAAGCTGTGTCGGGAAATGACGCATACGATGGCTCAAACCCACCTTCTCGAGAACCTCCTGCGCCAACTTTCTACGCTCGGACGACTGACACGACGGTAGAGTAACGGAAGCTCCACATTATCCAGTACGTTGAGTGAGTTGATCAGGTGGAAAGACTGGAAAACGAAACCCAGTGTTTTATTACGGAAAGCAGCCAATTCTTTGTCTTTCATGCCTTCTGTATGTGTACCGTTTATTTCGATCGTACCCGTCGTAGGAGCATCCAGCAATCCCATGATGTTCAACAAAGTAGATTTACCACAACCCGAAGGTCCCATGATACTCAGAAACTCACCACGGTTGACTGTCAGATTCACGTTTTCGAGCGCTACTGTTTCAATCTCGTTTGTACGATAAATTTTAGAAAGAGAAGTTAATGTAATCATCACTTATAGTTTTAAATATTTCTTTTATTAGATTCTTGTTCAAATGATATGCCAAAAAATTAATTCCTTTAAATACAACCGCTTATGTTCCCAACAAGGTGTCCGATAATGAACACTCTGCCCGTAAATGAACTCAGGAGTGTCCCCCAACAGACATGCTTATTCTTCGTGCAGTGCTTCTGCAGGCTGAATGCGCATGACCTGACGCAGGTATACAAATCCCGATGACGATCATGACAACTATCGACACAAACGTCATAGCCTGCACAATCAGGAAACGGGTGACGGTAACAACCGGCATCGTATCGGTCAGCAAATCCATAAAGGCAAGATTCAGACTTATGACAGCAGCCGGCACCGTGGCCAGTATTAATAATAAAACCCCTTCACCGATCAGCAAACTTCTGAGGTTCGCACGGGTAGATCCAAAGCCAACCGAAGTCCCATCTCCGAACGCCGTTGCTGTGTCCGTATCCAAAATGTACCGATCACTCCCATCAGAATGTTCAGCAAGAAGAAGCCTAAAGCGGCAATCCGGGTTTTCACATCATTTATCTTCCCGTTGCTGCGATAATAGTTCTCACGAAGATCGTCAAAAGAGGTAATATCCAGAAGATAAAAATTACCGACCCGAAGCTGTACCTTCATATCTTTACGGAAACGGGACGGAAAGTCCACACCATCCGCATCCGGACGGACACGCACACAAAACTCCGCATTATTCCCCCTCCACCCTAACAAAGCAGCCTCCGAATGACATTCGATATAAGTAGGGTAAAGCGGATAAAAATCATCAAAGCGGATGGTATTGCATATACCGCGAATGGTATGTGTCGGTTCTGTCTCGCCCCAATTCTTCACTCCTTTACCCAGTGCATCGGTTCCCTTAGCGGAAAACTCACGTTCGGTTTCGGCAGAATGATCCATGTGTTTTCCTGAGTAGCCGCCTGTACAAGTGACTCGGTTTTTCCCTGCTTGTCAGTGATGCGGAATACCCGGAAATAATCGGGTGATACATTATACACATATCCGTGTACCCAAGTGGTATCTATCCCCCTTGAACCGCTGGAACTGCTTTGATTGTAAGGATGCGAACCAATACTCAGCGATACGGCCTCTACTCCCGGATAAGCCCTGAGGCGCGAAAGGATGGAGAACCATTGTTCTATCTTCAAGCTATCAGTATCACCGGGTTTATATTCCTTTCCTCCGGGAGGTATCGAAGCTAGTTTTACCCGATAAACGTGCTCGGTATCAAAACCGAGCGGAGTGGCATATAATCTTCCGGTTACGTACAGATAGTCCATTACATAGAACAGGCAGACTGAGACAATCATCAGTTCAAACCACAACCAGGCGTTGACAGAGCGCTGGGCCCATATCTGTTTCAATAAATGTTTTATCATGATTTCTTCTATTTAATGGCATTGACAATGTTGGTGCGCGATACACGAATGGCTGGAATTCCCGCACTCAGCAGATTCATCAACAAGCAGAACAATAACGCACAAACAAATACAAACGGTTGAATGACCATACCTGCGGATACTTGAGTGTCCACTCCATAATACCCCGACATAGAAGTATTGAGCAACCAGTCACGCATACACAGCACGGCTATGTACGACAAGATCAGTCCCAATACACCTCCCATCAATGTAACAACCAGATTCTCGGCGAGCACCTGCCGGAGAAGTTCTCCACGAGTGGCACCGAAAGCACGTCGCACACCGATCTCTTCCATCCGCCGGCGCATACGCGAAAGTGTGATACCGCTCAGGTTAATGGCAGGCACCAACAACAGAATGGTAATCACTACGATATAAATCAGAACCAACCGCGATGTATCCGGATCATCAAACGGATTATCACGGGCCAAAGACATCAGGCGGGTGTCGGGCGCACCTCCAAGCAACAATTTCAGTTCTTTCTGATTGGCGTTCATACGGTCTACATTCTGTTGTGCCTCGGCTCGAACTACATCCGGATCGGCCCCCTTGGGTACCAGGATATAACATGAATATCCTCCTTGCAGCCCCTCGCTGACACTACGTTCATAATCCGGCAATGCCGTATAAGGAGCCCAAGCCTCGGCATAAGCAGCCTCGGCCAGTACCGACACATCGGCCACTACTCCACAGACGGTATAATCGACAAATCCTAATGAAATGATACGTCCCACCGCATTGTCGATGCCAAACAGACGACGAGCCAACGAGCGGGTCACTACCAGTTTCTTCTCGCCGGACACAAATTCCTGCCCGTAAGGTTTACCATGCAGAAAGCGGAAACCAAATACACGCCAAAAATTATCATCCGTATAACTGACCGCACACTTCACTTCCCGGGTTCCGTCGGGAGTAGCCGCCAAAGACGTCATGCTGTAGTGCACGGCGCTCACCGCTTCCGCCGTAGTCATTGGATAGAAACATTCTTTAATGGTACGCAGTGATAACTGATTCCCCATATTCCATCCTTTATCATCTATTTTCTGAGCAATCGTCATCTCGATCGACAAGGTACGGTCGCGATTTATCTCCGGTTCATAGTTGGCTGTTCTTGCCTGATAGATAAGTACAATGCACATTATCATGGCAATGGCCAGTGCCGTACCAATAATGGCAATAACACTCAGCAACTTATTCTGCTGAAGAAGAACAAGTGACTGCTTAAAGTATTGCTTAATCATAAGCTCTTTTTATTAGATTGTATTTTGCATTCCTTTATTGCTTACTGTACCTGACGTCCGTCGAAAAACCGGACGGTACGTGAAGTCTGTCCGGCCTGTTCCTCATTGTGAGTTACCATTACGATGGTACGTCCGTCTTCTTTATTCAGGCGATGAAGCAATTCCATCACCTCGGCACCCATCTTAGAGTCCAGGTTACCGGTAGGTTCGTCGGCAAGGATGATCTCAGGATTACCGATAATGGCACGGGCAATGGCAACGCGCTGGCACTGACCGCCGGAAAGCTGTGTCGGAAAATGACGCATGCGATGACTCAAACCGACCTTCTCAAGAACCTCTTGTGCCAGTTTATGACGTTCGGAAGAAGCTATATGGCGATACAACAAGGGAAGTTCCACATTATCCATTACGTTAAGTGAATTTATCAGATGGAAGGACTGGAATACAAAACCAAGCGTTTTATTACGGAAAGCGGCCAGCTCTTTATCTTTCATACCCTCTGTATGTGTACCGTTTATCTCTATTGTCCCTGCGGTAGGGGCATCAAGCAAACCCATAATGTTCAGTAAAGTCGATTTGCCACAACCGGAAGGTCCCATAATGCTAAGGAATTCACCACGATCAACTTTCAGGTTGACATTCTCAAGGGCTACTGTTTCAATCTCGTTTGTACGATAGATTTTAGAAAGAGAGGTTAATGTAATCATAACTTTAGTTTATTTAGATGTTTCATTTTGTTCTATATCGATTCCACACAGACGAGATAGAATCAAATGGTATGCCAAACAGATAACTTCCTCATAAATCGTATATTAAGCAGAGAGTTGGGTGTCCGAAAATGAACATACTGCCCGTTGGTGAACTAAAAGTTCTATTAATCTCGGGTACATTGGCAGGAAAAACGCCGACGATACAACCCTAATTACGGATATTTTTACCCCTATTCCTGTTTTAATCTCCTCACCCATACTACATATAATGAAAATTCTTACATTTGTCACAGAATAAACAACCAGATGTCCTATGGAAGAAGTAATCAAGCTCAACTCGGTAGACCAGTATAATAAAATGTATGGTCTCGAGACATTGCACCCTTTGGTAACGGTAGTCGACTTGTCGAAAGCCACAGTGTTTCCCACACATTTCACTCTCAATTATGGATTATACGCTCTGTTCCTGAAACAGACAAAGTGTGGCGATCTGCGTTACGGACGGCAAATGTATGACTATCAGGAAGGCACAGTGACAAGTTTCGCACCGGGACAAGTAGTCGAAGTAAAGCTAAACGATGGTGTACGCCCGATGTCACACGGAATACTTTTCCATCCCGACCTTATCCGCGGCACGTCTTTGGGACAGGAAATCAAGCACTACTCGTTCTTTTCATACGCATCGAATGAAGCCCTGCATCTTTCGGACGACGAGAAAAAGATTTTTCAGGATTGCCTTGACAAGGTACAACAGGAGTTGTCCCGTCCGATAGACAAGCATAGCAAGCGCCTGATCGCAAGAAATATCGAATTGTTATTGGATTATTGCATGCGTTTCTACGAACGTCAGTTCGTGACACGTTCGAAAGTGAACAAAGATGTATTGATGAAGTTCGAAGACCTACTCGATGTCTATTTCCAAAGCGAACAATCGCCAAACGAAAAATTGCCCACAGTTAAATATTTCGCAGACAAGGTAAACCTGTCATCCAACTATTTCGGCGATCTGATTAAAAAGGAAACCGGAAAGACCGCTCAAGAATACATTCAGGGAAAAATAATCAATATAGCCAAAGAAAGGATATTGGCTTCGGAAAAAACTGTCAGTGAAATCGCTTATGAACTGGGATTCCAATATCCGCAACATTTCACACGGATATTTAAAAAGGTGGTCGGCTGTACACCGACAGAATATAGGGTCATTCAGGTATGACAACTCCACCGGGCTATGAAACGTATTTCTAAATATACCGAAAACGTCTTTCACTACGGATCGGCAGATTGCACGGAGAAGAAATGATAGATCGTCTACATGATATATCGGTGCAATCTGCCGATCCGTGGTGAATTTTAAGTTTGATTACTCGTCCCGCAAAGCATCCGCAGGATTCATCCGGCAGCTTTCGACACCGGGATGTAAGTAGCCACAAACGAAACAGCCAGGATCAAAATATATGAAATGGCTGATACAATAAGGAAGTGTAACACCGGACGATTCTGTATATAATCCGGATTCGGATCATCCGGCGCAAATGCAAAACCATTGAGATATACAATTTGGAATTGCGCCAAGCTCCTATTACAAATGCAATAGTAACCATCCACCAGGCCTCCAGAAGAAATTGCCGGATCAACCGATGGCGAGTAGACCCTATCGTCATGTAAATTCCCATTTCCTCCCGCCGTGAGTTGCAACGTAACCAAAAAGTGCCGCCCATCCCCAAGAACACACAGAGTAGAAAAAATGCAGCAAGGATGATCTGCAAACGGATAGTGCCCGTAGTTCCCATATAATACTCAAAGTGTTTACTCACCGTTTTAAAATCCGTGAGTGACACCAGATAATAGTTTCCGATCTGCATCCGCGGACGCATCTCACGCTTAAAAGTCTCGGTGAAAGCTGGTGATGCCAGTCCGTCACGTACGCGGAAGCAGATGCGGGCCGCTCCCGGAAGATGGATTAATTCAGAAGTAGCTTTGAATACCAACGGACCGGGCTGACTGATACTCCTGATTTGCAAGGGATCGATTACAGCAGTCAACGGAGATTTACGGGTACTGTCTCCCCAATGTATCCATTTGTTCTGCGTATACTTTTCACCGAACAGTTTTTCGGCAACGTCAGGAGTCAGATAGATTCCCTGTTCTCCTTCCGCAAGCACCGGAGGTATTTCTCCCGTCCGGGCATCATGTATCCGGAAGACTCCAAAATAGTCGGTGCCGGACAGAAATGTCATCTGCTGTATATTTGCAAAGATCGTATCATTGAAAAGCTGTCCTCCATTCCAGGTACCGCTTTGCGGATATGAATTGAAAAGCTGACAGTCACATCAGAGACTCCCGGATAGCGGCGTACCTGATCTACAATACGCATAAAATCAACCTGTTTCAATGAGTCCGAATCCAACTCCGGATTATATCTGGTATGATTGGCAGAGTATGCACCTATGCTCAGCAAGTAAGTATCAGTGAGGTCGTAATTGTCGGGCAATGCCTTGTCGGACAATAATACGTACACAGGGTCGACTACTCCCCATAAGAAATAAGTCACAACCACCAGTTCGCCCAGAATCCATCCGTTGGCAGCACGCTGGTTCCACAGTTGGCGGAGTATCATCATCAGGTTCATAGCTATTTATCTTTTATCGTTAAGCGAATATACAATATCTTTCTTCAAAGCATGCAGGGCCGGAATCAAAGCCGACAGCACATTCAGTATCAAGCTGACCAGAAATGTAATGCCTATCACCACAGGATTCAGCAACATACCGGGAGTTAAGAAACTGTCAACTCCCTCGGGTATCACATCCGAATATGCACTTAGCAGGTCGGGTAACCAATTACGCCCGCAATAGACAATCAGATACGAAAGTAATAAGCCCAACAACCCTCCAAGCCCCGTAAGAAACAGATTCTCCCAAAAGACCTGCATCAGGAGCGAAGCTTTGGAGGCCCCGAAAGCCTTACGTATACCCATTTCAGAAAGCTGACGTTTCATCCGCGAAGCGATCATTCCTGCCAGATTCAGTGCAGGAACAAAAAGCAAAGCCAGCAGGATAGTCCCATACGTCCGTATCAGTTTTCCCCAATCGGGTGCCGAATTACAATATTCATAAAAAGTGCTTTTCCAATAAGATACGGGCTGTCCATATAAATCGACCTTGTATTTTTTCTGAGAGAAATTGTATTTACGGAACGCATCCCGCACTTCCCCGGCAACCTTATCTTTCGAACCGACAGAGGGTGCAACATATAAACACTCAGATTTCCAATCAACTCATAACTGCCCTCTTGCTCCTCTACGACCTCAGCATCTACCGTCAGCGGCAACCAGATGTCGGCATACGTAGCAGGAGTAATGAAGGACACATCTTTAACCACGCCACACACTTGATATTCGTCCGAGTCGAGAACAAAGGTACGGCCCACCGGAGCATTATCTCCGTAAAGCCGGCGAGCCAACGTTACGGAAATAACGGCTTTGCGCAATCCGGAATCAAAATCAGCCCGGGTGAACGGCTTACCGTCTACAAAAGCGAAGCTGAAAACTTTCCAGAATCCGGCATCTACCAGTTTCACCTGTACCTCTTTCAGATCTTTACTCTCCGACAGTTCAAGCAGCGATGTAGTATGCCCGTCCAAAGAACACCCCACAGCCTCGGCACTCTTCAGCGGATAATAGAAGCGTTTCACCGTCTGAAAAGATACATTCGAACTGAACCAGTTATTTTCATTGCCTTGCTCTATTGCAGTCATCCCTTACTCACCAGGATTCGGTTCCGGTTCTCTTCGGGGTAGACCGGTGCCATCTTGATGTAATAGATGATCACCAAGCTCATGGTCATGGCAATGCCTAATCCTGTACCAAGCACGTACACACTGCTGAACAAAGGATTTTGTTTCAGCAGTTGCCAGGCTTGTTTGAAATAAAGTTTAATCATACTGTCTATGGGTTTAACGAGTGATCATTCGTCACGCAGCGCATCTACCGGACTGATACGGCTAAGTTTATGTGCCGGCATCCAGATTCCGATGGAAACTACAATCAGCAGCAAGAGATATACGATCAGAGTAACTGCCGTAAAATGCAGGCGAAGTGTTGATCCAGTAAGCAGGCATTGCCTCTTCCGCACTGTTACAGGTAGTATAAAGTCCGTCCCTCAATGCGTATTGCAAATAGAGTAAGCAGCCGGTCAACGTACCCAATGTGGTCAGTATCCAACCCTCGTATAACAGCAGGCGGGTGATGTGTGAAGGAGTACCGCCGAAAGAAAGCATAATGCCCACCTCTTCACGGCGTGAACGGGTCTGCATCCAGAAAGTTCCTGCTACTCCCAGGCAAAGGTTCACTAAAAAGAAGATACCCAAAGCCAGGTTCAGACGATACTGATTGGTGATACCCTCGGAAAATTCATGCTGCTCCTGAATGTCGCTAAACGACTGCACTGACTTCACATAATAGTTACCGACTGTCAACTCCTTATTCATCCACTCACGGAAGTGATGCAAGAAAAACTTCTCCGACAAATGATCGTCTATACGCAAAGCTATCAGCGGAATATAATAGTACATATAATCAGGAAACTCTTCATACACATATAACTCTATGGGCATGGGCTGCATATAACTCCGGTAGCGAACAGGAGCTATCACTCCCCCCACCCGGTAGTCTTCCTCGTCCCCGTTTCCAAGGCGGCGTCCGTAAAGCGGTTTTCCGTCTTTCAGCCGTTGTGAGATATCCGCTGTCAGCACCGATTCGGTCCACAGGAAATCACGGTTATCCAATTGTTCGGCCGTCATACCCTCGGCTCCCTCCATCCCCATGGTCCGGAAATAATCGGTATGAGGTATAAAGGCAAGACGGAGAGTGCGGACCGGAATGGTATCGAACATCGTGTTGCCGTTGCTTATGGAAAGTGCCGAAGGATACTGTTCGTTCAAGATGAAAGTAGTATACTTGACTCCCTCGTAGTGTTTGAGTTTATTGAGCAACCGTTCGAAATTGGCTTTACGCGCCAATGTATCATTCTCTTCGGCACGGAATTGCTCCGACCCGGCAGGGTATGAAGCCAACTGAAGCAGGAAAAGGTGATCGGGACGATAGCCTTCCGGCAAATTCCGGTCATGTGTCAGCACCACCAACGGATCAACAATCACCCATGTGACAATCGATACCAATATTAATTCGGCCAGCAACCATCCGTTCTTCCGGCGGCGGGCCCAGAGGTTTTTCATTATTAGTCGTATCATGTTTTATTTCTTTTCGTTTAGTGAATCAATAATATCTTTGTGTAACGAACGCCATGTGGGCCACCATGCGGAAAGCAGGTTCAGTATCAAACAAAAAGCAAACGTTACGCAAAACATCAAAGGACTGAACAGCATTTGCGGATTGATAGCCACATCACTCCGTCGGATATGACTGTCGGATATTTGTCAAACAGACTAAACACCAATTGCGCCCCAGCACAAGCAGTCCCCACGAAACAATAAGTCCCATCAATCCACCGATACAGGTAAGAAGCAGATTCTCCCATAACACCTGGTTCAACAATTGTTTCCGGTTGGCTCCAAACGCTTTTCGTATCCCCATTTCCGCCAGGCGATCGTCCATACGGCTGGATATCATGCCACTCAGGTTGATGGCAGGCACCAGCAACAACGCCAAAAGCGCCCCTCCATACAGTTTAATGACCGATGCCCAGTCAATCTCGTTCGTATTGCCCTCTCTGAACCATGTCTGCCAATACGGATCCGGTTGATGAAAGATATCTACTGTATACTCTTTCTGGGAAGTATTGTATTTACGCACCAGTTCGTTGACTTCCGCATAAAGTTTCGGCATATCTTCTTTCTGACGAACCTTGAAGTAAACGACATAAGTACCGACCTTATGACTTCCATCATTGTTTTTGTCGTATCCCGGCAAACAAGAATACGGCATATAGATTTGTCCGTAAGATGCCGGCAACAGATAACTACCCTCACGTACCACACCGACCACTTTGGATTCCTTAAAGTCTTGCTTAAACGTCTGCCCTACCACATCGGTCCTGCCGAAAATGCGGCGGGCCATCCGGTCAGAAAGTACTACATTACGAATCCCACTGGCTAAATCGGCCTCCGAGAAAGGCTTCCCATCCAGAAATTCAAACTCGAACAACCGAAAAAAATTAGGATCGGTATACTTTACCAGAGCCGGTATTTGCTCGCCTCCCCCGGCCGGTTGTATATAAGATCCCTTCCGGGTCAGAAAGTGTTCGTTTACAGCGGTAACCAGCTCCGCCGATTGCAATGGATAGAACCAGTCTTTCAGCATTTCATAAGAACAGGAATATGAATTTCCCCCTCCTTTGACATGCATGGCGCTTACCCCTTTCATCCGCATCGTCAGCGAACGGTTCACTTCCGGATAGATAGGAGCTATTTTAATATAATACACGATGGCAATGATCATTGTCATGGCAATGGCAAGCCCCGTGCCCAGCACATAGAGGCTACTGAACAGTTTGTTCTGCCGGATCAGCATCCACGATTGTTTTAAATAAAGTTTTATCATAATATGTAATTTTAATAATTATTCATAATGCAACGCTTCGGCCGGCTGCAACTTCATGGCCCGGCGGGCAGGCAACCAGGTGCCAGTGCAATGATCAGTCCCATAAGCAGCAGCACCCCACCAAAACTGACCGCAAAGCGCCACCAAGTGAAAGAGAGATTGTATAAATCGGGAATCTCCATGTGTACCATATTGAATATGACAACCAATACCAACGGAACCACCGTGGTGAGCAATAGCCACCCCTCGGCAGTAAAGAACCACCCTACCCGCCGGCGCGTACTGCCGAGTGCCATCCGCAGGCCGGTCTCGCAGCGCCGTTGCTCGATGCGCAGCCAGAATGTTCCCGTTATACCGAAAAGTACATTGAGCAGGATGAAGACAGACAGCAGGAGGTTGATACTGATCTTTCGCCATTCGTATTGCAGACGATCACTGCGCTGTTGCTTCATATCTTCCATGCCGGTTATGTAGAGATTGTTTTCCGTCAACTGATTCTTCATACGGTTGAGAAAATGTCCCATCTGTTCCGATGTCAGTTCTTCTTTCATTCGGACAGTAACCTCCATATTAGATGCTCCGGTAGCATTTACCTGGCGTTCCAGTTCCTTGGGCCACATCGTAAAGAAAAGTTCGGGTTCCGGCTTTACAAATTCTGTAATACGCACCGGAGCTGTTACCGCCGCAATATGAATCTCCCGCGTACTGCCCGGATAACGCACCTTCTGTCCTACTGCCGATTGTGAGCCGAAAAAATCTTTCTCCAACGCAGGAGTTATAAAATACGACAACTGTTTCTGAGTCAGCAGTTCGCTAAGCGGTTTCCCCTCACGGCTCTTGATGCGGAATACATCATAGAATTCGGCAGAAACGATATATTGATGATAAGATTGCTCTTTGAACTTGCTGCTGTCGGCTGTACAGGGCATGATCTGTGTCCAGGAGTTGCCACCGGAATAGGGTGAAGAGTAGAAAGCAACGCAAGCATTATCCACCTCCGGTGCACGACGCAGGCGTTCAAGGATTTTGGCCAATGCCTCCCCTTCGGTTTGGGTCCGGGTGGTGTCATTGACATACTCGTCGGCATCCTCGGGATACACATCGAACGAAAGCTTCCAGCAGTTCGTGATATCATATCCCATCGGACGGGTATAAGAATACAACTGTACCACAAACATATCTACCAGGTACACAGTGCCACGAATACGACCAGAAGTTCCATCCATATCCAGCCGTTCAAGCGACGTTGGTTCCATATCATTTTAAATATTTGCTTTATCATCATGGGTCTTTGCTTTTAAAAATTATTCCATATCATGCAACGCTTCCGTAATAGCATCCGCGAAGCTCGCCAGGCAGGAATCGCAGCACTCAGCAGATTCAATATCAACGTAAAAAAGAAAGCTGCCACAAAAGTGAGAGGCTGTATCAGCATGTCGTGCGTCAGCGAAACATCTCCCGAAAAGAAAAGCGATTTGCAGAGTGACAGCAAGCCGAATGACAGCAGCAACCCGATCAGGCCACCCATGCAAGAGGTCAGTAAATTTTCGATCACCACTTGTTCTACCAACGAGAACGAACATGCGCCAAACGCTTTACGAACTCCAATCTCGCTACGGCGTTTGCGAAACTGTGTCAGGGTTATACCTATTATATTAAGGGCTGGCAACAACAAAAGAAAAAGGATCACCGCACCGGTCGATTTCAACCATTCGCCCACGGTTCCCTCACTGAAGCCATTCGTGCCCAATACAGCCTGCCATTGAGTGAAAGGAGAATGCATATAATCCAGCTTCGTACCGGTGAGCGAAGCATTGAAAGTTGACTGTAACTTCAACATCTCACGGCGGATGGCCTCAAAGTCGGACCGGGAACGCGATAGAATGCAAGCCTGAAACTCTCCGGTAGTACCTTCACAATAAGAGATATTGTCTTTCAATAAAGAAGCGTTGGCGGTATAGGGTATCCACACATCACCATAGGAACTTTCGGCAGCCTGACTGACCTCTTTCACCACACCACATATCCGGTAATCGGCATAATTCATACGCAAAGTTTGTCCCACTGCCTCAACAGTACCGAACAGTCTGCGCGCCAGCTTGTCAGAAATGACTGCCTTGCGTATGCCCGACTCCCAATCGGTATGTGTAAAAGGACCGCCGGCCAAGAAAGTAAAATCGAAAACCTTCCAAAAACCGTCATCGGTAAACTTGATAGCATATTTATCGTAAAACTGCTGTCCGTGTACGTTGACCGGAAGATCTCCGGAAGTAAAAGCAGTCACTGCCTCGGGAGTCTGCAAAGGATAAAGGCATTCGCGCACAACCTTATGGCTCATACCACCGTTGTTGATGGGATGACCGTCACTCCCACATGCCTGCAGACTGCTCACAAACAGAATCCGATATCGGTTAGACTCGGGTGCATACGCAGAAAAATTTACTTGGTAGACAAGATAAATAAGCATCACGGCCGCCACCGACAAAGCTGTACCCGCAATAGAGATACCATTTACGAAACGGTTCTCCTTCAGCAAGTTATAGGATTGTTTGAGATAAATTGTTATCATAATTTTGCATATTAAAAGGCACACGGCTTACCTTTTAAACCAAGACCTCGTTGGTTTAAAACCAACAGGCCTTTAGTTTAAAATCTAAGGGGGCTTCATTCAAAAGATATTTCAGGAGTATTATTTCACTTTCAGTTTATTCTTATTTTTGTAGTTCGTCATGTCGCTGACCACTACCTTGTCGCCCGGGTTCAATCCGCTCACCACTTCTACAAATTCAAAGTTGGAGTCGCCCAACTGGATTTTACGTTTTACGATTTCATCATCCGAAGTCATCACAAACAGATCGTACTCGCCCCGGCCTACGTAATAAGAAGCATTGGCTATGCGCAGCACATCTTCCTTCACGGCATTCATCACGTATACATCGGTCTTAAGTCCCGAACGCAACCGCTTGTTGTTGTCCTCTTTCAATTGCACGGAGAATGAAATAACCCCATTCTTCGAAAGCGGGGTGACACTGCTCACGATTCCCTCGAGTTTCTCGCTGCCTATCTTTACAATGGCTTTGCCACCGGCTGCCACACGGTCACCATAAGTATCGGCTATTTCACCATCCACTTTGAAATGGCTCAGGTCGGAAATAATGGCTACCTGTCCGCCTTGCGGAATCTGGGCTCCGATCTGGTTGTTGATGTAAGTAAGGATGGCTTTGCGCGGCGAACGAATCTGGGCATCGTCCAGGGTACGCTTCATTTCGGCAAGTCCTTTACGGAACATATTGAGATCGAGTTCAAGAACCTTCAGGTCAGCGGCTGCTATTTGCTTTTCGTTGGCATATTGCTGTTTAAGCTGTTCCAGTTCAAGGCGGGAAGTATTGTAGCTCAGTTCGGCCTGGCGCACCTTGTCGGTCGTACCGGCTCCAAGGCTGTCCAGATACTGTTCATTGCGAAGTTCCACTTTCATCCGGGCAAGTTTCATTTCCGACACTTTGATCTGCATCGCCATATCGCTCAGTTTGGTCTGGCTGTTCACTTTTGCCTGATCGAGCTTATAACGTTTCATTTCTTCTTCGTCCAGCAGCTTTTTATAGTCGGTTTCCGTACTCTGCAAGTCGAGTTTCAAGATGGGCGTACCTACATCTACACTATCACCGCCTTTTCTATACACCTCCACGATGCGGGTATTGATCGGTGAATTGATGATCTCTTCAAAAGCAGGCACCACTTTGCCCGAAGCACTGACACTGACTTCAATCGTACCCTTATCGACGGTAGAAAACACAAGGTCCTTTTTCTGCACGCCTGTACGCAACAACGAAATCAGTACGCTGATACCTATTATCCCGACGATACCGATAGCCGAAAAACGGATAATCTTTTTATTACGCTCTTTATTGCGCACCTCTTTAGGAATTTCTCTGTCCATATATAGTTAATTATAAATTTGCACTGTTCTTTATGCCTCTATATTCAAACCTTGTGCCAAAAAAGGAAAGCATTGAGTTTCAAGGGAAAAAAAAGAAAGAGGGTGTCCGATAATGAACACCCTGTACAGTTTCGTAACAAAGCAGTACTCCCTTTTTCCGATAACCGATTGTAAGTCCGGCAAGAAAAGACCATGATCCGGGTGTAGCCATCCGACGGAAAGGGTGTAGCCCCGACGGCAAAAGGGTGTAACCATCCGTGAGGGAAGGCTACACCCTTTTATTGTCAACGTATTTCTGATATGCTCCGCAGCCGGAAGTGAAGCCTATCTCAGCCTCAGCCTGTCTCCCACTTCAGGAATATAATCTCCGTCCTTGCGGTTCATCTTGTACAGGTTCTTCAGCCGGATGGCAAATTTCTGCGAAATGGTATGCATGGAGTCTCCGTCTTTTACGATATAGACCGTATAAGGTTGGATGCCCGCTTTTTCTTCTCTTTCAGATAGATGATGTCACCGCTCATCAAAGTATAGTCACGCTGCAGATCGTTGTACTTCACCAGCTTCTTCCAGCGGATATCGAACTCTTTGGCCAGCGACTTAAAGGTATCCCCGTCACGGGCTACGATATAAGCGATGCCGTTTGCTATGTAAACCTGATGCGGATTGAGCACCGTCGGTTCACTCTTCGACGAACTCCATCCCCCCTTACGGTCATATTTATAGAGGTCGTAATCTTCAATGATCGTTATCAGACGGTTGGCATACGAAGGATCGGTGGCATATCCGGCCTTTTTCAAACCACGCGCCCACCCCTTATAATCGGTTATCTTCAGTTTAAAAAGGAATGCATAGCGGGCTCCGCGCTTCAGGAATGCAGAATGGTCCTCGTACGAGTCGCGGGGATTGCGGTACGCACGAAAACACTCGTTACGGGCATCGTCGTCATGACGAACGGTACGCCCATTCCAATTACTGCCACACTTGATGCCGAAGTGATTATTACTTTTACGAGCCAACGTACTCATGCCCGCACCACTCTCAAGCAATCCCTGAGCCAGTGTGATACTGGCAGGTATCTTATGCTCTTTCATTTGCTGCACGGCCAGGCACTATACTTATTTATATAATCTACGTAACGGGAATTCCTGCGCTGCGCCTGGGCACCTGCAGCAAAAGCAAGGACTGTAACTATGGCAATCAGCCTGAGGAGTTTGCTATTCATCTATTATTTGTGTATCTTAAGTTATGCGGCACAAAAATCATAAAAATAATTGGGATTATCAATCTCTTTTCTAACTTTGTAACATGATTTGTAGAACTATAAACCACCTACGCACATGAAAGACCTGACTATTACCTCTGTAATCAAAGTATATGAATATGATGAACTCAATGATACAGACCGTGCCTTATTGGATGACGCCATCGAGGCAACCCGGCGCAGCTATGCACCTTACTCGCACTTTTCGGTAGGAGCGGCAGCACTGCTAGCCAACGGTGTGGTAGTGACAGGAACCAATCAGGAGAATGCGGCCTATCCGTCCGGACTCTGTGCCGAACGCACCACGCTATTTTATGCCAACTCGCAGTATCCCGACCAAGCTGTGGTGACACTTGCCATCGCTGCACGTACCGAGAAGGACTTTATCGACACTCCTATCCCGCCCTGCGGTGCTTGTCGCCAGGTGATTCTGGAAACAGAGAAACGATATAAACAGCCCATCCGTATATTGCTTTATGGCAAGAAGTGTATCTACGAAGTACAAAGCATCGGACATTTATTACCCCTGTCATTTGACGCATCAGCCATGGAGGATTGATTATGATAAGAACTTACCAGACCAAACTGAAAGGTATGCTGGCACTGACTACCAGCTATCACACCGAAAAGAGCCTGCAGAAAGAAAAGAGTTTATATAAATTCATCTGGGTACGCAAAGGAAGCATCACCCTCGAGATAGACCATCAGGAAGTGATACTGGCCGAGAACGAGGTCATCTCCCTTTCCAACCTCCAGCACCTGGAATTTCTTTCGATCGACGGAGAGTACCTGACGGTTCTGTTCAACAGTAACTTCTATTGCATTTACGGCAATGACCACGAAGTGTCATGCAGCGGATTCCTGTTCAACGGTTCTTCGCATGTCGTTCGTTTCATGCTCAACGAATCGGAACGGAGGTCGATGGA
>ENA-OQIG01000064-OQIG01000064.1-human-gut-metagenome-genome-assembly--contig:-NODE-64-length-61851-cov-7.280167_pt1 | contig 61851 bp, 65 predicted proteins | sample MGYA00242576_ERZ504741 | MGnify/ENA primary metagenome ERZ504741 (study PRJEB26092, sample SAMD00036436) | human gut metagenome | host: Homo sapiens | study: EMG produced TPA metagenomics assembly of... | reverse complement strand
ATTTTTGATAAATGGTACGAAAACCCAAAGGGACGCTTGAGCAGCGTCCCCTCTGGACACCCCTTGCGCTTTTTTTAGGAGCGCAAGATTTTTTTGTGTGGAAAGTTATTAACTTGCTAATTCGCCGGATTGGGTCAAAAAAGTCACCGCGTTTTCGCGGTGGCTTTTTTTCGGTACTGATGAGTTGGGGGATTGTGGGATGGATTTACGGGGCGTGCATGTGCTGTTTTATCGCTTGTTTTATTTATTGTTTTATATTGAAAATCTTTTTATAAAAGCTGTTTTTTAATAAACAGGGGTATTTAGTCAAGAGGATAAAATCATCCGTTTAGCTACTTGCTTGATTTGGTTAAATTAATTCTGAAAATGAATCTTTTGTTCTGTGAGAACCGGGTAGCGGATCAGGGTGGAGGAGTCCAGGTTTTCGTGGTTCATGTTTACTGCTGATATCTGGTGGTTTTCGTAAGTAGTGTAGTAGTAGATGCCTTTTGTTGCGTTGCAGCAGGAGGTGTAGAGGGTAATTTCGTATTTGTTTTCTGCTACTTCGCAGCAGCCACGCTGCTGATCTACGGAGCCGAGGATGTGGAAGAACTGGCTGACGCTTTCGAGTTCGGAGTCGCCGGATCTGGAGTTCATTTTGGTGAAGGCAACTTTGGCGAAGCGGGAGGCTGAAGAGAGGTCACCAGGAAGTCCGAGAGCTCCCATTCCGCGGCTGTAAGACTGAAGGCTTAATTCTGGTGCGAATGTATTCTCGGGCTGACGCGGTGAGAGGGACTGATAGTTATTAAGCTGGAACATTTGCTGCGGAAAAGGCGGATTATTGGTGAGAACACCAACAGGATTGTCGTAAATATGAAGCTCGTCTTTCATGGATTCTACGACAATACATCCGGAGGTGTCTGCGAGGATCCAGTGAAGCTGGGCGCAGGGGAAGTTTTCGCTGAACTGAGTGTTGGTCAGGTTCATGCAGGAGAGTTTCTGACGGGCTTCTTCCAGAGTAGCGCACTGGCTGAGAATCCATGGGATAAATTCGAACTGAGCTATGTTTTCTTTATCAGAGACAGGATTGGCATATGCGGCATTTCCGACAAAGTTCAGTCCGGCCATGCCGAGTCCCTTTTCATTGATCGCGTCGTAGTAAAGTGGATAGCTGTCGGAAATATGAGCCATACCGATGATTGCATAGTGCTTATCCAGAACCCGATCTGAGTGACGGAAATGAAATGGGTAGTTTCTTGGAGTAATAGCAATTTCATTGCCGTAAGAAAATTCATAATCAAGAGTTCGACCGAAATAGAAATCTTTGGTTTTATAAGTTGCTGCTGTACACATGTTTTTACCTCCTGCAAAAAAATATTTATCTATAGTCTTCAATACGGCACCGGACAGTTACGTATCTGCTTTATTTTGAAGAATATTACCATAATCTTCTGGTTTTATGCAATATACAGATTTTTGTTTTTGCACAGATAAAATTTGGGTTATATTGCTGGTAAGAAAAAGAATCATGATGTATACTGGTATCAGATAATTATTCAGCAGTCCGTTATCCCGCGAGGTACTGAAAGAGTTTCAATTTCGGAAAATAAGCAAATCATAAGATTAAAAGCAAGGAGGATCAGGAATGAAGTTCACAGAAGGTTACTGGGAGAAAAATGAACGCGCAAACGCATCCTATGCGATGCAGGCTTTTACAGCGGAGGCAATTCCGGGAGGAATGAGAATTGTTTCTCCATTCCGCCAGATCACAGACAGAGGCGGTGCTCTGGATGTAGGAACTATCACTACAGAATTTACTTCTGCACGTAAAGATATCATAAGTGTAAGAAGTTATCATTATGAAGGCTATGTAAAAGGTGAGCCAAGATATGAGCTGAATGAGGATCCGCAGGAAACAGAGGTTGAGATTACAGAAGATGAAGCTGTGATGAAAGCCGGAAGAATGACAGTAAGAGTGGACTTGAAAGACTTTAAGATCACATATGAAGCAGATGGAAAAGTTCTCACAAACATCGGATTCCGCAATCTTGGCTATATGCAGTATGACAGGGCTACTCTGACAAAATTCCCGGAACCAAACTATATGGCAGCACAGTATCAGCCATATATGGTGACAGAGCTTTCTCTTGCACCTGGAGAATGTGTATATGGTCTGGGTGAGAGATTTACAGCGTTTGTGAAGAATGGTCAGGTTGTTGATATCTGGAATGAAGATGGCGGTACAGCTTCTCAGATTTCTTATAAGAATATCCCATTCTATGTAACAAGCAAACATTATGGCGTATTCGTAGATCACAGCGATCATGTTTCCTTCGAAGTTGCAAGTGAGAAGGTTGAGAATGTGGGATTCTCTGTGAAAGGTGAAGAGATCAGATATCATATTATTTACGGAGATGACATTAAGGGTGTGATCGAGAACTACACAGATCTTACAGGAAAACCGGCACTGCCGCCTGCATGGTCCTTTGGATTATGGCTTTCCACATCCTTTACAACAAACTATGATGAAGAGACGACCAATTCCTTTATCCAGGGAATGGCAGACAGAGATATTCCATTGAGTGTATTCCATTTTGACTGTTTCTGGATGAAAGAGTTCCACTGGTGTGATTTTGAATGGGATTCCAGAATCTTCCCGGATGTACCGGGAATGCTGAAACGTTATAAGGATAAAGGACTTAAGATCTGTGTATGGATCAATCCATATATTGCACAGGGAACTAACTTCTTTAAAGAGGGTCTGGAGAACGGATACCTGGTACAGCGTGCAGACGGAAGAGGAATCAAGCAAATCGACAACTGGCAGCCTGGCATGGGCCTGGTTGACTTTACAAATCCGGATGCAGTGAAGTGGTATCAGAATAAGCTGAAAACTTTGCTTGATATGGGTGTTGACTGTTTCAAGACAGACTTTGGCGAGAGAATTCCGGTCGATGTGAAATATTATGACGGTTCAGATCCGGTTTCTATGCATAATTATTATACGTACCTTTACAACAAGGCAGTATTTGATCTGCTGAAGGAAGTAAAAGGTGAAGGTGAAGCAATCCTTTTTGCAAGAAGTGCGACAGCAGGCGGACAGCAGTTCCCGGTTCACTGGGGCGGTGACTGTTCTGCAACCTATGCCTCCATGGCTGAGAGCTTAAGAGGTGGTCTGTCATTTACTTTATCAGGATTTTCTTTCTGGAGTCATGATATGGGCGGATTTGAACTGACGGCAGAGCCGGACGTGTACAAACGCTGGCTGCAGTTTGGTCTTCTGTCAACACACAGCCGTCTCCACGGATCAAAGAGTTATCGTGTGCCGTGGCTGTTTGACGAAGAAGCGGTAGATGTTTGCCGTAAGTTTACAAAACTGAAATTAAGATTACTCCCATATCTGTATTCTATGGCCGTAAAATCACACAAGACAGGTATTCCGTCCATGCGTGCAATGATCATGGAATTTAACGATGATCCTGCAACCAAATATCTGGATATGCAGTATATGTTAGGTGACAGTATTCTGGTTGCACCAATCTTCAACAAAGAAGGTCATGCAGAATACTATCTGCCGGCAGGAAAATGGACTCATCTTTTAAGCGGAGAAGTCAAAGAAGGCGGAAGATGGTATGAAGAAGATTATGATTTTTCTTCACTGCCTGTATTTGTAAGAGAGAATACTCTGCTTCCGATTGGTGCTGTAGATACTACCGTTGATTATGAACTGGAGAAAGATGTACAGATTCAGGTTTATGAAGTAAATGAAACTGCATCCTGTGAGGTAGTGACGCGTAAAGGAGAGACAGCTTTTACAGTAAAAGCTGTAAGAGAGGGAAATAAACTCACTCTGGAAGCTTCAGCAGAAAATGGAGGTATGACCTATCTGCTGAGAAATATTCATGAAATAGCTGATGTTACTGGTGGAAGCATAGTGAAAGATACAGAAAATGGTATTATCATTGTACCGGAAGGATGCAGACAGGAAATCGAACTCTAATTGACAGGTGCATGATATTCTTTCTGTGAAGTGCATTATAGCCGGGTTTATGTTACTGTTCAATCTGTTCTCAGTAATACACTTCGCATAGTATATTTCGGGATAGCAGCGTGTGGACAGGTAACAAGTTTATAAATATTTTAGAAATTCGACAAAAAATAGGACTGGACAAATGGATTGTCCGGTCCTATAATAATATTCACCAGAGTTCTTCTGGTGATTCAATCCCGTCAGTTCGGCGGTTAATTCCACTTTTATTTTTTTAAAATACCAAAGAAGAGACTGACTGTTTCCTATTGTATGAACAGTATCGAAACAGTTGTGAAAAATATAAGACTGGAGGTGATGCAATATGCATTTTTTCACCTTTTTCCTGTAGCGGTTGCCGGGACTGCATGATCATGGATATCCGTACAGCAAAGTTGATAACGGATGGATTATTTTTTCCATGTCTGTGGGACTGTTTGTCTGTATATGGCAAAAGAATATTACGGGAATTGGATTTTTTATAATGGGAAGCGTAATGCCGTTATTTCTTATGATCCTCTTTGCTTTTGGGATGATAGGTGCCGGAGATATTAAACTATTCTGCGCACTGGGAGGGATAATGGGCTGTGAATCTATCATAAAATGCATCTTTATTTCTTTTCTGACAGGTGCAGGCATTTCGGCCGCACTTCTGATCTTTAACCACAATTTCTGTGAACGTATCCTTTATTTTATTGAATATGTGAAATGTACAGTCAGTACGGGAAAGATTAGTTCCTATCGGAGAAAAAGTATTGCTGCTCCTGAAAATTTCCATTTTACGATTCCTGTTTTTATAAGTGTGTTGTTATATGCAGGAGGTATCTATTGAAAAGAAATATTTTTGCAGTATGCGATCTGGAAGTGGATTATGCGCTGAACTTTATGGACTATATGAACCGGAAGAAGAATATTCCCTTTGAGATACAGGCATTTACATCTGTAGAGAACCTGATCGCCTATGGGAAACAAACACATATAGAGTTGCTGTTGATCTCCGGGCGGGCTATGTGCCGGGAAGTCCGGGATCTGGATATCGGGAAGATCATCATTCTGTCGGAAGGGGTACACCCTCCGGAACTTGACCAGTATCCAAGTGTGTATAAATATCAGTCTTCTTCTGATGTTCTCCGGGAAGTGATGGCATGTTATGGCGCCGAAAAAAAGACAGTGGCAGATCAGATCGCTGTATTAAAAAAGACAACAGAAATTATTGGAATATTTTCACCTCTGGGACGTTGTCTGAAAACCTCTTTTGCATTGACACTTGGACAGATACTTGCCAAAGAACGAGCCGTTCTTTATCTGAATATGGAAGAATATTCCGGATTTGAAGAATTGATGGGAAAAGGTTTTGCCCACAATCTGAGTGATCTTCTTTATTATGTGAGGCAGGATAATCAGAATCTTCTTTATAAAATGAACAGTATGATACAGACGATCAATAATCTGGATTATGTTCCACCTGTGCAGATGCCGGCAGATATCCGTACAACAGCCTGGCAGGACTGGGAACGGCTTTTTCAGATGCTTATACTTGACAGTTCTTATGAAGTGATTGTGCTGGATATTGGATGTGGGATTGATGAAAATTTCCAGCTGCTGGATATGTGTAAGAAGATTTATATGCCTGTATTGTCTGATGCTGTTTCACAGTGTAAGATTGCGCAGTTTGAGAATCTGGTCCGAATCTGGGATTATCCTCAGATTCTGGAAAAGACGGAAAAGATAAATCCACCGTTTCATATGGCAACCTGCCTGTCACCTGCGTATGTTGAACAGCTGATGTGGAGTGAACTGGGAGATTATGTGCGGAACCTTCTGAGGAAAGAAAGTCAGAAAAAAGAAAATTAAAAAAGTTCCGGAAAGATGCTGTAAAGGGAAAAAGGATGAACAAAGATGTATTTAGAAAGCTGCGGCAGATGCTGATGGAAGAACTGGATCTGTCCAGAGAATTATCGGATAAAGAAATCCTTGATGTAATTGATGAGCTGATTCTGAACCAGATAAAAGATGTCCGTCTTGCGCTGAAAGAAAAGGTACAGCTTCGTCAGGAACTGTTTTATTCTGTCCGTAAACTGGATGTGCTTCAGGAACTGGTGGATGATGAGACAGTGACTGAGATCATGGTAAACGGGCCGGATACCATTTTTGTAGAACGGGCTGGCAAGCTTATGAAATGGCATAAAAGTTTTACTTCTGCTGAGAAACTGGAGGATGTGATCCAGCAGATTGTTGGAAAATGTAATCGTGTGATCAATGAATCCATGCCGATCGTGGATGCAAGGCTGGAAAATGGTTCCAGGGTAAATGCTGTAATTTATCCGGTTGCATTAAATGGTCCGATTCTCACTATAAGGCGTTTTCCTGAACACCCCATTACAATGGAAAAGCTGATCGCACTGGGAAGTATCACACAGGAATGTGCAGAATTTCTGGAGAAGCTTGTGAAGGCCAGATATTCCATGGTCATAGGAGGCGGAACCGGAAGCGGAAAGACTACATTTCTTGCAGCAATGTCGGAATATATCCCCAGGGACGAAAGACTGATCACAATAGAAGACAATGCAGAACTTCGCATCAGGGGAATTGACAATCTGGTCCGGCTGGAAGCAAAGATGGCAAACATGGAAGGAGCAGTTTCCGTTACGATCAGAGATCTGATTAAATCTGCATTACGAATGCGTCCGGACAGAATCATAGTGGGAGAAGTCCGCGGCGGAGAGGCAATGGATATGCTTCAGGCATTGAATACAGGGCATGAAGGGTCGCTGTCTACTGCCCATGCCAATTCTGCCAGGGATATGTTATCCAGACTGGAAACAATGGTTCTGATGGGCGTTGATCTTCCATTGGAAGCAATCAGAAGACAGATTGCTTCCGGAGTGGATATTCTGGTACATCTGGAAGAATGAGGGATAAATCAAGGAAATTGCTGGAAGTAACTGAGGTGTGCGGCTTTGAAAATGGAGAAATCCGTATCCGGCCGCTGTATCAATGGCAGGAAGGGAAAGGTCTTGTAAAGACAGCATCCCTCCTTCATGTGGAAAAACTGGAAAGAGCGGGGATTGAACTATGAAAGGGAAAGAAAAAGAACAGCTTTATCAGAAACGTAATTATGATCATTATCGTTTTTCTATGAAAGAACTTCTGAAATATATGGGACAGGCACTGGCGTTGTGCATAATGGCAGATTATCTTTTTTACAAAAGTAAATGGGTGTTGCTTCTTATGCTTCCCGTTCCTGTGTTTTATCTGAAATGGCAGAAAAATCGTATGATCAGGGAAAGACGGAAGAATCTGAATTATCAGTTTAAGGATGCACTTACTTCGCTGAGTGTTGCGGTTCAGGCCGGATATTCGGTGGAAAGCGCAGTAAAAACCTGTGTCAGAGATTTGGAGAGACTCTACGGAAAGGGAAAGGATATTGTGGAGGAATTTCGCTATATTGAAAGCCAGCAGCATATCAGTGTTCCGCTGGAAGAGCTGTTTCTGGATCTTGGAGAAAGAAGTCAGATAGAAGATATCGAAAATTTTGCCTCTGTATTTTATACAGCCAAGCGTACAGGTGGTGATATGAACCGGGTAATTCAGAAGGTGTCTCGTATGCTTGGAGATAAGATTGACGTTAAAAAAGAGATAGAGGCTACACTGGCAGCAAAGAAGTCAGAACAGATGATCATGAGTCTTATGCCTGTGGGAATTATCCTGTACTTGCAGATGACTTCACCGGGCTTCTTAAGTGTTCTTTATGGAAATCCCTTTGGAATTGCAGCAATGAGTATCTGTCTTGTCATTTATGCTGCGGCATACTGGCTTGGCAGAAGGATTGTAGATATTGAGGTGTGACAGTACAAATGTGGGTACATGTTGTCATTTTTGTTATGATCCTGTGTGCACTGACCGGCTGGAAAAAAGGATGGATCCATCTTCCGGAATCGGAGGGAAGGATGGTATCAGACTTTTTGCGGTAGTAGCGATAGCCGGAAATCTGCTGGGCATGATCCTTACTTTGCAAAACGGTGGACAGGTGTATCCTCAGGGATACCGTCTGGAAAAGGAGGATACAGGATCATATGAGAAGGAATTTATGGTATCCGTTGACGGAGAAGAACCGGTCTCCATGTACATTCAGGTACCGGAGAAGGAACTGGAAGAGCAGGAGGAAGAACCGAAACAGAATAAGAAGCTGACCAGAAAAGAACAGGCACAAAAAAGTATTGCAGAGGCAGTATCCCGGTATAACGAGCAGCGCAGTGATCCGGATTATTATTATCTTCCGGATAAGCTGAATGGAAAAAAGGTAAAATGGGAAAGTCCGGCAGACACTTCCGGAATGCTTCTGACAGGACTGTTTCTTATTGCGGCAATGGCAATTCTTGTGATGAAAGGGAGAGAAGAACAGGTTCAGCTTCAGAAACGGTATGAAGAACTTCTTATGGATTATCCGGGACTGATCATGAAATTTACACTTCTGGTTCAGGCCGGGATGACTGTAAGAAAGGCATTCCAGAAAATTTCTCTGGATTATGGAAGAAAGAGAAAGCGGAATCCAAGACCTGCGTATGAAGAGATACGGATTGTCTGCTATGAGATGGAAAGCGGAATTTCTGAAAGTGAAGCATACAGAAGATTTGGAGAAAGATGTGGTCAGGCAAAGTATAAAACATTTGCCACGCTTCTTATCCAGAATCTTCAGAAGGGCAGCAGACAGATGGCTGATATGCTTGAAAGAGAATCAACCGAAGCATGGGAAGAACGAAAGAGAAAAGCACGTGTTCTTGGAGAGGCTGCAGCCACAAAACTTCTGGTGCCGATGATCATGATGCTTATTGTCGTTATGGCAATTGTCATGATTCCTGCTTTTATGTCTTTCTACGGAGAAACATGATAAGGTGCTGCAGTAAATTCTGTGCAGCGTAAAGGGTGCTTTTGGATATGGAGGGAAAAAATGGGACAATTGATAAGACAGATAAAAAAGAAAAACGGACTGATACGAAGATTCGCAGAGGAAGAAGACGCTGTAGGTGTTGTGGAGATCATTCTGATTCTTGTAGTCCTGATCGGGCTTGTTATTATTTTCAAAGAGCAGCTGACCGAACTGGTGCAGAGCATTCTTTCAAAGATCGCCAAACAGAGTAATTCTATTTAAGATGAAAAGAGAAGGAGGTGTACTTCCTGTATGAAATATTGCGGAAAGGAAAGAGGAAGCATTACATTATTTCTTGCATTAATACTCAGTCTGCTTTTGTCTCTTGTATGTACAAGTATAGAATCTGTACGTATGGCATCGGCCAGAACCCAAATACTCAACAGTATGGATATCGGACTTTATTCTGTATTTGGACAGTATGACAGGAAACTTCTTGAGGAATATGATCTGTTTGCGCTGGATGGTTCCATGGGAGGCGGGCAGCTTAATCTCGCAAAGATCTGCGATAATCTGGAATCCTATATGAAACCGGTGTTAAAGCAGAACAGTCAGAAACTTGAACTGCATCAGAGCGGACTTACCGGTTACCGGCTTCTGACAGATGAGTGCGGAGAGGTTTTTTATCAGCAGATTGTGCAGTATATGCAGGAAACTCTTGGAAGTCAGGGGGTACAGCTCCTTCTCAACAAAATGTCTGATCGAGAGAGAAAAACAGAAGAGGCAGATCTGAAAGCGAAACAGGCGGAGACAGGAGGCTCCATCGACAGATATGATTCAGAAATGAATCAGGCTTCTCAGAAAAGTCGGCAGGCAGCACAGGAAGCTGAAAACAGGCAGCAACAGGAAGGACAAATATCAACCCAGCCAGCACCGACGCAGCCACAGGCTGACAATCCCATCAGTATTATAAAAAGAATTATGAAAATGGGAATACTGGAGCTGGTTTTGCCACCCGGACGGAAATTTCCACCCGGACAGTCAGCAAAGACACAATGGTTTCGGGAAGACAGCTGCAACAGGGAATGGAGATGCCGGACGGAGTGACAGCAGATAGCAGTTATACTTCCGGGGTTTTGTTTCAGCAGTATCTGATGAATCATCTGGGAAATTACACAGATCCGTCAAAAGAAGTCTTGCATATCAGATGGAATATGTTTTTGGAGGAAGAGACAATGATATAGATAACCTTAAATCTGTGGCATCAAAGCTCCTGTTCATCAGAGAAGGCGTAAACTTTGCATGTTTGATGGCAGATAATGTAAAAAGAACAGAGGCACAGGCACTCGCTGCAGCCATTGCGTCGGGATTTCTGGTTCCTCCGGCAGCGGTAGTGATAGAGTCTGCATTGCTTTTATGCTGGGCATTTGCGGAGAGCGTACTGGATGTGAGAGAACTTTTTGCAGGAGGGAAGATTCCCCTTGTAAAAACTTCCGCAGACTGGCAGATTTCGCTGTCTAATCTTTCAAGTCTGATGGAAGGACTGGATTCCATGCGGAAAAACAATGAACATGGATTGTCCTATGAGGATTACCTTCAGGTTCTGATATTGCCTGTTTCAAAGGAAAAGAAAGTGATGAGAGCTATGGATATGATCGAAGATGCGATAAGAAAGAAAGGCAGGGCAAATTTTTATATGGATTCCTGTGTTGTAGCTCTGGAGGCATTTGCGGAGGTAAAAGCAAACAGGAAAAAGGAATTTCAGGTGATACGTCAGTATTGTTATGAATGAATTGCTGAAAAGAGGTGTGAAAAGATGCTTTTACAGAAAGAAAAACAAAGCATTGAAGAAATCGGAAAAAAAGATAAAAAAATTTATGAAAGGAGAAAAGTCTCTCTAAGCAATATTTACGATCTTTTATTCCCCCAAAAGAGTCGGAAATATTTTCGGACAAATGCAAAAGAACATATTGGAGAAGTTTCTTCTGTAAAAGTATCTTTCTGCACCTCTTTTCGGGGAAAGATTAAGAAGGGAAGTCTGGCAGTAGAAACAGCACTTGTACTGCCGCTGTTCTTCCTGGGAATGGTTACGCTGATTTCGTTTATGGATATATATAAACTGCAGACGGAACATCTGACTGCATTGTGTACGAAGGCAAAACAGGCGGGAATGTATGCGTATCTTCCGGGTGGGGACAGTGTTGATGATATTACGCTGCCGGATATCTACACGTATAACCCCTTTGGTGGACTGATACCTCTTCCGGATGTTGGAGTTTATAACCATGTGAAAGTCCATGCATGGACAGGAACCGAATTTCCTGACAATGGAGGAGAGCAGGGAGAAACAGAACCGATGGTTTATGTAACTGCCTCGGGCAGTGTGTACCATAAAAATCCGGGCTGCAGCTATCTGAATGTTTCATTAAAACAAATTCCCGGAAGTTCCGCAAAATCTGCATCCAATAAGTACGGGGAGCATTATTCAGCCTGTGAAATCTGCAGCAGGAATCAGAATCCGGCAGGAGTGGTATATGTTACGGAACAGGGAAACAGATACCATAATCTGGAGTCCTGCAGTGGGCTGAAACGTTCGGTAAGACTGGTAAAAGCTTCCTCTGTTTCGGAAATGGGAGCATGTAGCAGGTGTGGCTGAATTTTTCCGGAGAGATGTATATGGAGATGAATGGCGTAAAAGAAATATGTGTACTTGGATTTCTGGGAATAAATTCATGGATAGATATCAGAAAAAAGCAGGTTTCTCTTCTGCTGATCATAATATTTGCAGTCTGCGGAACTGTGTGGACAATATATAGCAGAAGAAATGTTCCGGAGGTTCTTATGTGCGTGGGGACAGGTTTTCTCTTTGTGCTGATCAGCATCCTTACAGAAGGTGCTGTGGGAATGGGCGATGGCTGGCTGCTTATGGCACTGGGGACAGTGCTGTACCCAGAAGAATTTTTTTCAACACTTTTTATAGGAATGATCTGCAGTGCAGTATGGTCCGGCATCATGATGATGGGATTTTGCAGAAAGGGAAGTACGGAAATACCGTTTGTGCCATTTCTGCTGGCAGGATATCTGGGAGGATTTTTGATATGAAAGATAATTTTTGTATAACAAATGAATACAGTATAATTCGTAAGGGAAGTTTTACAATCGAGACTGCCTGTGTCATGCCGTTGATCCTGCTGGTGTTGATGGGACTTATCTATCTGAGCTTTTTTGTACATAACAGGGCATGGCTGACAGCGGCAGCTTATGAATCGGCAGTAAGCGGGAGCATGGAAGGGATTAAGAAAAACGGAGAAATATATGATACTGCAAGGATGCGCAGTGAGGAGCTGGGGAGTATTGGCTTTTTCGGGGCGGAGAATTTAGGTACCAGACAAATGTGGGAAAAGAAGTGCAGGTAACCTATGACCTGGACACGATCTCGTCGTATGGCAATCTGAGCTGGCATTTGAGGACAGAAGGGAAATCCGCAGTGATAAATCCGGTGAAACATATCCGCAGACTGCGGGCGGCGCAGGCGGTACTGAGAGAAATGGGGGAATAGAATAGTATGCGGACAGAATATAAGAGGGATATGAATCATAATTATCTCATTGTCTATGGTGAGAATGAGATCAATACAGATTCCTATCAGGTAAGGATGCTTGCGGGAAATGTGATTCCCTCTCTTCTGAAGTGCAGGATACAGGGGATGGATGGCAGATTTTTTATCTATTTTGATATTACTTCGAAACAGGCGGTGAATGTGCTGTATGAAGAAAAGAAGATGGGGGTTGAAGATCTCAGGCTTATTTTCGGTGGTTTTGTAAAGGCTATGGAAGATGCGGCGGAATATCTGATCAATCCCGGACAGTTTATAATGTCGCCGGAATATATTTATACAGATATTGAAAAAAGACAGATTTATTTCTGCATGATGCCCGGATATGAGAAGGATATTAAAGAACAGTTTCAGCTTCTGACAGAATATATTCTGCCGAAAATAGACCATCAGGATCAGGATGCGGTAATCCTTGGATATGGAGTATATAAAAGAGCAATGGAAGACAGTTTTCATCTGGAGCATATTAAAGAAGAATTATACAAAACTCAGAGTTCAGATGTAAATGGGGAGAAGAAAGAAAAAATAAATGCAAAAAAGACAGAGCAGGAGATGGAGTTTGCAGAAGAAGAGACTTTCCCGGAAGATAATGAAAACCGGAATGAATTTGTAAGAGAAGGAGAAGATTCAAAAGAACCCGGCCGACTGAACCCGGTCGGTGTTATTGTGCCGGCTGCTGTTCTGATCTGTGGACTGGCAGCTGCTATCCTGAAGGGATATCTGCCACATGTGGAAATGGAAACTATACTTGGTGTAATTGTTATAGCTATAGCGGGTATCATGCTGGGCCTGCGTATTATAAAGACAAAAAAAGTTTTGCATCTCCCGGAACAGGCGTATGCATCAGGAGAAACAGTGAGACACATAGAAAAAATAAGAAATATGCCATCATGGAATAAAACAGAAAAAGAAAACATCAGGGAAAAGATCAGGATGGAAAGAAGCAGAAGGAAAAGTGTCAGAGCAGAAATGGGAGGACAGATTATATGAAAACCTGTCCCAGACAGTGGAGAGAAATCAGCAAACAAATCAGAGTCAGCCGGTGAATGGGCAGAAAATGTCAGACTGTGGACAAAAAACTTCCGAATCATCCCGGATACATATGGACTATGGTGAAACAGTAGTACTATCTGCCGGAACAGTAAGCGGACCTGCAAGTCTGGTGAGCAAAGAACCGGGAGAACTGGCGACCATTTATCTCAATGAAGATCTGACTGTGATCGGAAAGTTGGAAACTGCCTGTGATGCGGTGATCAGCCTGCCTACCGTAAGCCGTATCCATGCAAAAATACGAAAAAAAGAAGAAAACTATTTCCTTAGTGATATGAATTCCAGAAACGGAACGTCTGTAAATGGAAGATTACTTCGTCCGGATGAGGAATATCAGCTTGAACCGGAAGATGAAGTGGATTTTGCACAGGCAAGATATATATTTCTGGAATAAATGTTTTTACAAAATACAGGAGGTCTGCTACAATTAGTAATGGTACATTGTTTTTGAGATAAAGAAACAGAAAAGAGGTAAAACTTGGAAGAACTGAAAAAGGCACCGGTTACAGTGCTTCTCATTCTGGCGAATATTCTTGTTTTTACTGCAGTGGAATTTACCGGAGGATCAGAGGATACCATGCATATGCTTCAGTGCGGAGCGGCATATACTCCCGCCATTATGCAGGGAGAATACTATAGGATCTTTACAAGTATGTTCCTTCATTTTGGACCGCAGCATCTTGGAAATAACATGCTGGTACTGTTTGTGCTTGGAGGCAGACTGGAGCGTACAGTTGGAAAACTGAAATATCTGCTGATCTATCTTCTGGGAGGAATGGGTGGAAATCTGCTGTGTCTGTTCCTGGAACTGGACAGTGCGGATTTTGCAGTTTCGGCAGGTGCATCCGGTGCAGTGTTTGCTGTGATGGGTGCAATGATCTATGCTGTGATTAGGGGCAGAGGTCATATTGAAGATCTTTCTGCCAGACAGGTAGTGATCATGGCTGCTTTTTCGCTTTATTTTGGTTTTACAAGCGAAGGGGTGGACAATGCGGCACATGTAGGCGGTCTTATCTGTGGATTCCTGCTTGCAGTTCTGCTTTATCACCCTTCGCAGCGTGCAGGATAACCGACCTTTATTCAGGGGATGCCGGCAGATAAATATAAAAGGCAGAACTGACCGGGAGTGCTGGAAACCCTGATCTGACCATGGTGTGCAGAGATGATTTCTGCTGTTACTGCAAGCCCGAGACCGGTTCCTTCCGGTTTATATGTAATGAAGGGATGAAAGATATTCTCAGTCTGCTTATGCGTCATACCACATCCGTTATCTTTAATACAGATGCAGATGCCGGAATCTGCAGGGGTGAGATTTACAATAATCTTTCCGCCTGGCTGATTGATGGCTTCACAGGAATTTTTGATCAGGTTAAATATGACCTGACGCATTTTTATCCGGTCAAGAAAAACAGGTGAAGAAGTATGTTCCACATGTATTTCCAGCCGGATTCCCAGATAGTCCAGAGTGTTTTTCTGACAGGATAAAACAGTGGTCAGAAATTCCGCGGGATTTACGGGAACAAGAGTAACTGTCTGCGCATGGCTGAAGTCAGAGAGTTCTTTCAGCAGTTCTTTTACATATTCAAGGTTATCCATAAGACTGTCCCATTGTCTGTAACTGCACAGTTCCGGGTGAGAGGAAGCCATCAACTGAAGTTCACTGTTGATCAGCGTGACCGGATTACGGATTTCATGTGAAAGTCTGGATAAAAGAAAACGAAAATCTTTTTCTGATTGTTTTGTTATTTCAATCTGCATATTATCACCTCAGGAAAAGTGTATCATTGTGAACTTTCAGCCGCAACTGATTTCGTCCTGAAAAATTCGCAATAAAACGACAAGTATTACTGATTATTGCAAATCAAAATCTTGAATTTTAAGAAAGAAGGATTTAAAGATGGAAAATTGTATTTTTTGTAAAATCGCTAATGGAGAGATTCCTGCTGCAACACTTTATGAGGATGAGAATTTCAGGGTAATTCTTGACCTGGGCCCGGCGAGTAAGGGACATGCGCTGATCCTTCCGAAATCGCATGCTGCCAATATTTATGAATTATCGGATGAAATGGCTGCAAAGGCAATGATTCTTGCAAAGAAAATGGCGACAGCAATGACAGCAGCACTGAAATGTGACGGATTTAATATTGTACAGAATAATGGCGAGTGTGCAGGGCAGACAGTATTTCATTTTCATATGCATCTGATTCCGAGATATAAAGGAGATCAGGTGGGAATCACATGGCACCCGGGTGAACTCAATGATGCAGATAAAGAAGAAATCCTGTTAAAAGTAAAGGAGCAGCTGTCCTGATATTCTGATACAGCACATTACAAAAGATGGAGAATATAGATTTTGTAAGTATCTACAGGAAATACCGCTCTCGGGCGTTCAATATTGGAAAATTTATCCTTGGCGATGAAGACGAAGCAGAAGATGTCTGTCAGGATGTATTTGAGACTTTGTTTCATATGGGCCGGAGTGTGGATTTTTCAGATGAAAAGAAACTGGAGAATCTGATTGTCAGAATCAGCTACCATAAGGCATCCGATCATCGCAAAAAGGCCTTCAGGAAATATGAATATGCGAACTCAGATGCGATTCTGGAAATGACAGATATGCGGGTAAGAAAAGGTAATCGTGTAGATGAGATTGTTCTGAATCTGGAGGCAGCAGGATACCTGCAGTCGATATTTGAAAAACTGAGAGAAAAGAACAGGACAAATTATGAAATCTATGTCAGTGTAACGTTATATGACATACCAACGCGTCTCGTTGCCAGACATTATCATATCACAGAAAATAATGTGAATAACAGAGTCATGAGGACGAGACGCTGGCTTGCCAGGGAATATAAGAAAATAACCCGGTGATTACTGTTTATTTACGCAGTCTTCGATCAGCCCGGTGATTTTTTCAATAGAATTCATATGACTGCTTTCTGACATGGCATGAACATAGGACTCTCTGTTCTGGTACAGTTCGCGGATTGCGTTTAAAAGTGTGCTTTCTGTAATCTCTTCTTCCTCAAGTACCATGCTGAATCCCTGACGTTCAAATGAACGTGCATTGAGGATCTGGTCACCGCGGCTGGCATTTGCAGAAAGCGGGATCAGAAGATTGGGTTTTTTTAAAGCATTCAGTTCACAGATTGCATTGGCACCTGCGCGGGAGATGACGATATCAGACAGAGCAAACAGATCGGCAAGCTCCTGTTTAATATATTCATACTGTACATATCCTTTTGTGTCTTTGAGACTTTCATCCATTTTTCCCTTACCACACAGGTGGATAACCTGAAACTCTTTTAAAAGTTCCGGAAGGATTTTGCGGATATTTTCATTGACAGATGCAGCACCAAGACTTCCGCCGATCACCATAAGAACCGGTTTGTCATCTGTGAAACCACAGAATTCGCGGGCTGCCTCTTTACTTCCGTTTAATAATTCCTGACGGATAGGAGTACCTGTAAGTACTGCTTTGTCAGCAGGAAGACTTTTTACAGTCTCAGGGAAGTTACAGCATACTTTTGTTGCAGATGGAATGCAGATCTTATTTGCAAGTCCGGGAGTCATATCTGATTCATGAATGATGGTAGGAATTTTACGTCGACCGGCAGCGATTACAACCGGGACAGTCACGAAGCCACCCTTGGAGAAAACCACATCTGGTTTTAATTGTTTCAATAATTTTTTGGCCTCACCGAATCCTTTCAGTACACGAAATGGATCTGTGAAGTTTTTCAGATCAAAATAACGTCTCAGCTTTCCGGATGAGATTCCGTAATAAGGAATATTCATTTCTTCAATAAGCTTTTTTTCGATTCCATCGTAGGATCCGATATAGGAAATTTCGTATCCAAGCTCCTTAAGGCGTGGGATCAGAGCAATATTCGGAGTCACATGTCCGGCTGTGCCGCCGCCGGTGAGCACAATATGTTTCATAGAGATTCCTCCTGTTTTATTCTGAATAGTTACAACAATTCTATAAAAGACTGCAGGGAATATGTGAAATCCTGCGAAAATGTCCGGATTCATTATTTTATGGAATTGCTATACGTTACTATTTAATATGAACCCAGGGGGAGAAATTGTCAAGGAAAGTTAAATATTATGAAGAACAAAACAGATATACAGACAAAAAATCAGCAGATAGACAAAATACTTCAAGAGCAGTATGATGCTGAAACCAAAATACTTGGATCCGCATTGCTGAACGTAGCAGGCAAAACCTCATGGGATGAATTTCCGGAAGAATCCGAGGAGAAGATCCGGGCGGGATATGATCGGCTGATCACCCGACTGAGAGAAACAGGGGATTTCAATGAAGCAGCCAGGGCTGAAAAGACAGGAAGCACCAGGGCGGCAAAGGAAAAACTTGAAAGTCTTGAGTATGACGGGAACAGGACTCACAGAATCCTGAAATCTGCAGCTGCCGCAGTGGCAGTAGTTATGTTGACTGCGCTGGTGGGAATGACTGCTATAGCTGACTGTCGATATCCGGATAAAAATACGCAGACATATCAGAAGACATCCGTTTTTGAAAAAATAAAAAATTTTATTTTTTTGTGTGATATTTGCCGATTTGATTCGCATAGTATATGTAATGAAAGTTTGCGAAGCAGAAATCCGGCATTTTATTCTTCGGATAAGTGTGCGGATCAAAGGCTCGGAACAAAACGTTATATATTTATGCACTGACCGACAGAGAATCATTAAAATATCGGCAAATTTTTAAAATTCTTACGTGGCAGATGCAAAGAAAGGCAGGAACAGTCGAAAAAAACTGTTTCTGCTTTTTGTTTTCAGAAAAGATATTGTTAATTTGTTTCATTGTAGTGTATAATTAATACAATATAGAAGGATCATAAAAGCAGTAAAAAGCTGCCGGGTTAAACAGGCAAAATGCAGCAAAACAATTGGGGATATCAAAAAGATTCCGAGAGTACATCAAAATCTGAAGGGAGGTTTTTATATGAAGATTACATTTATCGGGGCAACTCATGAGGTTACGGGATCCTGTTATTATCTTGAGGCAGCAGGTCACAAGTTTCTTGTAGACTGCGGAATGGAGCAGGGACCGGATTATTATGAAAATGCAGAAATACCAGTGGCTTTGGGAGAGATAGAATTTGTTCTTCTGACACATGCACATATAGATCACTCAGGTAATCTTCCGGCTATTTATGCAAAGGGGTTCAGGGGACCGGTATATGCCACAGATGCCACCAGCCATTTATGCGATATTATGCTCAGAGACAGTGCGCATATTCAGATGTTTGAAGCAGAATGGAGAAACCGTAAAGGCAGACGACAGGGCAAACCGGAATTTGTTCCGGCTTATACAATGGAAGATGCCATGGGAGTGATCAGAAATTTTGTGGGATGCCCGTACAATAAGATGATCACTCCTGCAGAGGGAATTTCAGTCCGGTTTATTGATGCGGGTCATTTGTTGGGTTCTGCAAGTATTGAACTGACGGTCAGGGAGGAGGATACAGAGAAAAAGATTGTATTCTCCGGAGATATTGGAAATACCTGCCAGCCTTTGATCAAGGATCCTGAGTATCTGCACCATGCAGATTATGTAGTTATGGAATCCACTTACGGTGACCGCAGTCATGGAGAAAAGCCGGATTATGTGAAACTGTTGTCGGAAATCATCCAGGAAACCTTTGACAGAGGAGGAAATCTTGTGATTCCTTCTTTTGCAGTGGGACGTACGCAGGAAATGCTGTACTTTATCAGACAGATCAAGGCAGACGGACTGGTGTATGGACATGACGGATTTAAAGTATATGTGGACAGTCCTCTTGCAAATGAAGCTACCACGATTTTCTCGGAGCATCAGTATGACTGTTTTGATGAAGAAGCGATGGAACTGATTAAAAAGGGAATTAATCCAATCAGTTTCCCTGGATTGAAGATTTCCGTCACCAGTGATGATTCGAAGTCGATCAATTATGATGAGGAGCCCAAGGTAATCATTTCAGCCAGTGGTATGTGTGATGCAGGCCGTATCAAGCACCATCTGAAACATAATCTGTGGAATGAGAAGAATACGATTCTTTTTGTAGGATATCAGGCGGTCGGTACTCTTGGAAGAGCACTGATCGAGGGGGCTGCAGATGTGAAACTGTTTGGTGAACCTGTTCATGTGGCAGCGCATATCTGCCAGATGCCGGGAATCAGCGGTCATGCGGATGTGAATGGCCTTTTAGACTGGGCGAAGGCATTTGAGGAGAAACCGCAGAAAGTCTTTGTTACTCATGGAGATGATACAGTTACAGAGATTTTTGCAAAACGTCTGACAGATGAACTGGGGTATGATACAATGGCTCCGTTCAGCGGTACGGTTTATGATCTGGCAGACGATGTATGTCTGTATGAGGCAAAGGGTGTGAAAATCCAGAAAGCATCTGCATCACCGAAGGCAACAAGAGCAGCCAGAGCCTTCGAGAAACTTCTGGCACTTGGTTACAGGCTTATTACGGTTATCAGGAAAAATGAAGGAACGCCGAATAAAGATCTGGAAAGATTTTCAAGAGATGTTCAGTCCCTGTGTGATAAATGGGACAGGACAGATATGTAAATTAAAAAAATATCCCACGAAACTTTATCTATAGCAATCTTTGTAAATAATATATTGATTCAATTTACATTATTTAAGAGGCTTGCTATAGTTTTCGTGGGATATTTTATACGGTCACCTGCGTAACTGTTCAGTATTTCCACAGTTATTTATTTGTTCAGAACTTCCTCCAGTGCAGTGGAAAGCTGATCCGGACATGAGGTATTCTTAAATCCGCATTTGATTCCTTTTAATCTGCTGATCACTTCCTCTGCATCCATTCCCTCTACAAGACTGGCTACACCTTGGGTATTTCCGCTGCATCCGCCGATGAAACGGACATTGTGGACTTTCTTATTGTCATCTACTTCAAATTCAATATGGCTGGCGCAGACACCTTTTGTTTTATACGTCATGATATGTTTCCTCCTGTGTGAAAAATGTAAATATAAATGCTGCTGTTCATATGCCACTACGTGACTGTTCATTCCGTTCATAGTAACGTAGCCAAAATTCATTCCAGATTGCCTGCGGCAATGGAATTTGGGCTTGTATGTCTCGGGATTTTGGCATATTCATGCCACAACACCTCGCGGAATAGTGATATGTGAACAGTAACATAAAATAGCAATTGTATTATAACAGAGGATAAAAAAAAGTTTCCATATAAATAAAGTTTTGCTATAATAAAGAAATGTCAGGAACATTTGTCACTGTTTACACATCTGAACCTGATACCATGAAAATGAAAAATTACAATATACAAAGAAGAGGTGTTTTAATAATGAAATGTATCGGAATTATCGGAGCAATGGAACAGGAAGTTGCAAAAATCAAGGAAAAAATGCAGGATGTCACAATTACATCCAGAGCCCGTATGGATTTCTATGAGGGAACTCTGGAAGGAAAGAAAGTAGTTGTTGTACGCTCAGGAATCGGAAAAGTAAACGCAGGTATGTGCACACAGATCCTTGCAGATGTATTTGGTGTGGAAGCGGTGATCAATACAGGAATTGCAGGAAGTCTGAATAATGATGTAAATATTGGGGATATTGTTCTTTCCACAGATGTTTTGCATCATGATATGGATGCGATCGGCTTCGGATATAAGAAAGGTCAGATTCCGCAGATGGATGAATTTTCCTTCCCTGCTGATGAAAAACTTCGTAAACTGGCTGCAAAAGTATGTAAAGAAGTAAATCCTGAGATCAGTGTATTTGAAGGAAGAATCTGTTCCGGAGATCAGTTTATCTCAGATAAGAGCGTTAAAGATGCCATCATTTCAGAATTTGGTGGATTTGCAGTAGAGATGGAAGGTGCTGCTATCGGTCAGGCTGCTTATCTGAACCATATTCCATTCCTTGTAGTAAGAGCAATCTCTGATAAGGCAGACGGAAGTGCTCACATGGATTACGCTGAGTTTGAGATGGCGGCAATTGAACACAGTGTCAAATTAACTGTAAGAATGATCCAGGAATTGTAATCTGCAAGAAGTAGATGAAATAAAGCGGCACGTGAACTGTATTTCGGCACAGTCTGCAGAACTTTGCATATACTGAAATAGACAATCGAAAAGAATGCAGGATCGTACGATGTATCTGAAAGAATATTTTCCGTTTTATACCACATATGCAAATCCTCTTCTGTATGAAGGAGAACGGATGCAGGATAAAGAATTTAACCTGATGAAATCCTATTATCCGGGGACTGTACAGCATATTCAGGAGAAAATAGAAGAGGAATGTGATCTCATGGATTATGAGGGAAGCCGCCTTTATGATGAATATCCGGATAAATATATGATTTATCATTTAAGCTGCAAGATCAGGGAGAGTATGGAACCGGAAATAAGCACTCAGGCTATCAGGGAGGATTTTCTGGATGAACTGATACAGGTAATGCTTTGTCAGGAAATATCCAGAAGAAGATGCCGCAGATATCGCTGCAGGAGATACTTTTAAAACAGATTGTAATTGCTCGGGAAATCGGTTTGCTGGTACACCGGACAGTTACAACAGATTATATAACATTAACAGACAGAAAGAGCAATGAAAAATTTAAGAGAATATTTAGAAGAACAGATAAATGAAAATCTGATACAGGCTGTTCTGAGTGCCGGCAGAAATAAAGAATGGCATATCAAAAATAAAGATTCGTCCGAATCCGGCTGAAAGGACAGATCTGTTATCAGGCATCTGCCACAGAAGGACAGAAAGTTCTGCATAAAAACTACGGGCGTACGGAACTGATTGAATATGTGGAAAAAGAACTTGCAGAGAATTTCAGACAGTTTCAGGCACAGGGTGCAGTAACAGACGGGGTTGTTCTTGTCAGTAAAAAGGGGAAAATGACTATTAAACAGAAACACCATGAACAGAAAGAAAAAGTTCAGATCCAGGCACATAACCGGGTGAAACAATATATTCTTAAAGAAGGTGTTCCGGTTCCGTTTTTGATCGATCTGGGAGTTATGAATGAACAGGGAAAGATTATCCATGCCAGATATGACAAATTCAGACAGATCAATCGTTTCCTTGAATTTATTGAAGATATACTTCCCAGACTTTCCAGAGACAGAGAAATAACGATTCTGGATTTTGCTGTGGAAAGAGTTATCTTACCTTTGCCATGTATTATTATTTAAGAGAACTAAAAGGATATGATGTAAATATCATAGGTCTTGACCTGAAAACAGATGTAATTGAGAAATGTAATTCTCTGGCACTCAGATACGGGTATGAGAAGCTGCATTTCTATCATGGTGATATTGCAGATTATGAAGGTGTATCCTGTGTGGATATGGTGGTAACGCTTCATGCCTGTGACACAGCTACCGATTATGCACTTGCCAAGGCAGTGGAATGGGGAGCTGAAGTCATTCTTTCCGTACCCTGCTGTCAGCATGAAGTTAATAAACAGATTAAAAATGAAATGCTGGAGCCGGTTCTGCGCTATGGAATCCTGAAAGAAAGGATGTCTGCGCTGATCACAGATGCTGTGCGTGCAGATCTTCTGGAGAGCAAAGGTTATGATACCCAGATCCTGGAGTTTATTGATATGGAACATACACCTAAGAATCTCCTGATCAGAGCAGTCAGAACAGGGAAAAGATCAGACCAGGGTAAGGTGGAGAAAATGCTTGCAGCCCTGAATATCCATCCCACACTGGACAGGCTTCTGAATGAAAAAGAACAGGAAGGGAGTGTGCGATGAAAAGGATACTGAAAAAAGCAGGTATTCTTCTTCTGGTATTTCTGCTTGGTACAGCAGGTACTGCATTGCTTCTTAACAGTGAATCCACAGATAACCGTTCTGATTTTAATGACGCAGTGTTTCCGGAAGTCATGGTGGATATGAATGATACGCTGATAAACCGGATGTATGGATATGCGCAGCCTATGCAGGCGGATTTTACCAGAGACAGTGTGACTCCTCTGGATACATCAAAAAAACTGACATTTAAAGTGAATCCCTATGATTCGGAAGTAAAGAGTTTTTCTTATGAGATCCGTACATCTGATGGAAGTAAAGTCCTTGAAAATAAGAAGATTAAGAATCTTGTAAAAGAAGATCAGTATTTGTCCGTAGACGTGGAGATTGGCAGTGATCTGCGTATGAATCAGGAATATTCCATGCAGATCGCCCTGGAACTGGATGAGGGTACAGCATATTATTATACGAGAGTTGTTTCCAGGTCACAGGTACATGCATCGGATTATGCAGCTTTTGTAAAATATTTTTATGAAGCGTGTCTTGACAAAGAGTCAGCAGATGCACTGGGAAGTTATCTGGAACCACAGACAACAGGAGCAGCAACGAATTACTCGGGAATTAATATTAATTCTTCCCTGAGTGAGATCAGTTGGGGGAATCTTGCTCCGCAGCTGTGTCAGGAGGGAATTCCTGTGATCAAAGAGATCAATGAGACAACTGCCAGCGTTGTGCTGGAATATCAGCTGACTTCGCAGAATGATGAGGAGGAAACGGAATTATATGACGTAAAAGAATTTTACAGAATGAAATATCAGGATACCAGGATTTATCTGCTGGATTTCCAGCGTTCTGCAAATCAGGTCTTTGATGGTACACTGCCTGTTTATGAGGATGATGGGATTATCCTTGGAGTGCGCGATAAGAATGTAGAATATATGATGAATGATGCTGCTACTGTGATAGCTTTTGTGCAGGAGGGAGATCTGTGGTCCTATTCACCGGGCAATGAAAAGGTAAATCAGGTTTTCAGTTTCAGAAAATTGAAGGACGGAGATTTCCGCGATTCCAGAACTCAGCATGACATCAAGATCGTCAGAGTAACTGATGAAGGGGATATTGATTTCGTACTTTATGGATATATGAACAGAGGAAGCCATGAAGGATATGAAGGAATTGCAGTTTACCATTACAATCGTGATAAAAACGTGGCAGAAGAAAGAGCCTTTATCCCTGTTTCGGAATCATTTGAATTTCTGAAAAAAGATCTTGAAAAACTGTCCTATGTCAATGAAAAGAATGAGCTGTTTCTGATTCTGGCGAAGAATCTTTACAGGATCAATATCGAAGAGAACTCCAGTGAAATTCTTGAAAAAGGAATAAAAAATGCGAATTTTGTATCTTCCGATAATAATGACCATGCAGCCTGGCTGGTTTCAGAGGGGGATGAAAAGGGAAATATCAAGGAAATTGATTTTGATACCTGTAAAACCCGACTGATCGCACCGCAGAAAGGCCAGAGACTTCGTACAGTTGGATTTATGAATGAAGATCTGATTTATGGAATGCTGAATAAAGAAGATATTCTTACAGATGAGGAGGGACATAAATCTGTTGGGATCCGCATTCTGCGTATTGAAGATTTTGAAGGAAATGTAAAAAAAGAATACCGGAAAGACGGACTTATATCACTGATATTTCAGTAGGAAATACTCTGATCGAGTTTGAACTTTCTGCAAAATCCGGAGAAACCTCTTATGTTGCCCAGAAGAAAGATACGATCATGAATAATAAAAAGGCAGCGGCAAATACAGTAAAAATCGAACTTATTTCTGCATCCAGGACAGGTGTTCGTGTGAAACTGGTATTTAACACAACCAAACAGACAGATTCTCCGCTGACTATGTATGCAAAGGTAAGCAGTTCCGACCGGAAAGACATTGTTCTGGACACTCAGATTCCTCAGGAAACAGCATATTATGTTTACGGACAGGGCGGACTGGACGGTATCTATACAGATCCGGCGAAGGCTGTATTGCATGCAGATACGCTGGGAGGTGTAGTGCTGAACCGTACACAGCAGTATGTATGGGAACGTGGAAATAAAAAGACAAAAATGCAGATAGATACAGAAGGGATTCCGGAGATTGTGCTTCAGGGAATCTATGATATTAAAACCCTGAAAAAGAGCCTCAAAAAGACCGGAACTGTGATCGATCTTTCCGGCTGCAGTCTGGACAGTGTGCTGTACGAGATAAGTGCACAGCGTCCGGTAATTGCCAAAACGGGAGCAGATACAAGCGTGGTGATCGTAGGATATGATGAATATAATACCTGGCTGTATGATCCGGTTAAAAAAGAGACCTATCCGTATGGAATGAATGACAGTACGGATCTTTTCCAGAAAGCCGGAAATGTGTTTATCACCTATATAGAAACAGTAAATTACTGATGAAAAACATAACCGGCAGGCAGCTGAGAACGGAGCGAACAGTAATGCGACAGCAACCTGCCGGTTATTCATCCAAAAAATTGTAAAAATGCTTCTTTACATTTCACTGATATTTGAGTATTCTAAAAAGGACAAACAGTGGCAGAGAAATTTATTGTTTAAACACGTTACTGTAAGAGTGAAACAGTAACAGCGAAACGGAGGAACGTACAGATGTTATATGAGAACATTAAAAAATTAGTACAGTACGGAGTAGAAACAGGACTTACACCGGCCTGCGAGAAGAATTATACAATAAATCTTCTTCTGGATGTCTTTAAAGAAGACGAATATGTGGAACCTGAGGAAGAGTACAGGGATATCGATCTTGAAGAGGTATTAAATGCACTTCTGGATGAGGCTGTGAAGAGAAATCTCATAGAAGACAGTGTTGTGTACAGAGACCTTTTTGATACCAGACTTATGAACTGTCTGATGCCGCGTCCGGCGCAGGTACAGAATGAGTTCTGGAGCAGATATGAGAAAGATCCACAGGAAGCAACCGATTACTTCTATAAACTCAGTCAGGACAGCGATTATATTCGTCGTTATCGTGTAAAGAAAGATCAGAAATGGACAGTAGACAGTGAATATGGTAAAATCGATATCACCATCAATCTTTCCAAACCGGAAAAAGATCCGAAGGCAATCGCTGCTGCCAAGCTTGTAAAATCCAGCAGTTATCCGAAATGTCTTCTTTGCCCGGAGAACGAAGGATATGCAGGAAGAGTTAATCATCCTGCCAGAGAGAATCACAGAATCATTCCTATCACTGTAAATGACAGTCCCTGGGGATTTCAGTATTCCCCATATGTGTATTACAATGAGCATTGCATCGTCTTTAACAGTCAGCATGTTCCGATGAAGATTGAGAAGAATACATTTATCAAACTTTTTGATTTTGTAAAACTTTTCCCGCATTACTTCCTGGGATCCAATGCAGACCTGCCTATCGTAGGCGGTTCTATTTTAAGTCACGATCATTTCCAGGGCGGACATTATACTTTCGCAATGGCAAAAGCACCGATCGAGAAACATGTGACTATTCCGGGATATGAGGATGTAGAAGCAGGTATTGTTAAATGGCCTCTTTCAGTTTTAAGGATCCGTCATAAGGATGAGAAGAGACTGATAGAGCTTGCTACACATGTTCTGGAAGCGTGGAGAGGTTATACAGACGAAAGTGCGTTTATCTTTGCTGAAACTGATGGAGAACCGCACAATACGATCACACCGATCGCCCGCAGATCCGGAGATATGTTTGAACTGGATCTCACACTTAGAAATAACATTACTACTGATGAGCATCCTCTTGGTGTATACCATCCGCATGCAGAGTATCACCATATCAAGAAAGAGAATATTGGTCTGATCGAAGTAATGGGACTTGCCGTACTTCCGGCAAGATTAAAAGAAGAATTGGAACTTCTGGCAGAATATATTCTGGAGGGAAAAGACATTTCTTCCAATGAGAAGATTGAGAAACATGCAGCGTGGGTTGCAGAATTCCTTCCGAAATATGACAACCTTGATAAAGACAACATTCAGGATGTTCTCAGAAAAGAAGTCGGTAATGTATTCGTTCATGTACTTGAGGATGCCGGCGTATATAAATGCACTGCTGAAGGCAGAGAAGCATTTATGAGGTTTATCAATAAATTATAAGGAATATTTTCAACCATAAGAAAACAGTGTTTACATAGCAGGATGACAAATCTGGTATTATTTACATATGAGCAGGTTGTGGCGGTTCTGATCAAAAGCCGGGCAGTCTGAAGATGTTTTTGAATGATTGGGAATGCATAGAGAACGTCCCGCATATTTTATGTTGGGACGTTTTTGCAAAATGGAGGTAAATATGTACAGAAAAAGACACAAAAGAGGAAAGCGTCTGGCAAGTGTGTTTCTGACTGTGGCACTGATCACTGCAACAGTTCCCGTACAGGCAGCAGAGTTCGGCACTCCGGACAGTTTTGAAGAGATTTTCAGTTCAGGGGAAGAAGATTCGTGCATAACTGATACAGAAAATACTTTGCCGGCAGCTTCTGATTCGGAGAAAGTAATGGCATCGGAACTGTCACCAACACCAACAGTGACTTCGACACCGGAGGGTACACCTGCACTGACAGAAACACCGACTCCTTCGGTCACACCGATGCCGTCTTCAACACCGACTCCTTCAGTCACACCATCACCATCTCCAACGCCGACGATTAATCCGGAGAAAGAGGTAATGCTCCGGTTTATAGACGGAGAAGGAAATGAATGTGAACAGCTGCGAACAGTGATGTCCTGGGGTGAATCTTTGATCCTTCCCAATGTACCGGATACAGGTGCACCGGATATGTGGAAACTGGAAAAAAATGAAAAACTTGGAGATGCGATCACTCTGAAGGGTGGAGATATTCTTACTCTGAAGAAAGGCGAGAGCTGGAATCTGTTTCTCGAAAAAGGCATCCTGAACTTCTATATGCCAAAGAAATGTACGGTTTCCCTTTATAATAATTCAGGAACCAGTGTGTTTTCCAATGGAATTCTGCAGGCATATGAGACAAAAAACGTCATACTTCCGGATATGCCATCATCTAAATACATTAATTATGGATGGACAGATACAAAGGGAAGTTCTGCTGTAAAATATGAACTGAATTCAGAATTTACAGTGACCGGTGACACAGATTTTTACATTGTGCGCCGTACAGCACTTCAGGTGAATTTTAAGACCAATACAGGGGCAAGCAACAGTAAATTTACCAGACTGAATCAGAAAGTCGGAAAAGGACTTACAGTTACAATGCCGCAGGTACCTGTCAAGACAGGATATCAGTCTCTGGGATGGTCAAAGAATAAAAAAGCCTCCAAAGCTGACTATAAAGCAGGCCAGAATGTGACTGTATCAAAAACACTGACTCTCTATGCTGTATATAAGAAATTGCCTTACACAGTTACTTTCAATAACAATAATGGAACAAGTACCAGCAAAATTTATACTTCGCTCACCATGTATGCGTCAAAAAATCAGAAAGTGACACTGCCTGATGTGCCGAAAGTAAAGGGCTATACAAATCTGGGCTGGACAACTGAAAAGGGAGAAACAGAACCGGAATATTCAGCCGGTGATACAGTAAAGATTACAAAGGCAACTCGGTTCTATGCAGTGCGCAGAAAGAGTAATTATTATACGGTCAGCTACTATCTGGGAAATGGAAGCACTAATGCGGCTTATCAAAAACTTATTCAGACAGTAGAAGAGGGAACGGTTGTTACCTTTGCAAAAGTACCGGCAAGAACCGGTTATGTTAACCAGGGATGGTCAAGTAAGAAAAATTCTGAGAAAGCAACAGCAAAGGCGAAATGTACAGTCAACAAAAATATCACTCTTTATGCGGTACAGAAGAAGGCAGTACAGCTGACTTTTCACAGATGTGACGGCAGCACCTGGCAGAAAACGACTCTGGCAAAAGGAAGTTCTTATTCTCTTCCGGGCGTAAGGGATGCAGAAGGTTATACTTTTATGGGGTGGTCCACAAAACCGATGCAGAGTGTTTCTCCGCAGTATGAGGCAGAAGAAAAAATCACGGTAAATGGAAATGTGGATCTCTATGCAGTGGTATTTAACAGAACAACGGAAACAGACCTTACAGAGGATCAGCTTCCGCAGGTAGATATCTATAAATATAAACAGGTGATTTTTGTAGGTGATTCCCGTACGGAATTTATGGAAAATGTTCTGACAGGAATGGGAGAATCTGCGACTAAAAATGTGAAGTTTGTCTGCTCGGCAGGAAAGGGACTGGACTGGTTTACCACTACAGGATGGCTCAGCTTTATTCCATAGTACAGCACGATTCCAACAGTATTCTTTCAAAGAAAACCGCAGTGATCTTTAATTTTGGAGTAAACGACTTGTCAAAATCTGCAGATTATGCGGAGTATTATAACTGGATTGCACCACAGCTTAAAAGCAAAGGATGTGAACTGTACTTCATGTCTGTAAATCCGGTGAATCGTCTGATGCTTCCCAATGCGGGAAGAGCGGACAGAAGTGAGGCGGCAGTCAGATCATTCAATCAGTATATGAAAGCAAATCTGTCTTCTGCTTATACTTATATTGATATGTATTCTTATCTGAAATCAACAGGATACAGCTTTGCCAGTGATCATTACGGAACTGGTACGGTAGATGACGGGCTTCACTATACTACAAGGACATATAAGCGTATTTTTGCAAATGTATGGATTCATTGAGAGTGCCTGTCTGACCAAATGGCAGAGAGCATGATTTTGCTACACCTGACAAAAGAAAAAACATAGTTAAATACCAGATTACTCCTTGCGTGAAAACAGGGAATAGTCTATACTAAAAGGCGAGACGGCTGTTATCTGAAACAGCGTTTCGTCTTTTTGTGTAAGACCAGAACGATGAGGAGAAAGAGGAAACATAGATATGAAGTTAACAACAGTAAAAGAGATTTACAAAGAGAGAGAAAAATACCTGGATAAAGAGGTTACAGTAGGTGGATGGGTACGAAGCGTACGTGACTCCAAGACATTTGGATTTATCGTGCTTCACGACGGAAGCTTCTTTGAGACTCTTCAGGTAGTTTATCACGATACAATGGAGAACTTTGCTGAGATCAGCAAATTAAACGTAGGTGCAGCGATCATTGTCAAAGGTACACTGGTAGCAACTCCACAGGCAAAACAGCCATTTGAGATCCAGGCAGCAGAAGTTACAGTAGAGGGTAATTCTGCACCTGATTATCCGCTTCAGAAGAAACGCCACAGTCTTGAATACTTAAGAACCATCACACATCTCCGTCCGAGAACAAACACATTCCAGGCAGTATTTCGTGTACGTTCTCTGTGTGCCTATGCGATTCACCGTTTCTTCCAGGAGCAGGGATTTGTTTATGTGCATACTCCGCTGATCACAGGAAGCGACTGTGAAGGTGCAGGTGAGATGTTCCAGGTAACTACTCTGGATATGAACAACGTTCCGACAGATGACAAGGGTGCTGTAGATTACTCTCAGGATTTCTTCGGAAAAGAAACTAATCTGACAGTAAGCGGACAGTTAAACTGCGAGACTTTTGCACAGGCATTCCGCAATGTTTATACTTTCGGACCAACCTTCCGCGCTGAGAATTCCAACACAACCCGCCATGCGGCAGAGTTCTGGATGATCGAGCCGGAATGCGCATTTGCAGATTTAAATGACAACATGGATCTTGCAGAGGCAATGCTGAAATATGTGATCCGTTATGTACTGGAGAATGCACCGGAAGAGATGAATTTCTTCAATTCTTTTGTTGATAAGGGACTTCTGGACAGACTGAACCATGTGATCAATTCTGAGTTTGGTCATGTTACTTACACAGAAGCAGTAGAGCTTCTGGAGAAGAACAACGATAAATTTGACTACAAAGTATTCTGGGGATGCGATCTGCAGACAGAGCATGAACGTTATCTTACAGAAGAAATCTTTAAGAAACCTGTATTTGTAACAGATTATCCGAAGGAGATCAAAGCTTTCTACATGAAGATGAATGAGGATAACAAGACTGTTGCAGCTATGGACTGTCTGGTGCCTGGAATCGGTGAGATCATCGGTGGAAGCCAGAGAGAGGATGACATTGAGAAACTTGAGAAACGTATGGACGAGCTGGGACTTAAGAAAGAGGATTATGACTTCTATCTTGATCTTCGTAAATATGGTTCCACACGCCATTCAGGATTTGGTCTTGGATTTGAACGTTGCGTAATGTACCTTACCGGCATGGGCAACATCCGCGACGTAATTCCATTCCCAAGAACTGTTAAAAACTGTGATTTATAATTTGACTGATATCAGTATTGTGGGAGCATTGAAGCTGCAGAGCAATCCGCAGATATCAAAAATGTTATAGAAAGAGAGATTGGCATGAGATTTATTCATCTTGCAGATGTACACCTTGGTGCAGTTCCTGACAGGGGCTGTCCATGGAGCAGCAGGCGGGAGGAAGAAATCTGGGAACTTTCCGCCGGGTTATTGCGGGTATCCGCGAGAATCCGGTGGATTTGTTATTTATAGCAGGAGATTTGTTCCACCGCCAGCCTCTTCTACGGGAACTGAAAGAAGTAAATAACCTGTTTTCCACCATCGGATACCCGGGTTTATCTGATGGCAGGAAATCATGACTATATTAAGGCTGATTCTTTTTACCGGGATTTTCAGTGGGAAAAGAATGTGACATTTTTTAAGAATGAACAGCTTACCTGTGTGAAAGATGAGAAACTGGATGTTTATGTATATGGACTGAGCTATGAACATCAGGAAATAGAGAATCCTCTGTATGATTCCATACATCCTGCAGAGGGAGAGGGGGTTCACATTTTACTGGCTCATGGTGGAGATGCGAAGCATATCCCCATGAATATCAAATCAATTGCTGCGTCAGGATTTGATTATATTGCATTAGGACATATTCATAAACCCCAGATTCTGATCCGGGATAATGCAGCTTATGCAGGTGCGTTGGAGCCTGTTGACAGAAATGATCTGGGTGATCATGGATACATAGAAGGACATCTGGAAAACGGAAGCTTAAGACAAATTTTGTTCCTTTTGCCTGCCGTTCCTATGAGCAGATTCTTCTGATGCTGCGTGAAGATTCTACACAGGCATCTCTGGAAGATATGCTGAAGGCGGATCTGGCGAATAAGGGACGCATGAATATCTACAGGATCGTGATCCAGGGAACCAGGGCACCGGAGCTTCTGCTGCTTCCCGAGAGACTGAAGTCTTTTGGCTACGTAACAGAGGTTCTGGATGAATCAAAGCCTTCCTATGATCTGGAAGCACTTCAAAAAAAATATAGTGGAACACTGATCGGTGACTATATCAGTTATTTTCTTGAAAAAGACAGAAATGCAGTGGAGGAGAAGGCATTATATTATGGTCTTCAGGCTTTACTGGAAACAAGCAGGTGACAGACAGAATATGATTATCAGACAGTTAAATATTAAAAACTCTGGAGAAATCCATGATAAAACTTTAGAGTTTTCTCCGGGAATTAACGTTCTGTATGGAGAGAATGAAAGCGAAAGAGCGATAGTACATACGTATATTAAAAATATGTTTCTCGGAGATATCAGTGAAGCAATCTACGATAATGCAGTTTTTGCTGCGAAGTTAAAGAGTCCGACAGAACAGGATCTGGCTCGGGAGCTGCAAAAATTTATGACCGGCTATCAGGGAACTGCAGACAGCTCCATGGATCTGGGACGGGCCATGCAGATGCTCAAGATGTCCAGAAAGGGTTATCTGTCCAGGCAGACAGAAAACAGAAAGAGACAGAACAGGAGAGGCAGAAACTTCTGACCAGGATGGATGATATCATAAGTGATCTGAATGATCTGAATGGAAAGCTGGATCAGATTAATGAGAAAGAGGAGTCGTTACGGATGCATCCCGGAGATGAAAATGGTGCGGTTATTCTGGATGAGAGAATGGCACAGGCAAAGGCAAAAAGAAACAGCTTTGCAATGGGAATGCTGATATCGGCCGCTGCCGGCATCTTTGGATTGATTCTGACTGCGATTATAGCGGACAGTGTTTCGGTAAGTCTGATCGTAGCGGTTATTGCAGCTGCTTGGTGGGATTTTGTGGAAAACAGCAGCTGAAGTATGCAAGGGAATTTCAGAAGAGAATACGGATGAAGAAACGCTGGGTATCCAGGCAGGAGAAACTCAGATGCAGTAAAGAAAATCTCAGACAGGACTATGATGAGAAAGAAACAGAACTTTGTAACCTTAAGGAAGAATACCGGGAATACGAAGAAAATTCTTTTCTGCTTACATCGGAAGAGCGGGAGGTACAGGCTCTGAATATGGCGATGGAAACCATAGAGAGAATGTCAGGAAATATTCATCTTCAGGTGGGACGAAAGCTGCAGATACGTACTTCTCAGATTTTGAGTGAGATTACAGATGGTGAATATCAGGACGTACAGATGGATGCGGCATCCCACATGACAGTAACTACCGGGAACGGAGTGGAAGCACTGGAATGTCTCAGCCGTGGCACTCTGGAGCTGATTTATTTTGCATGCGCATGGCTGCAGGAGAGCTTCTGTGTCAGGAAGAAAGTCTGCCGGTGATACTGGATGATATCTTTGGGATGTATGAGGAAGAAGATCTTGAGGCAGTTCTTGGATGGATGTATAAGGAGAAAAAGCAGGTTATCATCAGTACCTGCAATAAACGCGAGATGGAACTTCTGGACAGAGAGGGAATCCCTTATGGGAAGCAAATTATTTCCTGAATTTTTAACCAGACTGCGAAGCAGTTATTCAGTGTAGGGTCGCATAGAAGAGTGGATTGCATTATATATAACAAAAAGAGAGATTTCATGTACTGCAGGAATTTCGGATGAAACAGCCGGAACAGAACATGAAATCTCTTTTTATAAATTTTACAGAAGTTATTTATTTCTCATCATACTGAGCCATGTAATTGCTTACGCAGCGGTTGATCCTGTCAACCGGGTTGAGCAGATAGCTTACAGACTGATCATGATTAAGAGTATCAATGATCAGGGCGATATATTTACTCATATCACAGGAGATATAGTAATCTTTTGCAAGAAGCTCAGGAGACTGATAGATCAGGTTTGTAGTGAGCAGTTTGTCAAACACTCCTGCCTTATGAGCCTCATCAAATTTCTCGAGTCCGTTTGTAAACAGTCCGAAAGTAGAGCAGATATAAATTCTGCCTGCTCCTCTTTCCTTGAGGAGAGAAGAAATCTTAAGAACTGTATCACCGGAAGAAATCATATCATCGATCAGGATCATATCTTTGCCCTTAAGGTTTGGACCGAGGAATTCGTAAGCTGCGATCGGGTGACGTCCGTTGATTCTCTTGGAGTAATCCAGACGTTTGTAATACATACCCATATCAACACCAAGGATATTGGCAAGATAGATTGCGCGGTTCATGCTTCCCTCATCAGGGCTGATGATCATGAAATGATCGTTGTCGATGTGAAGTCCTTTCTCATGGTTGAGAAGAGCTTTGATAAACTGATAGGATGGCTGTACAGTCTCAAATCCATGCAGAGGTGTTGCATTCTGCACGCGCGCGTCATGTGCGTCAAAAGTGATGATGTTTTCCACACCCATACTTACAAGCTCCTGAAGTGCTGTTGCACAGTCCAGGGATTCTCTGCCGCTGCGGATATTCTGGCGGCTTTCGTACAGATAAGGCATGATCACGTTTACTCTGCGGGCTTTGCCGCCGATTGCACCGATCACACGTTTCAGATCCTGAAAATGGTCATCAGGAGACATAAGATTCTCGTATGGTCCGATGCTGTAGGTAAGACTGTAGTTACATACATCAACCATCAGATAGATATCGTCACCACGTACAGATTCCATGATCGTACATTTCGCCTCACCGGAACCGAAACGTGCTGTCTGGACCGGTATCAGATAGGAATCTCTCTGATAACCCTCAAATGCAAAAGAATCAAGCTCTTCGTGGCTGCGCTCTTTACGCCACTGTATCAGCCATTCATTTACTTTTTCACCCAGATCCTTACAGCTGATCAGAGGGATCAGACCAAGTCTGCCCACCGGAAGTGTAGTTAAATCTTTAGTTGTTGCCTGTGCCATGTTTTATTTTCCTCCTAAAAAAATTTTCTGTATACGGATATCCTTTCCTTCCAGCTTCACCATACGGTAGTTGCTGGCGATTCTCGAAAAGGTTCGTTCGGAATAAGTATCCGAGAAATTTTCCAGTTTCAGATTTGTTGATATGATCGTAGACTTCCTGCGCATGATGCGTTCATTTATGCACAAAAACAACTGGGAAGAGACAAAGCTGTTTGTAAGTTCAGTTCCCAGGTCGTCGATGATCAGCAGATCGCTGTCAAATACAAATTCCTGTCCTTCTGTTTTATCTCTGGAGAATTTGGAGTCTGCCAGCAGTTCAAACAGATCAAATGCGGAAAAGTACATAACGCAATGTGCTGATTCCAGAAGATCATGAGCAATACAGTGAGAAAGAAAAGTCTTACCCACACCGGTATCACCGTAAAGAAACAGATTCTCAAAGGAACTGTCAAAATTTCTCACAAAACCTCTGGCAATATCATAAGCTCTCCGGGCCGTCTCTCTTTCTGTCAGTCCGGTAGCTTCGTTCTTCATTGTATCAGAATAATAATCAAAAGAAAAGTGGTCAAAGTTTTCTTTTTTGAGAATTTCTTTTAAATTGGACTGCGTATAGAGCAGTTCTATCTCTGCTTTCTTAAAACAGGTACATTTTTGGCTTCCGACGTAACCGGTATCCTGACAGACCGGACACTTATATGGAAGTTCCAGATAATCCTCCGGATATGAGTTACATACCAGCAGGGCATTGCGCTCCTGGGACAGAAGAGAGATTGCAGCTTTAAGGTCCTCAAGACCTGATGATTCTCCGCTTAAGAGTGCTCTTGCTTTTTTTGCGCTTAAGGTGGCAACCTCTTCATCTATTTCGTGGATGCGCGGGATTTTTTTATAAATCTCCTGAGTACGCTCCTCCAGATACGTCTGTTCTGAGACTGGGTCTTGCTGTATTCCCGCATGATCGTATCATACTGATAATTCTGTAAAGGCATGATTTCACACCCTTTCGTTTGTTTTTTTGTAGCTGTTCAGTGACTTTCAGACGATTATGTCACTGTCGTTACTGATTCAGCAATTTCTTTTCATATTCGTTAAAGTCGTACTGTCGCTGATGGAAATTGTTAAACCGGTTTGATGCAGCCGGTTTGGAAGCTGCTTTTCGCTGGGTATTCTTTTCCAGCTTCTGTCGCTGATGCTGAGCATCGAGGAGCCGGACATCTGCAAGTGTACGGACATTTTTATCTTTCCATCCGGAAAGGATTTTATCTGCATACTGGAAACTTGGCTGTCCGGTAGAGAGAACTGTACGGCTGCAGGCTTCCTGGATGATATCCATGGTAAAACCATAATCATTCAGCCAGGTGTTCATAAGAGAAATCTCTGTATCTACCGGATTTCGTCCGCTGATTCCCATTGATTTAAAAATAGTAAAGTATTCTTTGGCATAACGGGAATTTGCCTCTTTTGCCATGGTGACAGTGGTGATTCCCTCATCTGCCAGGCAAGAGCAACGGTTTCTATGTAACGCATACTCTTATGTCCGCGGCTGACACTGTATTCGATCAGGTACTCGATCAGATCAGGCGAGAATTTCAGCTCATCATAGAAAAACAGGATCTTTTTCATCTCGGTAGGAGTGAGCGTTTTGCCGAGATACTGTTCTGCTATATAGAGGAGCTGTACGATCTCATCATTTTGCTTTAATTCTTTTACACGGTCAGGAGACAGTGCAGTGGCTGATCTGGTGGTCTGCTTCACAGGCTGTGCCGGCGCAGAAGAAGTCTGGGTTTCTGTTTTTGTAACAGGGGCTGCCGAAACAGGTGTGTCGGAAGCAGCAGATTTTACAGGTGGTACATTCAATATGATATCTGCTATATCTTCGTTATTTCTGTAGGTTAAAGTAAGGAGTTTTTCTTTCTCCCAGTATTTCAGAGCGCGGATAATGTCACGTTCTGTACAGAAGAAATGATCAGCCATCTGCTCCAGACTGAAGGGTACAGAGGTGTCAGAAAGAAGCCTCAGAAGATAGATATATACTTTCACAAATTCTCCATTGGCCCCAGGCATATAGTTGTCTATGAAATTGTTGGTTAATACAGTTACTTCCGCATTGCGGGAATTCTGTAAAGTGATCATAGCCATGAATTTCCACTCTCTTTCATAATAATAAGATGTTAGGGTCAAAAGGTATTTTGCCCCTAACCTGATATCCACGAATTGCTCCGCTGCAAAGCAGCTCCCACAATTCTCAAACATTCGAAATCCGCTGATTTACTGCGTAAATCGCTACTTTCTCATGTTTGGCGGGTCCCAAGTTCAAAAGTCTTATCGTGCAAGCACGAACGACTTTTTGACCTTTTGACCCTGATATCATAATAATAAGATGTCAGAGTAAAAAAAGATATTTTTCCTCTGACTTGATATCTATGAATTATAGCACAACATTTTTTAAAAGAGAATAGGGGATTTTTGTCGAAGATTTCATCCACATTTGAATGTGGATAATGTGGATAATGTGGAAAGGTGAAATATGGTATATATTATTGGAAACCTGAAAAATGTTGAATTTCAGGGAAAAACGGAGTATTACGGGGACGAATAATGTCGAATTATGTTAAGTGATTTATGCACATATACATCCACATATGCAGGCAGATGAAAATGTGTATAACGATGTGGAAAATGTGGATAAGTGATCTGAACTGTTATAAATAAAGGAAGAACTGAGGGGGATAAAATGTTTATAACTTTTTAATGGAAATTGTCGACAGAGACACAAGTGTTCAGTATCTTCTATTGCTATAAGTTGGGCGGTTGTAAAAAACAGGACAATTCTGAAAAATTATTTTCCGAATTGTCCTGTGTAAATTGCTGATATCTATGTCAGGCAGAAACATTATTTACCCAGCAGATGCTCCCCGATATTTACAACATCTCCGGCTCCCATGGTGATGAGCAGATCACCCTCCTGGCAGTTGGAGAGCAGATAATTCTCAATCTCATCAAAGGTCGGGAAATATTCGCATGGCGTTCCAAGTTCCTGGATACGCTTCTGCAGATCTTCAGAAGAAATTCCCAGAGTATCGGTTTCTCTTGCTGCATAAATATCCGCAACTACCACATGATCTGCCAGGCTGAGTGCTTTGGCAAACTCCGGAAGCAGAGCTTTGGTACGGGTATATGTATGTGGCTGGAATACACACCATAATTTCTTATGGGGATAATTGTGTGCGGCATGAAGAGTTGCTTCAATTTCTGTAGGATGATGTGCATAATCGTCTACGATCGTAACCCCTGCAACTTCTCCTTTATACTGGAAACGGCGGTCTGTTCCTGTGAAACTTCCAAGTCCCTTGATGATCACTTCTTCGGAAAGACCAAGAAGATGACCGAGGGCAATTGCTGCCAGTGCATTGGAAACATTGTGGATGCCCGGCACTTTCAGATAATAGCTGCCAACCTTAACGCCATTGCGCAGAACGGAGAAGGAAGCATGTCCATATTTGTCATAAGTGATATCTGCTGCCTGATAATCTGCATCATGTTCCAGACCATAAGTGATCACATTACATGGAAGATCCCGGATGATATCTTCATATTTCGGAGTATCTGCATTGATGATCAGTGTACCGTCAGCAGGAAGAAGCTCTGCAAAGCGGCGGAAGGAATGACGGATATCGTCAATATCCTTAAAGAAATCCAGATGGTCTGCATCCATATTCAGGATAATACTGATCTTCGGGAAAAAGCTCAGAAAGCTGTTTGTGTATTCGCAGGCTTCTGTGACAAAAGTCTCAGAATTGCCTACGCGGATGTTTCCGCCGATAGCAGGAAGAATACCTCCCACACTGATGGTCGGGTCACAGTCTCCTGCAAGAAGAATGTGAGATACCATAGATGTTGTGGTTGTTTTTCCATGAGTTCCGGAAATGGCAACAGGAGTATCATAATTCCTCATGATCTGTCCGAGAAGCTCTGCACGTGTGAGCATTGGAAGTCCTTTTTCCTTTGCACAGGCAAATTCCGGGTTGTCAGGATGGATAGCTGCGGTATATACCACAACATCTACGTCATCGGTAATGTTTGTGGCACGCTGTCCGTAATAGATGGTGGCTCCCTTTTTCTCCAGTGCCTGGGTAAGAGGACTGGATTTGGAATCGGAACCGGAAATGACAAAATCCTCGCCGAGAAGAATCTCGGCCAGTCCGCTCATGCTGATGCCGCCGATACCGATAAAATGTATATGAAGTGGTTTGTGAAAATCTATCTGATACATAGTATGTTCTCCTTGATCAATTATTTACAAATCTTTATAAATCCGGTAACTGTAACATATTCGCATAGTTACTGGAACTGTTTTATCTGTCTGTTTATTATACTCCCTGTGCCTTAAAATGAAAAGGACTTCTTTTGGTTGATAAAAAATCACAAAAAACGACATTGGATATATAAAAAATGCCTAATAATATATCGGTGGAAATACAGACTCAATAAAAAACGTGTGCAAAAATCATAAAAAAACAAAAAATGAGAAACAAAAATTGTAAATAAATGTTCACTAACAGATAAAAGTGTGTTATAATTAAATAATCATAACCTGTAACTGTTCAGTGCCTCGCGAAACAGCAGACTGACGAATAGTTACCATAACTACAACAAGAGGTGATTGCATGATTAAGAAAGAAATGATAGCTATGCTTCTGGCCGGCGGTCAGGGCAGCAGACTGGGTGTACTGACAGAAAAAGTAGCGAAACCTGCAGTTGCTTTTGGCGGGAAATATCGTATCATAGATTTTCCTTTAAGTAACTGTATTAATTCAGGCATCGATACAGTAGGTGTATTGACACAGTATCAGCCATTGCGACTTAATACACATATCGGAATTGGTATTCCATGGGATCTTGACAGAAACGAAGGTGGTGTAACAGTACTGCCGCCTTACGAGAAGAGTACCAGCAGTGAGTGGTACACAGGAACAGCCAATGCAATCTTCCAGAATATGGATTACATGGAACAGTATAATCCGGATTATGTCCTGATCTTATCCGGTGACCATATCTATAAGATGGATTATGAAGTAATGCTTGATTTCCATAAAGCGAATAAAGCGGATGTGACGATTGCCTGTATGCCGGTACCTATTGAGGAAGCAAGCCGTTTTGGTATCATGGTAACAGATGACATAGGACGCATTACGGAGTTTGAGGAGAAACCGGAGCATCCAAGCAGCAATCTGGCGTCCATGGGAATTTATATTTTCAGCTGGCCTGCTTTAAAGGAGGCACTGATGTCTCTGAAGGATCAGAACAGCTGTGATTTTGGCAAACATGTTCTTCCATACTGCAAGGAGAAAGGTGAAAGACTTTTCGCCTACGAATACAATGGATACTGGAAGGATGTAGGAACACTGGGTTCTTATTGGGAGGCCAATATGGAACTGATCGATATTATTCCGGAATTTAATCTCTATGAAGAATTCTGGAAGATTTACACAAAGGGAGATATTATCCCGCCTCAGTATATTTCGGCAGATGCGGTTACAGACAGATGTCTGATCGGTGAGGGTGCAGAAATTTACGGGGAAATACATAATTCTGTGATCGGACCAAATGTTGTGATCGGAAAAGGCAGCGTGATCCGTGATTCCATTATCATGCGCAATTCTACCATTGGTGAGGGCGTACAGATGGATAAGGCTATTATTGCCGAGGATGTTGCTATTGGAAACAATGTTGTACTGGGATGTGGTGAGGAAGCACCGAATGTGCTGAAACCTGCAGTTTATGCATTTGGAATTGCTACGGTTGGTGAACGCAGCGTGATCCCGGATAATGTAAGGATCGGAAAGAATACAGCAATCTCAGGTATAACTGTTCCTGAGGATTATCCTGATGGTGAGCTGGCCGGCGGACAGGTAATTACAGCAAAGGACGGTGACGAATAATGAGAGCGATAGGTATTATTTTGGCTGGCGGTAATAATAACCGCATGAGAGAATTATCAAATAAGAGGGCAATCGCAGCAATGCCGATCGCCGGAAGCTACAGAAGTATCGACTTCGCACTGAGCAATATGGCGAGTTCTCATATTCAGAGAGTTGCTGTTCTGACACAGTACAATGCCCGTTCTCTGAATGAACACTTAAGCTCTTCCAAATGGTGGGATTTCGGAAGAAAACAGGGTGGTCTCTTTGTATTTACACCTACGATCACAAAAGAGAACAGTCTGTGGTATCAGGGAACAGCAGATGCTATTTATCAGAATCTGGAATTCCTTAAAAGCAGTCATGAACCATATGTAGTGATCGCATCCGGCGACTGCGTTTATAAGATGGATTACAACAAGGTTCTTGAATATCATATTGCGAAACGTGCAGATGTTACGGTAGTATGCACTACCTGCGATGATCCCAGTGAGATTGAGAGATTTGGTGTTCTCCGTATGAATGAGGACTGCAGGATTGAGGAATTTGAAGAGAAGCCAATGGTTTCTTCTTATAATACAATTTCAACAGGTATCTATGTTATCCGAAGAAGACAGTTGATCGAACTGATCGAGAGAGCTGCACTGGAAGGCAGACATGATTTTGTAAAGGATATTCTGATCCGCTACAAGAATCTTAAGAGAATCTATGGATATAAGATTGACACATACTGGAGCAATATCTCCACAGCAGAAGCATATTATAAGACAAATATGGATTTCCTGAAACCGGAGATCAGAAACTATTTCTTCAAACAGGAACCGACAATTAAGACAAAGATTGATGATCTGCCTCCTGCAAAATACAATCCGGGAGCACAGGTGAAGAACAGCCTGGTTGCCAGCGGATGTATTATCAATGGTACGGTGGAGAATTCCGTTCTTTTTAAAGACGTATTTGTAGGAAATAACTGCGTGATCAAGAACTCTGTGATTTTAAACAATGTATATCTGGGAGATAATACTCATATTGAGAACTGCATTGTTGAAAGCCGGGATACTATTCGTGCAAATTCGTATTACTGCGGCGACGGTGAAGTGAAGATCGTCGTGGAGAAAAATGACAGATATATACTGTAAATAAAACAGCCGGATAGATTCGGTAAATCGAAAGGAGTAAATTTGTATCATGAATATTACTGACGTGCGTGTGAGGAAAGTAGCAAAAGAAGGAAAGATGAAAGCGGTTGTTTCCATAACGATCGATGATGAATTTGTAGTACATGATATCAAGGTGATTGAAGGAGAAAAAGGGTTATTTATCGCTATGCCAAGCCGTAAGGCAACAGACGGAGAATATCGTGATATTGCACATCCGATCAATTCTGCAACACGTGACAGGATCCAGACGATCATTCTGGACAAGTTCCAGGAAGTTATGGATGCGGAACCGGAAGAAGCTGCAGCTGCGGAATAACCGGTGAATAAAGAACTGTAAACAGATAAGAAGCACAGGCACTGTCTCTGAAAAAGGGGCAGTGTCTGTTTTTGCTGAGCATTAGTGAAGATAAAATGTTACATAATTATTACATAAATTAATAAAAAGTGTTGATTTTTTTACGAAATATGATATACTGGGTTTCAGATTAACGAGAAAGGTGATTAATTATGAAGAAAAAGTTTTTTCATTACTGCTGGCCGGAATGCTTACTTTTTCCATGGGAACAACTGCATATGCAACAGAAGATGCGATCGCTGACATGCAGGCTCAGAAACAGCAGGCAGAAGCCGGACTTGCCCAGACACAGGCGAATATTGACAGCCTTCAGAGCAAGAAGCAGGAGCTGGAGAACTATCTGTCTGATTTGAATACACAGTATGAAGACCTGACTAATGCGATTTCTGAACTCAGCATACAGGCCGGAGAGAAAGAGAATGAGCTGAAACAGCTTCACACAGAATTAAAGAAAGCTAAGAAAGCATTAAATAAACAGTACGATGATATGAAACTCCGCATCCAGTATATGTATGAGAATGGTGGTACATCTGCATTAGAGACTTTGCTGTCATCTAAGGATCTTTCTGAGTTCCTCAACAATGCAGAGAGTGTTGCGAAGATTTCCCAGTATGACAGGACTATGCTGGAGAAATGCGAGAACCTTCAGAACACTATCAAAGATCAGGAAACAACTGCTGAGGAAGAGAAGGCTGCTATTGATCAGCTTCTTGAAGAGAGAGCGGCCAAACAGCAGGAGGTTCAGAATCTTGCAGCAAGCACAAGTGATAACATCTCTTCCTATGTAAGCCAGATCAGCGCAAGCCAGGAAGAAGCAGCAGCACTGACTGCAGAAATCAACAATGCAGATAACAGCATTGCTCAGCTTGTGCAGCAGGCAGAAGAGGAAAAAGCAGCCAGAGAGGCAGCGCAGGCACAGGCCGAAGCAGAGGCGGCAGCGGCGCAGGAACAGGAACAGGATGCAGAAGAGAGTTCTGATGATTATGAAGAAGATACAGATTCCTATGAGGAAGACTCTTCGGACAGTCAGGATTCTTCGGAGACTGAAGGATCTGAGGATACTTCTGAAGATTCAGGGGATTCTGATGATGAAGATACATACGAAGAGAACGATGCAGATTTCTATGAGGGAGACTCTGACAGCAATGAATCAGAAGATACATCTGACAGCCAGGCATCCTCAGACAGTTCTTCCGGTCAGGGAAAATACCTTGGCAACTTTACACTGACTGCATATTGCAACTGTGCACAGTGCTGCGGTACAGCAGGTAACCTGACAGCCAGCGGAACAGTTCCGACAGCAGGACGTACTGTAGCTATGGCGGGAGTACCCTTTGGAACACAGCTTCTGATCAACGGAAATGTATACACAGTAGAGGATCTGGGAACACCTTATGGACATGTTGATATTTATTGTGACAGCCATTCAGAAGCATTAAGCTTCGGACTTCAGTCTGCTGAGGTTTATCAGTTGAACTGATAACAAAACAATAATGTGATTAAGAACTCTGGTAAAACAGGGTTCTTTTTTCGGATTTTTACCCGGATTGCTATAACATAGGTGGTTTAACTTGAGGATTCAGATGCCTGATGATAAAATGATATATCAGATTTATATACGGTAAAATATAATTGGAATGGAGATAAACAATGAGAATCTGTGGCTTTAATAAAACGACATTGCTGGACTATCCGGGAAAGGTAGCCAGTACTATATTTCTGGGTGGATGCAATTTCCGCTGTCCGTTCTGTCAGAATGGTATATTGGTTGTGGCTCCCGGAGAACAGCCGGATTACAGTCAGGAGGAACTTTTGACTTTTTTGAAAAAAAGAAAGGGGATTCTGGACGGTGTCTGCATTTCAGGAGGGGAACCTACACTGTCAGATGGTCTGGAGGAATTTCTGGGAAAAATCAAAGAGCTGGGCTATGCTGTTAAACTGGACACCAATGGCTCACGTCCGAAGATTGTAAAACTTCTGGCAGAAGCCGGACTGATCGATAAAGTAGCTATGGATATCAAAGCCTGTCCGGATAACTATGGAAATCTGACCGGAATAGAAAAGCCTGATATGGACAGTATTTTTGAGACAGCAGATTTTCTGCTGCATGGGAATCTGGACTATGAATTCAGAACAACAGTAGTACGGGAACTGCATACGCAGAAGGATTTTGAAGAAATCGCCGGGTGGCTGGCAGGAGCGAAAGAATATTATCTGCAGGCTTATAAGGACTCAGATGGAGTCCTCAGGCCTGGATATGGAAGCTATACTTTTGAAGAACTTCAGAATTTTCAGAAGATTCTTCAAAAGACGATTTTATCTGTGGGAATCCGGGGCATCGATTAAACGATACCAGTAACCGCCGCGCATTTTTGGAATCTCTATATAGCTACTTTCTTTGAAGTAAGGAAAGCCAAACATATTTGCCATAAAGCGTTCCTGCTGATTATAAACGCCGGGAACGCCGAGGATATACTGTCCGTTATTTCTTTGTCCTAAAAGCAAATATCCGAAATTATAATGCCCATACTGGAGAAAACGGTTATTGCGCAGTGCACAGTAATGCCGCGGAAAATGTTTCAGGTCATCAAGGTGTATCTTCCATGCAGAAATCAGTTCGCCATCGGAGAAGGGGGAAAATTCGGCAGAGGTTTTTCTGTTTTCTGCATTTCTTTCCGGGACAGGATTGCCGGCATTTTCAGAACTATTGGAATCTTCAACAGTATTATCTGAGATATAGGATGACTCTGTTCCTGGCTTGTTATCAGATGTTCCCTGAGCCGGAATGTTGGCAGACGGTTCAATTGATAAAGAATCGTCAGGAACTTTTGTAAGCGAGGTATCTTCGGGCTTTTCTGAAATATCTTCAAGTTCTTCGGGCATTTCCTGTAATACCATATCTGCCGGAACTTCGGGTTTCTGTGAAGTGATTTTCGCAGATTCAGGAATATCTGCGTCAGGCATAGCTTTTATTTCATGGAAATTCTCCGGACGTATAGGCTGATCGTCCCATTCAGTACCAAAGAATCCGCCGGTATCTGAAGTAATGATCATTCCGCCCAACTTACCCATTGCAACGCCGGAGTCATTCATATCTGTTGCATCTGTTATGATCAGGCATTCTACAGTTTCTTTTTCTGTCTCGCAGGTATCCAGAAGAATTCCGTTGATCAGGCCATCCTTTCGTGTGAATCCATAAATATTGCATTTTACATTTTCAGGCAGTCCCGGACAATGCAGATGAATCTCAACAGAACATTGCTGATCTTTTACTTCAACTTTAATAAATCCGCAATTGCTGCCTTTCTTTCCGCTTTCATAGTCATATACATATGCGATAAAACGCCGATATCCAGCCAAAATCCTTCCTCCGTAAAACCAGATTCAATAATGTATATGACCATCAGAAGAAAATATTCGAAAAAATTAAAAAAATTTGAAAAAATCTATTGACAAACTGCAATTTTATTAATATAATAGCACTTGCATTAACGAAGCGTGGCTCAGTTTGGTAGAGCGCTGCGTTCGGGACGCAGAGGTCGTGGGTTCGAATCCCGTCGCTTCGACTACGCATAGGAAGTCTGAAACCAATTGGTTTTCAGGCTTTCTTTTTGCTATTCTGGTAGTGATGCAACAGCAGAAAGGAAAAGAAAAGTTGACAGATCAGGAACGTTTTATGAAAGAAGCTATCCGTCAGGCGAAGAAGGCAGAAGCTCTGGAAGAAGTGCCAATCGGCTGTGTGATCGTGCATGAGGGTAAGATCATCGCACGTGGATATAACAGAAGAAACACAGATAAAAATACACTCTCCCATGCAGAACTGAATGCAATCCGCAAAGCCAGTAAAAAACTTGGAGACTGGCGGCTGGAGGGATGCACTATGTATGTGACGCTGGAACCATGCCAGATGTGCTCCGGGGCACTTGTCCAGTCCAGAATAGATGAAGTAGTGATCGGCTGTATGAATGCCAAAGCGGGCTGCGCAGGTTCTGTGATGAATCTTTTGCAGGTGGATGGATTTAATCATCAGGTAAAGATTATACAGGGAGTTCTGGAAGAGGAATGTTCTTCTATGTTGTCTGAGTTTTTCAGAAAGCTTCGTGAGAAAAAGAAGCAGGAAAAGGCAGCCCTTAAAGCTGCACAGGAAAATCCGGAGGGAGAACCGGAACAATAAAAGTAAAAGACAGAAAAAAACAGGAAGAATCTTAAAGGCAATAAGAGTAATAAAAGTAATAGAAGTAACAGGATTAATGTTACAGGCAGAAATAAAAAGAGGCGAATAAAAAGAATGAAAAAAGACACAACAAACGACATGACCGTCGCAGTCCGGTGAGTTTGATAATAAAATTTATGATTCCAATGTGCCTGGGAAATCTTTTTCAGCAGTTTTATAATATTGCAGATTCCATTGTTGCCGGAAATTTTATCGGAGTAAATGCCCTTGCAGCTATCGGAAGCACCGGTTCACTGATGTTTTTTGTGACCGGCTGGCTGAATGGACTCAGCAGTGGATTTGCGATTATCGTAGCCCAGATGTTCGGAGCGAAAAAGTTTGACAGGATGCGCCATTATGTTGCCATGTCCATTTACCTTATGGCTGCATTTTCCATTGTCATGACCATAGGATTCAGTCTTGCGAACAAACCAATCCTGCATCTGATGAATTCGCCGGAAGAGGTATTTGGTGATGTAACTGCATATATGGGAATTATTTATGCAGGTCTTATTATCACAGGTGCATATAATGCACTTGCGGCTTTCCTGCGTGCGCTGGGTGACTCCAAGTCGCCATTGTATTTCCTGATCATTTCGGCTGTGATCAATGTTATTCTGGATGTAGTTTTTATTGTAGTCTTTGGAATGGGTGTAGAAGGATGCGGATATGCACAGTGATCGCACAGGGAATTTCGGCAGTGTGCTGCCTGATTTATATTGTAAAAAGATTTCCGATCCTTCATCTGGAACGGAAGGATTTTGAGATATGCTGGGACAGTTTCGGCAGACTTCTGAAGCTTGGAATTCCTATGGGACTGCAGTTTTCGATTACAGCAATCGGAACCATTATTGTACAGAGCGCGGTCAATATTTACGGACCTGTACATATGGCCGGATTCTCTGCTGCCGGTAAGATCCAGAATATTTTTGCCACAGTATTTACAGCCTTCGGTGCAACCATAGCAACCTATGTAGGTCAGAACAGGGGCGCAGGAAAAATGGATCGTGTGAAACAGGGAGTCCGTTACACGCAGATGATGGTCCTGGGATGGAGCGTTTTTGTTATGTTCCTGATGTTTTTCTTCGGAAAATATCTGACATATCTTTTCGTAGATCCATCGGAACAGGACGTAGTAAATGTGTCTGTTACTTATTTCCGGACAGTATTCTGGGCATATCCGTTTCTCGGAAGTATTTTCCTCTATCGAAATACTCTGCAGGGAATGGGATATGGACTTGTACCAATGCTTGGCGGGGTATTTGAACTGGTGGCGAGAACCGGAATTGTCGTATTGATTGCGGGACATACTTCCTTTGCCGGTGTCTGTATGGCTGACCCGACCGCATGGATCGCCGCACTGATTCCACTGATTCCTTATTATTTTCATGTAATGAAGAAATATAAGAACAAAAGTCAGGTACAGGCAGTAGAGGATTAATTATTCTTTATCTGATGGAAATTGTATAAGGCTCTTTCCTGCTTCTGTTAATATATGGACTTTTGTAAACCACAAAAATAAGAAAAGCATTCAGGAAATTATCAACAGATAAAATTCTGAATGCTTTTTTATATGATGACCTGCATCATGAATATTCTTTTTTGCGCGCCGCACTTCGGAATGGTCCCACAGACGTTACCTCTACAGTTAACTCAGCCCAGGCACCCTTACGGCACACAAGAGCTTCTGCTTAGTGCTGCTACATTCCTGTCCTGACACGGTTCACAGATTCCTGTTGCGTAAGACCCAAACGTCAACGCCACTTATAGAGGGCAGCTCCACAGGATACAAGCCTCGGATTGGCATCACCCCTGCTGTAGCGGATTGCAGGTACAGGGCACCGCTATCTCCCCGGCTGCGCATTTCTGATTATATAGGCAGGAGGCTGTTTTGTCAATAGTGAATCATTATAGTAAAACTTATTACTGGGAACGGAGTGAACAGTAACAAACGGAGTGAACAGTAACGAACGTAGTGCGTGAACAGTACCTAAAACTTTTCTAACACTATTGTATGAAAACGATAAATATTATATAATAAACAGAAATAAACTATCTTTATTCTGGAAATGGATATGCCAGAGTACACAACATGTCTTGTATGTATGGATATGGATAATTCTTAAAACACAGAAATGGAGGATACTATCATGATTAAAAGAATAGGTATGCTTACCAGCGGCGGTGACTGTCAGGCTCTTAACGCTACCATGCGAGGAGTAGTAAAGGGACTGAGTAACAATTTGGATGAACTGGAAGTTTATGGATTTGATGATGGATATAAAGGACTGATCTATGGTAAATACCGTATGCTTACATCCAAAGATTTTTCCGGAATCCTTACACAGGGCGGCACAATCCTCGGAACATCCAGACAGCCATTCAAACTGATGCGTGTCCCGGATGAGAATGGCCTGGACAAGGTTGAAGCAATGAAGCAGACTTATTATAAACTCTGCCTGGACTGCCTTGTGATCCTTGGCGGAAATGGTACACAGAAGACAGCAAACCTTCTGAGAGAAGAAGGACTGAACATTATCCATCTTCCAAAGACTATTGATAATGACATCTATGGCACAGACATGACCTTTGGTTTCCAGAGTGCGGTAAACATTGCCACAAATGCCATTGACTGTATCCATACGACAGCATCCTCACATGGACGTGTATTTATCGTAGAGATCATGGGACACAAGGTAGGAAGTCTGACACTTCATGCAGGTGTTGCAGGCGGTGCGGATATCATCCTGATTCCTGAGATCCCATATGATATCAAAAAAGTTACCGCAGCGATCCAGAAACGTGCCAAAGCAGGCAAGCGTTTCACAATCCTTGCAGTTGCAGAAGGTGCGATTTCCAAAGAAGACGCAGAACTTCCTAAAAAGAAATACAAAGAGAAACTGGAAGCCCGAGCAAAGAAATATCCGTCCGTTTCCTATGAGATTGCTGACCAGATCTACAAAGAGATCGGAAGCGAAGTCCGCGTTACAGTTCCGGGACATACACAGAGAGGCGGAGAACCATGTCCGTATGACCGCGTTCTTTCCACAAGAATCGGTGCAGGTGCAGCGCAGGCGATCATGGATGGTGAATATGGCATCATGATCGGCGTGGTAAACGGCAAAATTAAACGTGTACCTCTTGAAGAGTGTGCAGGTAAGCTTAAGATGGTATCACCGAAAGATCAGCTTGTAGTTGCTGCCAAACAGATCGGTATCAGCTTTGGTGACTGATTAAGTGAAACAGTACTTGACTGACAGATACTTTTTCATATAAGATATGGATGTAAAAAAGACCGCCGCGGGAATTTTTTCCGCGGCGGCTGTGATAATAAGATAGAGATAACTATTTGGCGCGCTGCTGACAGTGGGTGTGCTGAATAGTTACGATAGGATTTACTCATGAGTTACACTGCTCTTTACAGAAAGTTCAGACCGGATAATTTCGCGGATGTCAAAGGTCAGGATCACATAGTGACTACTCTGACAAATCAGATTAAGCATAACCGTATCGGCCATGCGTATCTGTTCTGCGGCACCAGAGGAACCGGTAAAACAACAGTAGCCAAAATTCTGGCGAAGGCAGTCAACTGTGAGCATCCCGTAAATGGCAGCCCCTGTAATGAATGTGCCATGTGCAAGGCAATCCAGGCAGGAACTGCAATGAATGTGATCGAGATCGATGCTGCATCCAACAATGGTGTGGATAATATACGTGAGATCAGAGAAGAGGTTTCTTACCGCCCTACAGAAGGTAAATATAAAGTATATATTATTGATGAGGTTCATATGCTTTCCACAGGTGCCTTCAATGCCCTGCTGAAAACACTGGAGGAACCACCGTCTTATGTTATGTTTATCCTGGCAACTACAGAGGCGCACAAGATTCCGATTACGATTTTATCCAGATGCCAGAGATATGATTTCCACAGGATCACCATAGACACTATCGCGGCCAGACTGGATGAACTGCTCAAAGTTGAAGGTGTAGAAGCTGAGGAAAAAGCAGTCCGATATGTAGCGAAAGCGGGAGATGGTTCCATGCGAGATGCGCTCAGCCTTCTCGACCAGTGTATTGCTTTTTATCTTGGACAGGAACTTACCTATGATAAAGTTCTGGAGGTTCTGGGAGCCGTTGACACCGAAGTGTTTAGCAAGCTTTTGCGAAAAGTGATCCGGGGAGATGTGACAGGTTCCATTCATATCCTGGAGGAACTGATCGTAGGAGGCAGGGAACTGAGCCAGTTTGTGGGAGATTTTACCTGGTATATGAGAAATCTTCTTCTCGTTAAGACTTCTGAGAATCCGGAGGAAGCGATCGATGTCTCATCCGACAACATGAAGCTTCTGAAAGAAGAGAGCACCATGCTGGATGTGGAGACGCTGATGCGGTATATCCGTATTTTTTCGGATTTGTCCAACCAGATCCGATATGCAACCCAGAAAAGGTCCTTGTGGAGATTGCACTGATCAAGCTGTGCCGTCCTGCAATGGAGACTAATCTGGACTCTGTTCTGGACAGATTGCGTGTGCTGGAACAGCGGATGGATGAACGTCCGGTACAGCAGGTGATCGTGCAGCAGGGTTCAGGGAAAATGCCGGCAGAAACCGGGGCAGTTCAGGAGCCGGCGGGAAACAAAGCACCGGCGAAAGCTGCACCGGAAGATTTGCAGAAGATCGTGGCAGGCTGGAGAGTGATCACAGGACAGACAACAGGGATGTTCAAACAGATGCTTCAGAAATCTGTTCCGAAGTATAACAGTGAGACAGGAGAACCTGTCCTTTATGTGGAATTTCAGGATTTCCTTGGGCAGTCCTATGTGGACAATTCGGAAGCGAAGAAAGAGCTTCAGGATATCATCACTGCCCAGACAGGAAAAACAGTAGAGATCCAGATGCTGGTGGCAGATAAGCATCAGCATACAAATCTGGCAAATATCACAGTAGACCAGGCGATAAAGAATAATATCCACATGGATGTTGTGATCGAGGAAGATCCTGATGAGGAAAAAGGAGAATAAATATTGTTACTGTTCACACACCACTATCCCGCGAGGTGTTTTGGCATGAATATGCCAAAATCCCGAGACATACAAGCCAAAATTCTATTGCCGCAGGCAATCTGGAATGAATTTTGGCTACGTTACTGTGAACGGAGTGAACAGTAACTAAATATTCTCCAGACAGGAAAAGGCAGTAAATAATAAGGCAATAAATAGCAAGGAGGACATCACAAATGGCAAAACGTGGAGGATTCCCGGGAATGGGTATGCCGGGAAATATGAATAATCTTATGAAACAGGCGCAGAAAATGCAGCGCCAGATGGAAGAGAACCAGAAAGCTCTGGAAGAGAAAGAGTTTACGGCTACTGCAGGAGGCGGAGCTGTAGAGGTAACTATCTCCGGTAAGAGAGAGGTGACAAAAGTAAAGCTTCAGGAGGAAGTTGTAGATCCGGATGACATCGAAATGCTGGAAGATCTCATCGTTGCAGCTACAAACGAAGCACTTCGCAAAGTGGAAGAAGAATCTACAGCTGTTATGTCTAAACTGACAGGTGGTCTGGGCGGACTTGGCGGAGGTCTTCCATTCTGATGGAATACTACAGCAGTCATATCAATAAGCTGATCGAGCAGCTTTCCCATCTTCCGGGAATCGGTGCGAAATCAGCACAGAGGCTGGCATTTCACATCATGAATATGCCAAAGGATCAGGTAGAGCAGCTTACCTCTTCCATTACCGGTGCCAGAGAGAATGTACAGTATTGCAAGTGCTGCTGTACTCTGACAGACAGAGAGATCTGTCCCATCTGCAGCAATGATAAGCGTGATCATTCAGTGATCATGGTGGTAGAGAATACAAGAGATCTTGCAGCTTATGAAAAAACAGGCAAGTTTGATGGCGTTTATCATGTTCTTCATGGTGCAATCTCTCCAATGCTTGGAATCGGGCCGGATGATATCAAACTGAAAGAACTCATGCAGCGTCTGGCAAAGGATGAGATAAAGGAAGTGATCATTGCTACCAACTCCAGTCTGGAGGGGGAAACAACGGCAATGTATATCAGTAAGCTGATCAAACCTACCGGGATCAAAGTCAGCAGGATTGCAAGCGGAGTTCCGGTAGGAGGAGATCTGGAATATATTGACGAAGTGACTCTTTTACGTGCTCTTGAGGGGCGTGTGGAGCTTTAAGGTTACTGTTCTGACAAAAGATCATCGGAAAAGGAGGCATCACTTTGTCTAAAAAGAAAGCAACTTCTTCTGACGTGGCAAAGAGGGCAGGAGTCTCCCAGGCAACTGTTTCCATGGTCCTGAATAAGAAATATAATGTTTCTTTTTCCAGAGAAACAGTGGAGAAGGTAGAGCAGGCAGCCAGAGAATTAGGCTATCATCTTCCCGGACGAAAGAACAGAAAAGAAAGCCGGAAAGAGAAGCTGATCGTTGTTTTTTGCCCTACGCTTACAAGCCCGTATTATGTATTGCTTCTGCAGGGGATTGAAGCAGTGGCGAACAAGCAGGGATATGGTGTCTTTATCTGTAATACACAGAGAGATCCCCGTCTGGAGGAGAAGTATCTGCGCATGATGGGTACAATAGAGCCGCTTGGCATTATCTACTGCTGTAATCCAAATCCGGATTTCAGCAGCAGGTAGAGGAACTGGCGCAGACAATCCCACTGGTTATCATCAGTAATAAAGAGAAAACTACAACTATAGATGCCATTAATCAGGATAATACAGTTGTGGGAAGGATGATGGCAAGACATCTGCTTGATCTGGGGCACAGAGATGTAGCGTTTATCACTCCGCCCCTGACAAGGAGACAATGGCAGAGAACAAAACGTGTAAATGGTTTTGTGAAAGAGTTTGAGAAAGAAGGCCTGAAGGATCATGTGATCATTAAGGCTGCGGATGAAGCTATCGATATGCAGATCCCACGGATGGATTCGGAATATTCGATGGGTTATGAGCTTACTATGGAGCTTCTGGATGAAGGCAGGGAATTTACAGCTATTGCAGGCCAGAATGATATGATGGCTATTGGTGCGCTGGATGCTCTCCATGAAGCAAGGATTCATGTACCCAAGGATGTATCGGTGATTGGGTGCGATAATATCTTTTATTCGGGAATACGGAAGATCTCTCTTACTACGATCGATCATTTCGTAGCCCTTAAAGGCAGAGATGCCTGTGATATTATACTGCGCAAAATCGATGAGCAGGACCGTTTTCTTACAGATTCTGCTCCTGCCAGTCTCTATAATATTGAATATACCCCCAAGCTGATAGCGAGACGCACTACGGGGTATATCAGAACCAAAAAAAATAATTAAATACGTCGAATGAAAATTATTAATAATAATTTATCGAAACTGCAGAACAGTTATTTGGTATAGAGCTGTGTGGCGAGGTAGATTGCGAATATCTATCCGGCAGGCATTTTCTGGAAACGTACCAAATTTCAGGATGTGTGGCTGAAATCCGATATCAGAAATGATTTCTGACGGAGGTTTCCTGCAACAGCAAAGACAGCGAACAGTTACGAAAAGAAATGGTTATAAAACATATTGTATATTGCATGTTGATAACAACGAATATATGCTTTGACTGAAAAATAAAGAATTAATAAAACATGCGATTATTAATAATGAAATTATTAATAATCTTTTGCCACGCTTGACCTGAATGTAAAGTCTGTTATAATGAAACCATAAGATCAATGAACGATTATGACAAGCAAAAATCAGGAGGGTTAAGAACATGAAATTTTTTATTGACACAGCAAAAGTAGAAGATATTAAGGCAGCTAATGATATGGGTGTAATCTGTGGTGTTACCACAAATCCGTCTCTTATCGCAAAAGAAGGAAGAGATTTCAAGGAAGTAATCAAAGAGATCACATCTATCGTAGACGGACCGATCAGCGGTGAAGTAAAAGCTACTACAACAGATGCAGAAGGAATGATCAAAGAGGGACGTGAGATTGCAGCCATTCATCCGAATATGGTTGTTAAGATTCCTATGACAGTAGAAGGTCTGAAAGCAGTTAAGGTTCTTCATGCAGAAGGAATCAAGACAAACGTTACTCTGATCTTCACTGCTAACCAGGCACTTCTGGCTGCAAGAGCAGGTGCTACTTATGTATCTCCGTTTCTTGGAAGACTGGATGACATTTCTACAAGAGGTGTTGATCTGATCCGCGAGATCGCTGAGATTTTTGAAGTGGCAGGAATCGAGACAGAAATCATCGCAGCAAGCGTAAGAAATCCGATCCATGTAACAGACTGTGCACTTGCAGGTGCTGACATTGCAACTGTTCCGTACAATGTAATCGTACAGATGACAAAACATCCTCTGACAGATGCAGGTATTGAGAAATTCCAGAAAGATTATAAAGCAGTATTCGGCGAATAAGGAGAATTTACCACAATGGAAAAATTAGAACTTCAGAAAATTGCAAACGAAGTCCGTAAAGACATCGTTACTGCATTACATTCTGCAAAAGCAGGACATCCGGGCGGATCTCTGTCTGCAGCAGATGTATTCACTTATTTATATTTTGAAGAAATGAATATTGATCCAAAGGATCCTAAGAAGGCTGATCGTGACCGTTTCGTACTTTCCAAAGGCCACACAGCACCGGATACTACTCTGCACTTGCAGAAAGAGGCTTTTTCCCAAAAGAAGATCTGAAGACTCTTCGTCATCTGGTTCCTATTTACAGGGACATCCGGATATGAAACATATCCCGGGTGTTGATATGTCCAGCGGTTCTCTGGGACAGGGAATCTCTGCAGCAGTTGGTATGGCGCTTTCTGCCAAATTAAGCAATGAAAGCTATCGTGTATACACCTTATTAGGTGACGGCGAAATTCAGGAAGGCCAGGTTTGGGAAGCTGCTATGTTTGCAGGCTTCAGAAAACTGGACAATCTTGTAGTGATCGTGGATAATAATGGACTTCAGATCGACGGTAAGGTTGATGAAGTATGTTCTCCATACCCGATTGATAAGAAATTTGAGGCATTTAACTTCCATGTGATTAACGTTGCAGACGGAAATGATATGGATCAGTTAAGAGCTGCTTTTGATGAAGCAAAAGCTACTAAGGGAATGCCTACAGCTATCATTATGAAAACTGTAAAAGGAAAAGGTGTTTCCTTTATGGAAAATCAGGTTGGATGGCATGGAAAAGCTCCGAATGACGAGCAGTATGCACAGGCAATGGAAGAGTTAGAAAAGGCAGGTGAAGCATTATGTCAGAAGTAAAGAAGATCGCAACAAGAGCAAGCTACGGTGCTGCGCTGGTTGAATTAGGTAAGAAACATGAGAACCTGGTCGTTCTGGACGCTGACCTTGCTGCAGCTACTCAGACTGGCGTATTCAAAAAAGAATTTCCGGAGCGTCATATTGACTGTGGTATTGCCGAGTGTAATATGATGGGCATTGCCGCAGGTCTGGCTACTACAGGAAAAGTTCCATTTGCCAGCACATTTGCAATGTTTGCAGCAGGACGTGCTTTTGAGCAGGTTCGTAACTCTATTGCATATCCGAAGATCAATGTAAAAATTGGCGCTACTCATGGCGGAATTTCTGTAGGTGAAGATGGTGCTACCCATCAGTGTTGTGAGGATTTTGCTCTTATGAGAGTAATTCCGGGAATGGTTGTTGCCTGCCCTTCTGATGATATTGAAGCAAAAGCTATGGTAGAAGCAGCTTATGAGCATGTTGGTCCTGTATATATGAGATTTGGACGTCTGGCAGTTCCGGTTATCAATGACAGACCGGACTATAAATTTGAATTAGGCAAAGGTATTGTCCTTCGTGAAGGAAAAGACCTTACGATCATTGCAAACGGTCTCTGCGTAGCTCCTGCTCTTGAAGCTGCAGAGAAGCTTGCGGCAGACGGCGTAGATGCAAAAGTAATCAATATCCATACGATTAAGCCTCTGGATGAAGAACTTGTAGTTGCAGCAGCCAAAGAAACAGGCAAGGTTGTAACTGTAGAAGAGCATTCAGTAATCGGCGGACTTGGTGGAGCAGTATGCGAATGCCTGTCTGAGAAAGCACCTGTACCTGTAAAACGTATCGGTGTAAATGATGTATTCGGAGAATCCGGTCCTGCCACAGCTCTTCTTGAGAAATATGGTCTTGATGCAGAAGGTATCTACAAACAGATCAAAGAATTTGTATAATTTACGATTCCCTGTGTGATGGTATCTGCCAGAGAGATTACCGTAGACAGGCGGGTAGTCTGAAGGGTTAGCTGTTCCAGTACACCTGCAATGTTTACAATCCCTGTGATATGGATATCACCAACAGGAGGAAGTTCTTTCTGAACTGCAGCACCTGGGTAAAGTGCACCATCTGCGATGGTCACATACCCCAGGTGCTTTTTTTTGTCCAAGAGAGGCATCCACTGCAATAACCAGACCTTCGGGATGCAGAATTTTGATCTGGCGGGAAATTCTGGAAAGATTTAAAGCATGTACGGGGCTTTTCAGGGTACCGTAAACATAAACGCCATGAGTGTCCGTATTCAGATGTTCAAGTAACTGGTGTCCGATATAGGGACCGAGACAGTCTCCTGTCACGCGGTCACTTCCGATACACAGAAAAACCAGTTCCGACCATCTGCCGGGATATTGAAGAATACATTTATTTAAAAGAAAAGCGATTTCCTCAGCAGAACTGCTTTTCTGTGAGTCCACATAAAATACCATAAAACCTCCCTGATCGTATTTATGTACTCGCAGAGTCTCTATTGTACCTGCACAAAAAGATTTCGAGAGCACATTATTGATTATATCTTTTAATTGCTATAGTCCCTTTGCTTCATAACAACAAGCTGCGAAGAGGCTTCTGATAACATCATATCCTTACCGGGATAAAAATATGCACTGTGCAAAATCTGTCGCCAAATTCTGGTAAATTCCTCTTACAATGTGATAAAATCTGCAATTTATCTGTGTTATCCTGATACCGAAGGGGTGATGAGAGATGATAGAAGTAATCTATAAGGACGAATCTCAGGAAGGACAAAATGGTGAGGAACCGTTTGGATTACCCAGAAATATACGCCAGATCGGCCTGGCAGCCGAAGATTACAGGATTTATATGGAGGACTATGTGTACACATTTCTGGTAAGACTTGCCAGAGCGGAAGACTCTCTGGGAGAAGCAAAAACCAGAGTGGCAGTTCTTACAGGAAATCTTAAATGGCGTTCTCAGACAGCTTATCTGTTTATCAAAGGTGCTATTATAGCGGAGGAGATGGAGGCAGCACCTGATCATATCGATTTTTCGGAAAATCAATGGAAGCAGATACAGGAAGCCCAGAAGGAGTACTTCGAAGATCAGGAGATTGTGGGATGGTTCTTTTCACAGCCTCAGCTTCTCCTGAAAGTATCGGAAGTGATGTCAAAAGTACACATGAAACATTTTGGAGGAGAAAAAGTCCTGATGCTTATGGAACCTCAGGAAAGGGAAGATGCTTTCTTCCGTTATGAAAACAATGAAATGGTGCGTCTGGGAGGGTATTATCTTTATTATGAAAAAAATCCCGGTATGCAGACGTATATGATCGACAAAAATGAAGAACTTCAGCCGGAACCTCAGGAAAAATATGAAGATCAGGCTGTGAAAGATTTTCGCAAAATAATTGCAGATAAAAAGGAAACCAGGAAGGAGCCGGCAGCTCCTTCTGTTTTTTCATATGGATTAACTGCATGTCTGGCAATTGCAGTACTGACAGTGGGTGTTAATTTTTACAGAAGTTACCAGAATGTAAAACAGAACGAAAAGGAGAGCGCGACGGTTTCTTCAGTGATCGTTGAGGAGATAACGCCGTCTCCTGTTGTCGGGACTTCGAACAATGAAGCTGTCAGGCAGCATAAACAATACCGAACAGATATTATACAAAATGATGCAGGGAAGAATAAAAAGAATAATGAAGAGAATAATCAAAGCACCAGTGAAAAAGAAAATTCTGAAAAGAAAAACAATACTTCAGAGAAAAAAATATCAGCAGAGCAGACAGATACAGAACAAAAATCGGACAAAACAGAACAGCTTCCGGATGTAAAGACAGAAAAAGCAGATAAAACCGAACAAATCTACCAGCAGGAAGCAGATGAACGTAAAGCACAGAAACGTGTCAGGGAAGCTGTGCAGAAGGAAAACAGCGAAGCAGCGGGAAAAGCCCATGAGTCATATGTGATTCAGCCCGGCGATACTCTTTTTCAGATAAGTATGGACAGATACGGAAGTATCGAAGCCATAAGCCAAATCTGTAAATTGAATGGGATGTCAGCGGACGAAATCATTTATCCGGGACAAGTAATTGTATTACCTTAGAAAACTGTGCTATAATAAATGGCAAAAACTGAAACCTGATAATCAACAAAATGAAAGTGAGAAATAAGGTAAAGGCTAAAATGGCAAATACATTTAAGAAAATAATAAAAAAACATAAAAAGAAAAAGCTTCAGGCAGAGAGAAACAGAAAAGCGAAAGCCCGGGAGAGAGCTGAAGAGGAATATGCAGATGATTATGAGCGCAGATTGTCCCGCCACAAAAGAAGTGTAGTGAAAAAGACAGTTATTACAGTGGTGGCGATAGCTGCTGCTGTAACGGCTGTGGGATTTTACATAGAGAAGAGAAGCTATCATACTTATAAAGTAGTCCAGACAAGTGAGCAGGAGGATATTGTTTCTACAAATTATGTTGAAATGGATGGAAATATCCTTCGATACAGTCCGGACGGGGTTTCCCTTGTTTCTGATAAGATGAGTACACTCTGGAGCGAAACCTATCAGATGCAGAATCCTGTGGCAGATGTTAACGGAACTCATGCGGTGATTGCGGATAAAGATGGAACAACTTTGGAGATTTATGATAAATCTGGAAAAACAGGCAGTGTAACTACTTCCTACAGTATTGTCAAAGCAAAAGTATCCAAAAGCGGTCTTGTTGCGGCAATCCTGGATGGCGGAGATGATACATGGATTGATTTTTATGGTACAGATGGAAGTCTGATTGCTGAAAATCAGACGAAGATAGATGATCCGGGATATCCCCTTGATATTGCTGTATCTGAAGACGGAGTGATCATGATGGTAACCTATCAGTTCGTAGATGGAAGTGATACGACCAGTTATGTGGCATTTTACAATTTTGGAGATGTAGGACAGAACGAGGATGACAGAATTGTCAGTGGATATAAGTATGAAGGCGTGGTAGTTCCGCAGATCCAGTATCTTGATAATAACCGGTCTGTAGCACTTAAAGATAATGGATTTACAATTTATCATGGAAGCCAGATTCCGAAGGAAGTAAAAACAGTAAAAGTAGATAAAGAAATTGTCAGTACTTTTTATGATAATGATATGATTGGTCTTGTGTTTAAGAATGACAGTAAAGACAAACAGTATACAATGGAAGTTTATACTACAGATGGCAAATTGAAATTCAAAGAAAACTTCAATATTCCATATACGACGATTAAATTAAGCGGTGGAAATATTCTGATGTACAACAGTTCCAGATGTGTGTAATGAACAGCAGGGGAGTACAGAAATATCTTGGCAGTGTGGATGGAACGATCAAAGATTTCTTCAAAATCGGAATGAACAGATATCTTCTGGTATTGGACAGCGGTGTAGAGATAATAAAACTTAGTTAGGAGGATGAAAATGGCTTTAACGTGGGCCGGAGTCATTGCGATACTTTTTCTGGCGGCTGCATGTGTCAGAGGTTATAGGCGGGGACTGATAAAAGAACTGGTTTCGCTTGTATGTGTTTTTCTGTCGATGGCGATCGTGTGGTTTATAAATCCTTATGTAAATGAGTTTATTCGGGAAAATACATCAATTTATGAAAAAGTACAGGAAAGCTGCCGGGAGTTTGTAGGAGAGGAATACAGCACATGGACAGGCAGTGGAGAAAGCCAGACTGAATTTATAAATGAAATGAATCTCCCGGAACTGCTGAGGAATGGACTGGTTCAGAATAATAATTCTGACAGTTACCAGTATTTGGCTGTAACTACATTTTCGGATTATATTGCTCAATATCTGGCGAGAATGGCAGTGAATGGAATTTCTTTCCTGATTTCTCTGCTGATGTCGACGATTATGGTAAGGAGTATCACATGGATGCTGAATCTTGTGACGAGATTACCTGTGCTGCATGGCATGAACAAGGTAGCAGGAGCGTTGCTGGGGGCAGTTAAATTCCTTATAGTAATATGGATTATCTTTCTGGCTCTCACCATTGTGTGCAATACAAAGGCTGGTGAGGCGGCCTTCAGATCATTAAGAAAGATTGCATCCTGAGTTTCATATATGACAGAGATATCCTGATCAGGATATTTATGAGTATCTTCTATTAAAAAGGTTTGGTATCTGTGGACCGTAGGTATCGGATCCAATGTCTTCCTGCGCAAATGCGAACGATTTTTAAATCTTTACTCTGATATTGGGTCGTTAAAAATGAGGATATTATAGCGATATCGGAGATGGCGTAAAAAATATGTAAAAAAATGTAAAATAATACTTGACGCAAAAAGAAAATAATGATATGATAAATCCGCTTCTGAGTGAGGCGGATTTTTTTTGACAGACAACAGAGATTTGGTTGAATAAAGTTGAAAAAAATATAAAAAAAGTGTTGACAGGAAACTGAAGACATGATATTATATCAGAGTTGCTGATGCAGATGAAAAAGAACTTAAAAAATAAA
>ENA-OQIG01000063-OQIG01000063.1-human-gut-metagenome-genome-assembly--contig:-NODE-63-length-61945-cov-13.095361_pt1 | contig 61945 bp, 53 predicted proteins | sample MGYA00242576_ERZ504741 | MGnify/ENA primary metagenome ERZ504741 (study PRJEB26092, sample SAMD00036436) | human gut metagenome | host: Homo sapiens | study: EMG produced TPA metagenomics assembly of... | reverse complement strand
CGTTAAAAAGAAAAAAAGTAAAGATATAAAAGAATATAGAGTCTCTATTTCGCAGTGTGAAACCAGTGACTGGGAGATTTGAAAAATGGCTGGAATACGAGGTGTTAAAAGAAAGTCAATATATTTTCTATCAGTATTCCAGAAGAAAGATGATAGATTGCACATGTAGTCATTGTAAATCGGAATATCAATTGGAGAGATCTATACCAAGGCATAACAAAGAATATGTGTGTCCCATTTGCAAGCGGAAATCAATTTTTAAAGCAAAAGGAAAATCAGGATATTTTTCTGATTATTCAGAAGCAGTTAAAATTGAAAAAGCATCAGATAGAATCATACTACGTCATTTTGAAGTTAGAAAATCTTATGCTGCGCATGGTACGGGAGAATATACATTATCTTATCATGAAGACTATCGGGCTGTATTTCAGGAAAAATTCCATTTTTATTACCCGGTTTATAGCTGTTTGGCTCATAAGAATGTATGGAAAGAGAAATATATAGATCCGTATTTTCACTACAGATATCATTTGAATTATACGATAAAAGCATATCAGACGATAACCCAAATGCCTGGAATGGTGTATCCATATAATTTGAAAAATGTTTTTAAAGGAACACCATTTGAATATTGCTCCTTAGATTATTTTGTCAAAAATAATCGTTTTGTAGAGCTGCCGGTTGTATATTATCTGAAGACATATTTAAAATTCCCATTGCTTGAACAGTTCGTGAAGCAGAATATGTTTTATATCGCTTTGGAATGCCTATATCAGCTTCCAAACGAATGGGAAGAAACAAAGGAAACGAATACAAGACATTTCTTAGGAATAAATTCACGATATTGCTCTATCCTAAGTAAGTATAATATGGGGATAAGAGAATGGGGCGTTTTACAGAAAATGGAAAAACTAAAAATCCATTTGTCGGAACAGGAAATTTTTGCATATTGTAAAATTTTTGAGAGTAATAGAGATTTCTTGGAATTAAACCAGTATGCATCTATTCGGAAAATTGTGAGTTATCTGGCAAAGCAGATTGAAAAAGAAGAAAAAGGAAAGGCATATAAGTTGTCCGGTGATGTATCTGGTATCAGTCATGCAGAAATGAAATGTTATCAGACGTATATAAGAAGCTGGAAAGATTATATTGAGTGGGCAGAAAAATTGGAATATGATCTGAAAAGCCGATACGTTCTGTTTCCAAAAAATTTTAAAGATGTTCACGACAAGACTTTCCGGGAGTATCAAAAACAACAAGATAAGATGGAAAGAAAAAAACAGGCAAAAGAAAGAAGAACTGTGAACCAACTTTTGAAGAAAGATATAAAACTACTGGGGAAACAAATTCAGAATCAGGACTATATCTTAAAAGTTCCTGGAAATTATCAGGAAATCCAAAAAGAAGGACAGGCGTTAGGACATTGTGTAGGAAGTTATATCCCTCATATTGCCAATCGGGAATGTGATGTGTATTTTATCCGGAAAAAGACCGATCCGGATAAGCCTTTTTTACGGTTGACTGGAGAAGAGGGAAGATTGTGCAATGTCAGGGGAAAGGGCGGATTCGTTATCCGCAGGAAATGGTAGAATTTGTTCATTATGCAGAAGAAAAATTAAGGCTTCTAAAAGGAGAAGAAAAAAAGGCTGCATAGGAATATAAAAATTTTAAGAGAATAGAAACACAGGCAGAAGGATTAGAACATTCTTCTGCCTTTTCTTATGAAGAGAAAGGAACAGAGATATGAATGATGTATTGGAAAAATTACAACGTGTCAAAATCCAAAATAAGACCAGGCTGTCCAAAGAAGACCAGCAATTTTGTCAGATACAGCAAAAATTATATGACAGTACCAGAAATCATTTTTTAAGTATGTTTGTAGATATGGAAACACTGCACCAGCAGGAACTGACCTTTTATGGAAAGGTACAGAAATATGCAGATAGGGTGTACAAACAGAACCTGATTTGTATGGATAAAAAGAAACAAATAGAACTGATGGAAAAGGTACATAATCATTTTATCAGAACCATTATTTCCTTCTTTAACCGGAAATATGGTCTTGCCATACAGAAACATTCGTATGAACGCTATATTTCCCTGCAGGATTCTGCAGAACCCGTATTACATAAGCGGATTTCTTCTTTAACAGAAGAAGAGAAGCAAATTTATCGGGAAGAAAGGAAGAAATGCTGTAAACAGAAAGAAGAAAATCTTCATGAAGTTTTGTTTGCCAGAATTGAGTATCCGTTGATTTTGGATGATATTTTTTCTTATCTGGGCGGTTTTAGTTTTCAGGAGAAAGTGGAGCAGGAGATTAAAACGGATGCAAAAGCAGGAGTGACCTATGCAAAATATAAATTGCAAAGTAAAAAACTGTCCATTCAAAACCTGTTATGCAGCAAAACAGATCTTTGGGGAGAATACGAAATCTGTCTGGATAGTGAAAAATATAAAGCACTTTTACGGGCATTGACTTTTTTTGACTCCAGTAAAGAACAAGTTTCTATTTATGATGGCTGGCTGGAAAGATTTGTAAGTTTTTCATATAGCGGGAAAAAAGAGAAAGAAGGGATTTTTGATGAACACCCTGCGCTTGGAAAGAAAGTTGTTAAATTTAAGTATTTTAAAAATGGCAGATGGGATATTGTTTTTGTCAGTGGTGTACATGCATTGTCTTTTGCCAAAGAGTATCTCGGCTATAAGGAGGCGGCCTAATGGGAAAATACAAAAGAGATAAGGGACTTCAAATACCAATGGAGCAAAGGCAAAAATTGAATGCGAAAATTCTGTATCTAGTGGAAAACCATGAAGCAGAACTATATGGGATCACACCAGAGGATATTTTTAATGTATATATGGGAAATGGTGGGCTGCATGGACTGGACAGGAAAGACTTTCAAAATTTTCATGCTTATACAGAAGCGAAAAAAGAAATAGAGCAGGGACAGTTTTTTACACCAGCGGAAATATGTGAATTTCTTGTTGCCTGCGTCAAACCGGAACCGAAGGATATAATTTATGATTTGACTTATGGTAAAGGAGATTTTTTTAATTATCTTCCTACAGAAAGTAATATCTATGGAACAGAAATTGATATGAAAGCGGTGAAGATTGCCCAGTACCTCTACCCGAAGGCAAACCTGCAATATGGCGATATCCGGCAGTATTCCCCTGTTTTAAGCGGGGATATTGTGTTTGGAAATCCGCCTTTCATCTGGAATGGGGAACAAAAGAAGCACCGGTATCTTCCCAGATGTATTACTGCAAAAAAGCATATCAGGTACTGAAAAACGGGGGTCTTTTGGTTTTGCTGGTCTCGGAAAGTTTCCTTTCAGATGATTTTTCAAATAAAGGGGATATTGAAGAAATCAATCACATGTTTAATTTGATTGTACAATTTTCTTTGCCGGCAGATGCATTCAAAGAGTATGGTGTGACATCTTTTCGGACAAAAGCAATGATTTTGCAGAAAAAGAGTCAGTATGTAACAGAAAGACCATACACTACAGAGTTGGAAGTTCTGAAGCGGCCACAGGAAATTTATCAAACTTATGTGTTACCGGTTCTTCAGGAACGAAGAAAAAATGCTGCAAATATTTATTTTGAATGTCAGAATACAGATTTAGAGGCAAAGCAGAAACAGGTATTTCAGGAAAAAACGGTGAAACTTTTGTTTGATATCAAAAGAAATCGAAATATCGCTCATAAAGCTGGACTGGCAGAAGCGATTTTGCAGAAATACCTGAAGCAGACGAAACCGGAGGAACTCTCCTGGCAGGAGTGGGAAAAAATTAAAATACAGCCGGAAGATGTTTTACGGAAATTAAAGGGGATTTTATCTTCTGCGAATAAGACATACAGGAATGAAATCCGGATTGTAAAGACAACTTATGGATTTAAAGAAAAGGATTATCGGGAAAATGGGACCGATATGAATTTGGGTTCTATCAATTCTTTTGTATTATCCAAAAGAGAAGTTCCTGGATTTGAGCAGTTCTTAAAGAAGAAACGGCGAGAATTTGCATTGCAGGAAACATCTTTTGAGAAAATGAAGCAGGATGACAAAATTGCAGAATATCTGGAAAATTGGCATGTAACAAGTCAAATGACAGGGGAGGTCAAATATCTGAATGCTGTACAGAAAAAAGAAGTGAATAAACTGCTGCAGAAACGATACGTTGCCCTACAGTTTTCTATGGGAACTGGAAAAAGCCTTTGTACACTGGCAATGGCGCAGTACAGAATGAAATATAATCCTGTCCGGAATATATTCATTGTCGGCACAGCCCTGGCAATCAATAATACATGGGAAGAAATATTGGAAGACTATCAGATTGGTTTTTACCGTATTCGGAAGAGGGAGGACATAAAAAGGGTACAGAGAGGACAGATTGTGCTCTTGACTATCAATCTGCTTACGGAATTAAAAAGGGAGATGAAAAAACTGTTACGTATCCGCTGTCAGAAAGTCATGTTGATTTTTGATGAAAGTGATGCAATTACCAACGGAAGTTCAAAACGTACAAAAGCAATGCTTTCTGTTTTTCGAAAATGCAGATATAAAGTGCTGGCAACAGGAACACTGACAAGAAATAACGTGGTAGAAGCAGCACCTCAATTAGAACTGCTTTATAACAACTCTATTCATTATCTGGCAAAGAATGAATGGATCTACCGATTCAAAAACGGACAGATGGAAAAAAATAGGAACTTCTTTTTGAATCAGCCATTTCCAGCTTATAAAAGAGGGTATGAACTGTTTTCTTATTCCTATTTACCAAAGAAGATTACAGTGTTTGGTCTGGAGAAGGCAAATCAGGATATTTATAATGCATCATTTTTAGATGAATTATTAGAAAAAACAGTCATAACAAAAAATTTTGAAGAAGTGGTAGGAAGGAAAATTTATAAGATTTACCAGGGAACCTGTTCTTTTAGCGAAAGGGAAAAAGAAGTGTATCGAATAGCAGTAAAAGAGTTTGATAAAATCCGCAGGAAGTATTTTGCAGCTTACGGCAATGCACGAAAGGATTCCATGTTTCGGATTTTGCAGCAACTGCTGCTCCTTCTGAAGATATGTGCAGATCCTTCTCTTGCATACGAATACGATAGCAATGAAGTACCTACGAAGGTAAAAAAAGCAATCCGTCTTTTGCAGATGTGGAAGTATGAGAAGGTTGCGATTGGAGTACGCAGAATAGAAGTGGCAGATTCCTATTACCGATATTTAAAGCAGGCATTTCCAGAAAGGCAGATCTTTTATATCACAGGGGATAAAGTTCCATGCAAGCAGCGGCAGAGGATTGTAGAAAAACTAAGAAAGACAGAAAATGGGATATTACTTTCTACGCAGCAAAGCTTGTCAGAATCTATGAATATAGATGATGTGGATAAAATTATCCTACCAGAGCTTCATTACAATCATGCGGCTATGGAACAGTATTATTTTCGGTTTATCCGGTATACGTCCAGAAATTTTAAGCAGGTGGTATTTTTAATTTATGAAAATTCCATTGAAGTGAACCTGCTAAAGATGATACTGGCGAAGGAGAAAATTAACCTGTTTATGAAAAATCAATTGCTAGAAAACGGAGAACTATATGAAAGATTCGGCATCAATCCCCAGATATTTTCCCTTTTGATGACAACCAGTGTGGACCAGGAAGGAAAACTTCAGATTCAATGGGGCGAACAGAAGATTAGTTAGTATTTTCTTATTTGACAACAGATATAGATAATCGTAGTTTTATAATAGAATTTTTATTTGAAGAAATTCAAATATATTACAGATTTGCTCTGCTAATGACAGAGTATCATAATTTTGGAATTGTTATTCCTATAATTCTTTAGAAAGACATCAAACAGATTTAGTTTTGGTGTCTTTTTCTTAAATTTTTCTCAAAATGAATCCAACAGTTGCAAGAACAAATCCTAAATAGCTGAAATTATAGTTCATAGAATGGCATACAAAGCTTCGAACTTTTGTGTGCTCTTTTGTGAAGTGAGTTTAAGAAACTAGAAACAGGATACATAGATGTCATTTAAATTGGGAAGGAGGTGGAATATGGCAGATATGGAGGTTACCAAAAAAGTATATAGCGCGGATGAAATACAAGTGATTTTAGGAATTGGAAGGAGTAAGGTATATGAATTTCTGGATTCTGTAAATAAAAAGCAGGAACCGTTTCGGGTTATAAAAATAGGAAGAATATATCGGGTGCCTAAGGATTCTTTTGATAGATGGATGAATGGAGAAACTATATAGAGCAGAGGTGAAAGAATGGTTAAGAAAGTAAAAAAATATCCACATGCATTTTTTGAGAGAAATACCTGGAATCATAGAACAAAAAAATTATTGCCGGATTATACAATCAAATATGGGAAAAAGGGTGGATTTGAAACAGCTGAAGAAGCAGAAAAAGCGTATCAGGAACATATAAAAGAATTTGATAGGAAGATGAATATGACCTTTTTAGAAGTGGATAAAGAGGTAACATTAAAAAACTTCTTACTTTATTGGTATGTGAGTATCTTTTCCGAAAGAGTACAGTCAACTACCCGATATTTAGTATCCTATGTGCTATATGGAATGCTATTACCTAATATAGATGAAAAAATAAAATTGAAGTTTGTCAGCACAGATTATTTGAATGAGTTATTGGATAAAGTGGCAAAATACTGCAAATCGGCAGGATTCAAAAGCAGGGAAACATTATATATTGCAATGAAAGATGCACAGTTTCTTCGTTTAATAGATAATAATCCAGTAAAAGCAACGAAAACATATCCAAGACCCAAAAGAAAGATTACCGTTTTAAATAAAAGTCAGACAAGATGCTTTTTGACAGCCGCAAAAGAAAGAAATTGGTTTTTAGAGATTATTTTGGGGTTATATTGTGGCCTGAGAAAAGGGGAAATATTAGGACTGAAATTTGACGATTTTGATTTTGAAGAAAGAACGGTCACAGTTCAAAGACAGTTGGTAGCTGATATAGAAACCAAGGAGGGAACTTATGAAATTATAAAGTATCAGAGTATTTTACGTGATCCAAAAAGCGAAAGTGGAAAACGCAGATTAAAAGTGCCCGAAATTATATTGGTGGAAGTCGAACGCAGAAAAGATAGAATTCAATTACTGAAGGAAAGAATGGGAGAAGACTTTCAAGATCAGAATTTTATTTCTTGTCAGAAAAATGGAAATCCAAGAGGGTTGTGTTCTTTAAATACAGAAATCAGGAGACTATGTGAAAGAAATGGATTGCCACATATTACAGTGCATGGATTAAGACATATGTATGCTACAATTCTAGCTGAGAGAGGAGTGCCTTTAACGAAAATATCAGCATTGCTGGGGCATCATTCCGTACATACAACATTTGAATTTTACCTGGAAGTAATTGAGGGTGGAAATCAGATTACAGATTTTTTGAATAAGGAATTTCTAGCAGAGGAGGCAGCGTATGGATCTAAATAAAATAAAACTCAGAGCGTATGTAGATTATCGTGTTGGCAATGTGATAAAAATTAAAGGAAAGTTTGGATTTCGTGTAACTGTGATATTTGATGATATGGAAGAAAAGGAATCCCAACATTCTGGTTTTGCAAAGAAAGAAGAGGCAGAAAAAGAAAGAAATCATGTAATTGCTCAATTACACGATAAGAAATATGTTGTTTATAAAAATATAAAAGTGGAAGAGCTACTGACGTATTGGTTGGAAAATATTATAAGAAGCAAGGAAGGTGTAAGTGCTTGTACTTACAATACTTATAAAAATTGTATTGAAAAGCACATTATTCCAGAATTGGGAAAATTAACTTTAGTAAAGTTAAATCAGGGGCACATTTCAAAATTGTATAAAAAGTTGGTTGAAAAATATAGTTCCATTCCAAGAATAGCTAAGCCGATTTTGAATACCTCATTAGAATTTGCACTTTCTAAAAATTTGATTACATATAATCCGGCGGAGGGATTAAATCTTCCTAAAGGTGCGAAAAAGGTTCCATACCATGAAATCGTAATTGATGAATCAAAAACGTACGCGTTGGAGCAGGTAAAGCATTTAATAAAAGTAGCAAAAGATACACGTATTTATCTGTATATATTATTTGCACTCTTAATGGGATTAAGGAAAAGTGAAATCAGTGGAATAAAGTACACAGATATAGATTATGAAAATCGCACATTAAAAATAGAACGGCAATTAGGAAGAAGTTTAGAGGTAGACGAAAATGAAATAGCACCAAAGACACGAACAAAGCAGGAAATTGATGTGAAGACACCTGCAAGTAATCGTGTGGAGAAAATTCCTAATTTTTTATTTAGCGAAATACTAGAAGAAAGGAAAAAATATGAGAAAAACCGAAGCAGGAGACAGCATGGAAGATGGGTATTTCAAGATATGGATTACATTTGTTGTTCTAGTTATGGAAGACCAAGATCTACCACATACATATATACCCATTATAAAAAACTAATAGAAGAAGCAGGATTGCCATATATACGATTTCATGATTTACGTCATACGTATACCACATTATTAATGAAGAATGATATCAATCAAAAGGCAATAGCAGCGTCGTTAGGACATTCCAAATCGATTATTACATTTGATGTCTATACAGACAAGCAGGCATTAATAGAAGGAGGGGTAGAGGAGATTGATGCATTTATAGATGAAGTGCATCCATATGATAGTGAAGATATTCAAATACTAAAAGAAAAATATGGAAAGAAAGTTCTGCATAGATTGGCTTAATCTATATGGGAAATCAATAGAAAAGGGTATACTGCAGGTTATTTGCTGTATGCTCTTTTTTTACGGGAAAGAGAAAAGTAGATAGTAGAAAAATTCTTTTATTGACGAAATACACAAGAACAGATATACTAAAATTGAACGTATGTTTGTGCATAAGAATACAATATATGGAATAAAAATGCAGAAAAATATCAGTAATGCTGTTCTGTGTGCTTAGGTATTATGATTGACTAATAGGTCTTTATAGTTTTGAAAAGGGATAAATTGTGGTATACTGTAGTATCAAATCATGGAGGATAGTACGAGGTGTTGCGAACCGGAAAATATCCACTTGGGTGACCAAATTCGTACATTGGCGTTTTTTTACCTATTTTTCAGCAAAATTGGAACGTATTTTTCACCTGACATGTACGAATTTTCGGGTTAATAATGAAAATAGTAAGGAGGTTTTTGACTATGGATCACTTCGAACTGGTATCAGAATATGCTCCTACAGGAGATCAACCGCAGGCTATCGAACAGCTTGTGAAAGGTTTCCAGAAAGGCAACCAATGCCAGACTTTACTAGGGGTTACGGGGTCTGGCAAGACTTTTACAATGGCAAATGTTATCAAGGAATTAAATAGGCCAACACTCATTATTGCACATAATAAAACGCTGGCTGCACAGCTTTATAGCGAATTCAAAGAATTCTTTCCGAATAATGCAGTTGAGTATTTTGTCTCCTACTACGACTACTATCAGCGAAGCCTACGTCCCATCCTCGGATACCTACATCGCCAAGGATTCAGCAATCAATGATGAGATTGATAAGCTGCGGTTATCTGCTACGATGGCACTGGCAGAGCGCAGAGATGTGATCATTGTGGCGAGTGTTTCCTGTATCTATGGACTGGGAAGTCCGGTAGACTATCAGAACATGGTGATTTCTCTGCGTCCGGGGATGATCAAGGACAGAGATGAAGTTGTAGCAAAGCTGATTGAGATTCAGTATGATAGAAACGACATGGACTTTCATCGTGGAACATTCCGGGTTCGGGGAGATGTTTTGGAAGTGATTCCGGCATATGAGTCAGACGTTGCGATCCGAATTGAATTTTTTGGTGATGAAGTGGATAGAATCACAGAGGTGGACATTCTTACAGGAGAGATCAAAGACGAGTTAAAGCATGTAGCGATTTTCCCGGCATCTCATTATGTGGTGGATAAAGAGAATATCAACCGCGCCGTCAAGGCGATTGAAGAAGAGCTGGAAGAGCGCGTCAAAGAATTTAAAAGACAGGATAAGCTGTTAGAAGCGCAGCGGATTGCTGAGCGGACAAATTTTGATATTGAGATGATGAAAGAGACAGGATTTTGCTCTGGGATTGAAAACTATTCCCGTCATCTGGCAGGATTGGCGCCCGGACAGGCTCCATATACACTGATTGATTATTTCCCGGATGATTTTGTAATTATGATCGATGAGTCTCATAAGACGATTCCGCAGATTGGAGGAATGTATTCCGGGGATCAGTCGAGAAAGTCGACGTTGGTGGATTATGGATTCCGTCTTCCTTCTGCGAAAGACAACCGCCCGTTGAATTTTGAAGAGTTTGAAAGTAAGATCAATCAGGTATTGTTTGTGTCAGCAACCCCGGGAGTTTATGAAGAGGAGCATGAGCTTCTGCGGGCAGAGCAGGTGATTCGTCCGACAGGGCTTTTAGATCCGGAAGTAGAAGTGCGTCCGGTAGAAGGTCAGATTGATGATCTGATCGGTGAGATCAATCAGGAAATTTCCAGGAAAAATAAAGTGCTGGTTACAACTCTGACAAAACGGATGGCAGAGGATCTGACAGATTATATGCGGGAAATCGGGATTCGCGTAAAATATTTGCATTCCGATGTGGATACATTAGAACGGACGGAGATCATCCGTGATATGCGTCTGGATGTATTTGATGTACTCGTGGGAATTAATCTTTTGAGAGAAGGTCTGGATATTCCGGAGATTACGCTGGTGGCAATTCTGGACGCAGATAAAGAAGGATTTTTACGTTCCGAGACTTCTCTGATTCAGACGATCGGGCGTGCGGCACGAAATTCGGAAGGTCACGTGATCATGTACGCAGACAAACTGACAGACTCGATGCGTCTGGCAATTGATGAGACGGAAAGACGACGCAAGATTCAGATGGCATACAATGAAGAACATGGCATTACGCCAAAGACCATTCAGAAGGCGGTCCGCGATCAGATCAGTATTTCCAAAAAAGTAGCAGCAGAAGAACTGAAGCTGGAGAAAGATCCAGAGTCTATGAGCAGGAAAGAACTGGAGAAGTTGATCGGAGAAGTTACGAAGCGAATGAAGAAAGCGGCAGCAGAGCTGGATTTCGAATCAGCGGCAGAATTAAGAGATAAATTGATTGAGCTGAAACAGATATTGAATGAGATCGAATAATTATGATATAAATGGGAAAGGAATTTTACATGGGAAAAAAGATGGACGCCAGACAGTATATCAGAATACGCGGCGCGAATGAAAATAATTTGAAAAATATAGATGTTGACATCCCCAGAAATGAACTGGTAGTGCTGACAGGACTGAGTGGTTCGGGAAAATCATCCCTGGCTTTTGATACAATTTATGCCGAGGGGCAGAGAAGATATATGGAATCGCTTTCTTCCTATGCAAGGCAGTTTCTTGGTCAGATGGAGAAACCGGATGTGGAAAGTATAGAAGGGCTTTCTCCGGCGATTTCTATTGATCAGAAATCGACCAATCACAATCCTCGCTCTACCGTGGGTACAGTGACAGAGATCTATGATTATTTCCGACTGCTCTATGCGAGAATCGGGATTCCACATTGTCCGAAATGCGGAAAAGAGATTAAAAAGCAGACGGTGGATCAGATGGTAGATCAGGTGATGGCACTTCCGGAAGGTACAAAGATCCAGTTGCTTGCTCCTGTCGTAAGAGGCAGGAAAGGAACCCATGCAAAGCTGTTTGAACGGGCAAAGAAGTCAGGATATGTGCGTGTTCGTGTAGACGGGAATCTGTATGAATTGTCAGAGGATATCGCACTGGATAAAAATATCAAACATAATATTGAGATTATTGTAGACCGTCTTGTTGTGAAACCGGGAATTGAAAAACGAATGACAGATTCCGTGGAAAGTGTACTTTCACTTGCGGAAGGGCTTCTGATCGTAGATATCATCGGCGGAGAACCGATGAATTTCAGTCAGAGTTTTTCCTGCCCGGACTGTGGAATTAGTATTGAAGAAATTGAGCCGAGAAGTTTCTCGTTCAACAATCCGTTTGGTGCCTGCCCGACTTGTTTTGGGCTGGGATACAAGATGGAATTTGATGAGGATTTGATGATACCGGATCCGACACTCAGCATTCAGCAGGGAGCAATCGCAGTGATGGGCTGGCAGTCCTGTACAGAAAAATCAAGCTTTACACGTGCAATTTTAGATGCGTTGTGTGAAGAATACCATTTTGATCTGGAGACGCCGTTTCAGGACTATCCGAAAGAGATTCACGATGTTTTGATTTACGGAACAAACGGGAAATCTGTGAAAGTACATTACAAAGGACAGCGTGGAGAAGGTGTTTATGATGTGGTCTTTGAAGGACTGATCAAAAATGTGGAGCGCCGCTATCGCGAAACGGGGTCTGAGACAATGAAGGCAGAGTATGAGACTTTTATGCGGATTACTCCATGTTCCGAATGTAAAGGTCAGAGATTGAAAAAAGGTTCTCTTGCGGTAACTGTGGGAGAGAAAAATATTGCAGAACTCACAGCATTTTCAATCGATAAGCTGCAGAAATTTTTACAGGGGCTGGAACTGACAGAGACGCAGCTGCTGATCGGAGAACAGATCTTAAAAGAAATCAAAGCGCGGATTCAGTTTTTGCTGGATGTAGGACTGGACTATCTGACGCTTGCCAGAGCGACAGGGACACTGTCCGGCGGGGAAGCGCAGAGAATCCGGCTGGCAACTCAGATTGGTTCCGGACTTGTTGGTGTGGCCTATATTCTGGATGAACCGAGTATCGGATTGCATCAGCGGGACAACGACAAGTTACTTGCCACATTGAAGCATCTCCGCGATTTGGGAAATTCTCTGATTGTAGTGGAGCATGACGAAGATACGATGCTGGCGGCTGACTGCATTGTGGATATCGGTCCGGGAGCTGGAGAGCATGGTGGACAGGTTGTTGCAGTGGGAACGGCTCAAGAGTTGATGGCAAACGAAAAATCAGTGACCGGAGCGTATCTGAGCGGACGCCTCAAGATCCCGGTTCCGGAAAAAAGAGAGAAACCGACCGGATATTTGAAAGTAGTAGGCGCAAAAGAAAATAACCTGAAAAATATCAATGTCAAGTTTCCGTTGGGAATCATGACATGTGTGACAGGAGTGTCCGGTTCCGGAAAAAGTTCTCTTGTCAATGAGATTTTATACAAAACACTTGCCAAAAAACTGAACCATGCAAGAACAATTCCGGGAAGGCATACGAGAATTGAAGGGCTGGAGCAGGTAGATAAAGTGATCGACATTGATCAGTCTCCGATTGGAAGAACACCGCGTTCCAATCCGGCAACATATACGGGTGTATTTGATTTGATTCGTGATTTGTTCGCAGCAACACCGGATGCAAAAGCGAGAGGCTATAAAAAGGAAGATTTAGCTTCAATGTGAAGGGCGGACGCTGTGAGGCCTGCAGCGGAGATGGAATCATTAAGATTGAGATGCATTTCCTGCCGGATGTATACGTACCGTGTGAAGTGTGTGGAGGAAAACGCTATAACAGAGAAACTCTGGAAGTGAAATATAAAGGAAAGACAATTTATGATGTATTGAACATGACGGTGGAAGAGGCGTTGGAATTTTTTGAACATGTTCCGAGTATCCGGAGAAAAATGGAAACACTCAATGATGTTGGTCTGTCTTATATCCGACTGGGACAGCCATCTACGACATTATCCGGAGGAGAAGCCCAGAGAATCAAACTGGCAACAGAGTTAAGCCGCAGAAGTACAGGAAAGACGGTATATATTCTGGATGAGCCTACAACAGGACTACATTTTGCAGATGTGCATAAGCTGACAGAGATTTTGCGACGTTTATCAGGTGACGGCAATACGGTGATCGTGATTGAACATAATCTGGATGTGATCAAAACAGCAGATTATATTATCGATATTGGTCCGGAAGGCGGAGATAAAGGTGGTACAGTCGTAGCGAGCGGGACACCGGAAGAAATTGCAGCAAATGAGAAATCGTATACAGCAAATATATTGCCGCAATTCTAGATAAAAAATAAAAATGATGCAAAAAGGGGTTTCCAAGTGAAATAAATTTTATTATACTTAACTATGCGAGTATCTGAAGCCGAAGAGAAGACAGATTATAAATGAACTGAGAAATACAAAAGAGGGGAAAAAGAATTTGTAAGGCTGGAGGAGAAAAGATGGCTGTAGATATCGGAATAGATTTGGGAACCGCAAGTGTTCTTGTATACGTGAAAGGAAAAGGGGTTGTTTTAAAAGAACCATCTGTAGTAGCGTTTGACAGAGATACGAATGTAATAAGAGCGATCGGAGAGGAAGCACGGCTGATGTTAGGCAGAACACCGGGCAATATTGTAGCAGTACGTCCTCTCAGGCAGGGTGTGATCTCAGATTATACAGTAACTGAAAAGATGATTCAGTACTTTGTAAGAAAAGCAATCGGAAAAAGAACGTTTAAGAAGCCAAGAATCAGCATTTGTGTACCGAGCGGTGTGACAGAAGTAGAAAAAAGAGCTGTAGAAGAAGCTGCGTTTGCGGCAGGAGCAAGAGAAGTACATCTCATTGAAGAGCCGGTGGCAGCAGCAATCGGAGCAGGAATAGATATCGGAAAGCCATGTGGTAATATGATCGTGGATATTGGAGGCGGAACTGCAGATATTGCTGTAATTTCGCTGGGTGGCGCGGTCGTGCATACCTCGATTAAAATTGCCGGGGATGATTTTGATGAAGCAATTGTACGGTATATGCGGAAAAAGCATAACCTTCTGATCGGGGAGCGGACTGCTGAAGATATTAAGATCAAAGTCGGCACGACATATCCTCTGATTGAGGAAGAGAGTATGGAGGTCAGAGGGAGGAATCTGGTGACAGGGCTTCCAAAGACGGTAACAGTGACTTCCTCGGAGACAGAAGAAGCACTTCGCGAGACATCAGGGAAGATTGTGGAAGCGGTTGTTTCGGTATTGGAACAGACTCCGCCGGAGCTGTCTGCCGACATTCTGGATCGGGGGATTGTTCTGACTGGCGGTGGGGCAATGCTGCGAGGTCTGGAAGAGCTGATAGAGGAAAAGACAGGTATCAATACAATGACGGCAGAAGATCCGATGAAAGTAGTAGCGATCGGAACCGGACAGTTTGTGGAATTTATGAGTGGCAGGAAGGATTTCTGAGAAGAAATCAGGATGGGACAGGCTGCTTCGGCAACAGAATGAAGATTCTGTATGTCGGGGGAGTCTGTCTTCTATTGTAGGACTGTTAAACAGAAAAAATATGCAAGAATACATGTATACAATGTTGAGGCTGCATAAAATGGGAGGAAGAAGTGGAGATTGTAACAGGATACGTGGAACATATTGTGTTTCGCAATGAAGAAAATGGATATACAGTATTTCAGCTGGAAAGTGAAGCGGGCGAAGTAACCTGTGTAGGAACCTGAATTTTATCAGCGAAGGAGAGCGCCTGGAAATTAAGGGAGATTATGTGAATCACAATATTTACGGAAGCCAGTTGAAAATCAGTCTTACGAGATGAAGGAACCGGAAGATCTGATCTCCATAGAGCGGTATCTTGGTTCCGGTGCGATCAAAGGAGTCGGTGCAGCTCTGGCAGGAAGAATTGTAAGGAAGTTTAAAACAGACACCTTTCGTATTATAGAAGAAGAGCCGGAACGGCTTGCAGAAGTGAATGGAATCAGCGAACGCAAAGCAAGGGAGATCGCGCTGCAGGTGGATGAGAAAAAAGGAATGCGCAAAGTGATGATTTATTTACAGAACTTTGGAATCAGTACAGCACTGGCAGCAAAAATCTATCAGAAGTATGGCAGTAAAGTGTATGAGATCCTGGAAACCAATCCTTACAAACTTGCGGATGATATCGAAGGTGTTGGGTTTAAAACTGCGGATGAGATTGCGGCAAAGATTGGAATACATACAGACTCTGATTTCCGGATCCAAAGCGGGATTTTTTATGTGCTTCAGCAGTCCATGACAGAAGGACATGTATATTTGCCGAAGAATGTTTTAGAGGTAAGGACCTCCAGGCTTCTTGGTGTTGAGATTGAAGGAATTGAAAAATATATCATGGATCTTTGCATGGAACGAAAGACAGTTATGAAAGAAATAGAAGGAGAGATCCGTATCTACCCGTCCCGCTTTTATTATATGGAACTGAATGTTGCCCGTATGCTGAATGATCTGGATATTGACTGCGCGATGCCGGAAGATATGATGGAAAAACGACTGCGAAAAGTGGAGGAGCTGGAACAGATTTCACTGGATCCAATGCAACATCAGGCGGTGATCGAATCGATCAAGCATGGACTTTTGATCCTGACAGGAGGACCCGGAACCGGAAAGACAACAACAATCAACACCATGATTCAGTTTTTTGAGAGCGAGGGGATGAGTATTCTTCTGGCAGCGCCGACAGGGCGTGCAGCAAAGCGCATGACAGAAGCGACAGGTTATGAAGCGCAGACGATTCATCGTCTGCTTGAAGTCAGCGGAAATCCAGAAGAAGAAGGAAATGTCAATGGATTTTTAAGAAATCGCGACAATCCACTGGAAACAGATGTGCTGATCATTGATGAAATGTCCATGGTAGATCTGACCTTGATGCATGCACTCCTTACAGCAGTTGTGCCCGGAACAAGATTGATTTTGGTGGGGGATGTCAATCAGCTGCCGTCGGTAGGACCGGGAAGTGTATTAAAAGATACGATTGCATCGAATAAATTTCATGTGGTTACACTGACAAAGATTTTCCGTCAGGCGGGAGAAAGTGATATCGTACTGAATGCGCATAAGATTAATGCGGGTGAGCGCGTGATCATAAATAACAAAAGTCGTGATTTCTTTTTCCTGAAGCGACAGGAGGCGGATGTGATCATAGGAGTTGTGATCACACTGATCCAGAAGAAACTTCCGAAATATGTGGATGCATCTCCGTTTGATATTCAGGTGATGACACCGACAAGAAAAGGTCTGCTTGGAGTAGAGCGTCTGAATGTGATTTTGCAGAGATATTTAAATCCTCCGGATCCGAAGAAGGAAGAAAAGGAAGCAAACGGAAGGATTTTCCGTACCGGTGATAAAGTGATGCAGATCAAGAATAATTATCAGCTGGAGTGGGAAGTTTGTACAAAGTATGGGGTGACGGTAGATAAAGGAATGGGGATTTTCAATGGGGATATGGGAATCATCCGGGAGATCAGCTCCTATAAAGAAACTCTGACTGTTGAGTATGATGAGAAGCGACAGGTAGAATATCCGTTTGAGCTGTTGGATGAACTGGAACTGGCGTATGCGATCACGGTTCACAAATCCCAGGGAAGCGAATATCCGGCGGTGGTAATTCCGCTGCTTCCGGGACCAAAGCTGTTATATAATCGGAATTTATTGTATACAGCAGTGACAAGGGCAAAAAAATGTTTAACGATAGTTGGGAGTGAAGATACATTTCAGGAAATGATAAAAAACAAAAACGAACAGGAACGATACACAAGTTTGGACGAGCGTATACAAGAGTTTTAGAGCTGTTGTACCCTTCAGTTTGTCCATTTTGCGAAAATGTATACAAGTATGGAATCTGTCCTTCCTGTAAAGAAAAGATCGTGTATATCCGTCAGCCAAGATGCATGAAATGCGGAAAGCCATTGAGAAAGGAAGAGCAGGAGTACTGCCGTGATTGCCAAAAAAAGAAGTATGCGTTTGAAGCCGGGAAGAGTATCTGGGTGCATAAAGCACCGGTTTCGCAGGGAATTTACAGATTTAAATACAAAAACAGAAGATGTTATGGAGAAATTTTTGCTGCGGAAATGGCTGCAGAATTAGGAGATGCTGTGAAACAATGGAAAATAGAAGAAATTATACCAGTTCCGCTTCACAGATCCAGACAGAGGATAAGAGGTTACAATCAGGCACAAATTCTGGCGGAAGAACTTGGGAAAAGGCTGGATCTTCCCGTGAACAAGGATGCAGTAAAAAGAATTCAGAAAACGCGACCTCAGAAAGTGCTTGGGAGCAGAGACAGGATTCGAAATCTAAAAGGAGCATTTGGTGTCACAAAATCCTGGATTCCGAAAAAATGTGTGCTGGTCATCGATGATATTTATACAACCGGAAATACCATACACAGAGTGGCAAAGGTGTTGAAAAATGCAGGAGCACAAAAAGTATATTTTTTGACCATAAGCATTGGACAAGGACTCTGACAGTATGATATACTAAAAATGATGTTTAAAAGGCAATGGATCGAGGTGGAAACATGTTGGATAAAAGAAAAATACGATTGATGATCAAGATGGCTTCTTATGAAAAGCAGGGAGCAGAAGAGGATCTGAAAATCAGCAGTTATTATAAAAAGGATTATGTGAGTATGAATGTGTGGGCTACGGCAATCTGGTTTACCATCGGTTATGCAATCGTAGCGGCACTGATCGCATTCTGCACGTTGGAGCAGATTCTGGAAAAGCTTACGATACTAAAGCTTCTTCTCTTGATGGGAACGGCAGTAGGCGGTTATCTGATTCTTTTGATTCTTTATTGTACCGGTGCAAGGATGTTCTACAAGAGAAAACACAATCTTGCCAAGCAGCATGTGAAAAAATATTATCGGGATCTGTCCCGTCTTGAAAAGATAAACATGAAGGAGAAAAAATAATATGAGCACATTACTTGTATGGAAGGATCAGATAGAAAAAATTTATGCCAGATATTCTTTTTATATTGTAAAGATACTGCAGTTCGTGTTGGGATTATGTGTATTCGGACTGATCAATTCCAATATAGGATTTATGAAAGCATTATCCTCTACAGTTTGTACAGTTGGTCTTGCTGCTGTTACGGCCTTTCTTCCGGTCGGGATGCTGGCACTTGTAGCAGCCCTGCTTGTTCTGGTACATCTGTATGCACTGTCTTTGCCGGTAGCGGGATTATGTCTGGCAATTTTTCTGGTGATGTATATTTTTTATGTAAGATTTACACCTAAAAAATCATGGCTGGTGGTAGTGGCGGCAGTAGCAGTTGCTCTGAAGGTCCCATATGTGATCCCGGTTGTATTTGGGTTGCTCGGAGCGCCTTCATTTGCAGTTTCGATGATGCTGGGGACGATTGTTTATTATATGCTCCACACAGTAAAGCTGACGGCATCGGCATTTCAGAGTGGAGGGGTAAAAGAACTTCTGGATGGAATCATGGTATTTACAAAACAGATACTGGCCAACAAAGAGATGTGGATGATGGTAGTTGTTCTGCTCCTGGCGATGATGGTAGTATATGGGGTGAGAACAAGAGGCATCAGTCATGCGTGGAAGACAGCTTCCGTTGCGGGAGCAATCGTGGCGGCAGTGCTTCAGGTGTCAGGCTGTATGACATTGGATGTTTCCTTCCAGGCAAGTTTTATTTTACTGGATCTTGTGGTGACAGTAGCAGCAGGTCTGATAGCAGAATTTTTCTTCCTTTCTGTGGATTATTCAAGAACAGAGACATTACAGTTTGAGGACGATGAGTATTACTACTATGTAAAAGCGGTGCCGAAAGTAGGGGTTACATTACCTGAAAAACAGGTGAAGCATATTACAGAGCCTCATGAAGAACAGCCAAAGGAAGCAAAAGCAGCAGTAAATCTGAAGCCGGAGCCGATGGTTCAGGAAACGGTGGCGATTGATACGAGCCAGATCCAGGAAGCAGATCTGGAGAAAAATGTAGATGAACTTCTGCTGACGCAGAGTTTAAATGAAGAATTGAGACAGAATCAGAACGAGCCGGAGGATGACTTGAGTCTTACGAAAAGTCTTGGAGATTTGTGGACCAAGAAGCCTGGTTCTGGAGAATAGGATGAGGAGGTGACTGGATGGAAGACCGGATCAGAATTTTTTTAAACAATTACATAAATGGTTTATACTTTCCAACGGTACACCTGACAGATGTGATAGAGATATTGATCATTACAGTGATCGTGTATGAGATCATGCTGTGGATCAAGAATACAAAAGCGTGGATGCTCTTAAAAGGGATGATCATGCTGGGGGCATTCTTTTTGCTTGCCGCGATCTTTAAGATGCATACGATTTTATTTGTGGCAAAGGAGTCGATCAGCGTACTTGCAATAGCGGCAGTTGTCGTGTTCCAGCCGGAACTTAGAAGAGCTCTTGAAAAGCTGGGCGAAAAGAATTTTCTTACGAATGTTACTCTTTTTGATAAAAGCAAAGAAAATCAGCGCTTTTCCGATGAACCCGAGACGGATCGTGCGCGCATGCTTTGAGATGGGCAGTGTCTGCACAGGAGCGTTGATCGTTGTAGAGCAGGCGATTCATCTGACAGAGTATGAGGTGACGGGAATTGAACTGGATTGCAAGATCTCTTCACAGGTATTGGTCAATATATTTGAGCATAACACACCGCTTCATGACGGAGCAGTGATCATACGGGGAAATCGGATTACCTCAGCAACGTGTTACCTTCCTCTTTCAGATAATATGCAGATCAGCAAAGAACTGGGAACAAGACACAGAGCGGCGCTCGGAATGAGTGAGGTCTGTGATGCGCTGGTGATCGCAGTTTCGGAAGAGACAGGTCAGGTATCTGTTGCAATGGGCGGACAATTAGAGAGAGGAGTGTCAAAGGAGAGGCTTACAGAACGACTGAATCGGATTCAGTACAGATCAGCAGAGAAGAAAGCAAAAAAATGGAAAGGATGGCGCAGGAATGAAAAGCATAAATACATGGAAAATCTGAGCTTGAAAGTGATTGCCCTGTTCTTCGCTGTATTTCTGTGGCTGATCGTGATAAACATTGATGATCCTGTTGACACACAGACGTTTGATAATATTCCGGTGGAAGTAAAAAATGAGCAGGTTGTAAAAAGTAAAGGAAAAATGTATCAGATTTTGGATGGGACAGAGAATGTAAGTGTAAAAGTGACGGCAAAGCGTGAAATACTGGAGAAACTGACATCTTCAGATTTCAGCGCGGTTGCTGACATGCAGGAAATGCAGATCAACAGTCTGATCCCGATCAAAGTTTCTGTAAAGCGATATAGCAGTGAGTGTAAAGCTGAGGCTTCGCCGAATAACCTGGTAGTGGAGATCAATGATGTCAAACAGAAGGTATTTCCTCTGACAGTCAGTGTGTCAGGAACGCCGCAGAATGGATGTATCATTGGCAACATGACTGTAAATCCTGAAAAGATTACGATCAAAGGCTCAGAACCGCTTGTAGAAAGCATTGAAAAAGCAGTGGTTAAAGTGGATGTGACGGGACGCGCAGATTCGGGAACTGTTCAGGGAAATCTGGTACTTTATGACAGTCAGGGCAATATTGTGGATCAGAGCAAGTTGAGCAATAACCTGAACACGGAGAAGGGAATTCAGGTAGAGATCCAGATGCTGAATACAAAAGACGTACCGATTACATATCAGCAGCCGGAAAATCTGAAAGAGAATTATATTTGCACAGGATGGACCTGTGAGCCGCAGACAATACAAGTCAGCGGTACAAAAGAGATGCTGGATACGATATCGGAGATAGAAATTCCGACATCGGAAATTGATGTCAGTGATGTTACTAAAAAAGTAGAAAAGACAGTGGATATCACGCAGTATCTTCCGGAGGGAATCAACTGGTGGATGAGAATGCCAATACGATTTTGATCACTGTTATGATTGAGAAGGAGGGTTCCAGGATTATAGAATTCCCGGTAGAAGGAATTCAGGTTAATAATCTGAAAGACAAATATGAGCTTACGTTTGAATCAGATGAAGTGATCGAATTGAAGTTTATCGGAGAACAGACAACACTTGATCAGCTGGATATTACAAATGCAGTTTCGATTGATCTGCAGGACTGTAAATCTACAGGAGAGTATGAGGTTCCGGTATCAATTGAAGTGCCTGACGGAGTAGAATTGGAAAAACAGCCTACAATAAAAGTAAAGCTGACAGAAAAGGAAGATGAAACAGATCAGAAAGCCGATAAGAAATCTGACAGTACACAGGAGAAATCGGAAAAATAAGGGAGGAGACATAAAATGGTCAGTGGAAAGACAAAAATCAAGAATCCTACAGGACTGCATTTACGTCCAGCAGGATTATTCTGTAAAACAGCAATGCAGTTTGCAAGTAAGATCACGGTCAGAAAGCAGGCTCGAAATGAGGAGATCACTGCCAATGCAAAAAGTGTACTGAGTGTACTTGGGGCATGTATCAAAAGCGGAGATGAGATCGAAGTGATCTGTGAAGGCTCGGATGAGACAGCAGCTCTTGCAGAGATGATCAGGATCATTGAGGATGGACTGGGAGAATAAAGGTTACAGAGCAAAGGAGAAAAACATGAACAAAGCAACATTAGTCGTAATGGCGGCAGGGATTGGAAGCAGATTTGGCGGCGGAATCAAACAGCTGGAACCGGTGGGACCAAACGGAGAGATTATTATGGATTACTCCATTTATGATGCAATGGAAGCCGGATTTGATAAGGTTGTATTTGTAATCAGAAAGGATCTGGAAAAAGATTTTAAAGAAGTGATCGGAAACCGGATTGAAAAGGTTGTAGAGGTTGCTTACGCATATCAGGAGGTAGATGATATTCCGCAGGCGTATCGGGAACGTTTTTCAGGTCGCACAAAGCCATGGGGAACCGGACAGGCAATTCTCTGCTGTAAGGATGTTGTAGACAGTCCGTTTCTGGTCATTAATGCAGATGATTACTATGGAAAGCAGGCATATGTGGAAGCGTACGAGTACCTTACAAGAGAGACAACATCAAAGGATGAGATCTGTATGGTCAGCTTTGTTTTGAAAAATACACTGAGTGATAACGGCGGGGTAACACGCGGAGTCTGTAAAGTAAATGAAAACGGATATCTTGCAGATATTGTGGAGACGTCCAATATTGAGAAATATGAGAGCGGAGCAGCCGTTCACAAGGGAGAAGAGTACATTCCAATCGATATTGAATCCAGCGTTTCCATGAATATGTGGGGACTTACGCCAGAGTTCTTCCAGATTCTGGAAAGTGGATTTGAGGCATTTGTAGCAAATACCCCGGCAGATAACTTGAAAGCAGAATATTTACTGCCGACGATCATTGGTGATCTTTTGGCGGAGAAAAAGCTTGCAGTAAAAGTGTTGACATCAAAAGATAAATGGTTTGGTGTGACTTATAAAGAAGATAAGGATTCCGTTGTTTCGGAATTGCAGGCTTTGATTCATGCGGGAGTTTATCCGAAAAAGTTATTCTGAAATAAAAAATAAGAGAGGGGGCGCAGCAAATCAGGTTGCGTTCCCTTTTGCCGCGTAAAAGTGGTCAGTATAAAAGTTGGAATTAAGGAGAGGACATAAGATTGCAGGAGTTAAAGAAAAAGCGCAGAAAGAGGCCGAAAAATGAGTTAGACAGAGGGGCGCAAAAAGAGCAGAAGAATCTGACGGATATAACGGAAGAACAGTTGAAAGTGAATATCGGGATCGTTCGTCTGGGAAACATGATAAAGGTGATTCAGATTGTGATGAAAGTGCTGCTGTGTATGTTAGCAGTGTTGTTCTCATTTCTGGCAATCTTGCTTCATGAAGCGGCAAACTGGATGCTGGCGACATGGACAAATCTGTCTATGGAGGAGCTTGTCGCTCAGTTAAAGACACCGATCCAGGGCACCAGTCATGAGGTTATATGGGATTTTATAGAGACTTGTGTACCGGCCGCAGTGATGGCAGTGTTTTTTGTGGTATTGGTAATCGTAATGGTGCGAAAAACAAAGATTACAAAATGGGTGGTACAGATTGGAGCCGTTGCAGGTTCGATGGCACTGATTGTATCATCCGGACAGATGGTGTGGAATGAACTGGATGTTGGAGAATATCTGGAAAATCAGGATACGATTTCGATGTTTTTGCAGGAGAATTATATGGATCCGGCATTGGTTCCGGTTACATTTCCCGAGCAGAAGAGAAATCTGGTGTACATTTTTATGGAGTCCATGGAATCCACGTACGCTTCAACAGATGTAGGCGGCGCTTTTGCAGAAAATGATATTCCGGAGATGACGCAGCTGGCAATGGAAAACGTTAATTTTTCGACGGGCGATATGCTGGGCGGTCTGATTCCTTCTGATGGTGCCACGTGGACAATGGGAGCTATGGTGGCGCAGACATCGGGGCTGCCGTTGAAGGTAAAGCTACGCGCGGAGAATATACAGGAGGATGTGCAAGTGCTTCCGGGAGCAACTGTTTTGGGTGATATGTTAGCGGCACAAGGCTACAAACAGGTTGTTATGTTTGGCTCAGAAGGGGAGTTTGCCGGAAGAAAACAGTATTTTGAGGGACATGGAAATTATGAAGTGAAAGATTTGCTCTACGCTCAGCAAAACGGTCTAATACCTTCGGATTATCGAGTGTGGTGGGGATATGAGGATCATAAATTGTACGATTTTGCAAGGCAGGAAGTGGCAAACCTGGCTAACAGCGGACAACCATTTAACTTTACGATGCTGACAGTTGATACTCATTTTGAGGATGGATATGTTTGTGATCTGTGCCAGGATGACCATCCGGGCAATCAGTATGCAAATGTTATGTCCTGCGCCAGCAGACAGGTCGTGGATTTTGTGAACTGGTTGAAAGCACAGCCATTTTATGAGAATACCACGATTGTGATAGTAGGAGATCATTTGACGATGGACAGTGATTTTTGTCAGGATGTGCCGGAAGATTATACGCGAGGGGTATATAATACGATCATCAATGCTCCAATTGTTCCGGTCAATCAGAAAAACAGAATAGCGACGACAATGGATATGTTTCCAACGACAATTGCGGCATTGGGAGCACAGATTGAAGGAAATCGCCTGGGACTCGGAACAAATTTGTTTTCAGCAGAGTCGACTCTTGCAGAAAAAGTGGGAATGGATACCCTGAATAAGGAAATTAGAAAACGTTCTATTTTTTATGAACAGATAGCAGGAAAAGAAAATATTGATGATTCAGTCATGGATATGGACTAGGAGAATAGAGAATGAAAGAGTTTTTTGAATTTTGTAGAAAAAGAATAGATTTACTTATCTTTAACATATCCATTGTAGCAGTGGTCTATGGATGTAGAATTTTTAATTTGTCTGTTACTATGGATACCGATCTTTTTATTAATACGCCTAGAAGCGTTTTATAATTGGTTAGATATTGGCAGATTATGGATTTGTATTTTTAACAGAAAAAATTTTTGGAATACGTTGGTATAATCCCTATATAACTCAACACTTTGGTTTTTTTGCGATTGTTGCATTTTTAATGATGTTTGCGTATTCATTTGAATATATCTCAGGCAGAGAAAATAGATATAATTATTTCGTGTTTTCAGCACTTTTTATGACACATCCAATATGGGTGATGCAATGGGTGTTTAAATTACAGAATTTTGATATAGCAATATCAATTTTATTAGTAGCGATTGCAGTATATCTTACATTTAGTTGGATTAAGTGCAGAGCAGTCTGGAGGCTATTATTAGCTATAGGATGTCTTGTTTGGAGTTTTGGAAGTTATCAGGCTAACACGACACTTTTTATAGCAGCGGTAGCATTTGGAATTTTGATATGTAAAGAAACCGATTTGAAAAAATTGTTTTTGGTGTGTGTAAAGGCAGTAGTGCCATTTGGATGTGCTTATATATTAAATTCCATAATTGTAAAAATGTTCTTTTCTTCAGGAGACTATATTGAAGGACAAGTATTATGGGGAAACGTTTCTGCAGAGCAATGTATAATTAATATAATTCAGCATATTAAACAAGTGTTTTTTGTTTATAAGGATTATATATACGGATATGGCGCAGTCGTGTTAAGTATATGTGCTGTAGTTATGCTGGTGATTTGGTGCAAAAGTGCTATAAAAATTCCTGTTTGGAAATGGGTGGCTATTTTGGTGTTAATAATCAGCCCATTTATGCTTACTGTGTATGCGGGAGTAGCACTTGCTTATCGAAGTCAATATACTCTTCCTTTTGTAATTGCGGTGGGATTTGTGTATTTAACAAGAAGGAGAGATGATGAAGCGGTTGAGAAAAAGAAATCTATAAATAAAATTGTAAGAAAGACAATACAAGCAGGAGTGTTGATAGCTGCAATTGCAGTAGGATTGAGTCAGACATATACAACATTGAGATTTTGGTATGCGGATGATGTGAGATATGAACAAGATGTAGACACATTGAATGAAATTGTTACACGCTGTCATATAAAAGATTATGATCTGCAAAAAAGTAAAATTGCATTTATCGGAGAGCGCAAGGCACCGTTGAATAATGCTTGTTATCCCGAAATTGATTTTATAGGCATGTCATATTTTAATATGTTTGCATGGATGGAGCCAGAATATTATTATTCTACAGGAAAGATTTGTACGTTTGCATTAACAAGAGGAATAGAGTTGAATGGTGCAACTCAAGAGGAAATTGCGAGGGCTACAAATTTTGCAAAAAACATGCCGGCATGGCCAGCTAATGATGCGATTCAAAAAGATGGCGATTTAATTATAGTGAAGATGGGAGAAATCAAATAGAAAGTCAATCTATAATATGTTATAGTTAAAATAGATAGCTTTGATGAGGAAGAAATATGGAAAAGATAAGTGTAGTTGTTTCATGTTATAATGAAGAAGAAAGTATTCCTTTATTTTACAATGAAATAAAAAAAGTAATGAGCATTATGAAAGAATTCCAGTTTGAAGTTCTTTTTGTAGATGATGGGTCAAAGGACAGAACTCTTGAAGTTGCAAAAGAACTGGCAAAAAAAGACGAATGTATAAAGTATGTGTCATTTTCCAGAAATTTTGGGAAAGAAGCAGCGATGTATGCGGGATTAAGTTATGCTTCTGGAGAGTATGTCACAATCATGGATGCGGATTTACAAGATCCGCCAAGTCTGTTGCCTGAATGATGCGTTATATCAAAGATGAGGGCTATGATTCGGTGGCAACAAGACGAGTGACAAGAAAAGGAGAGCCAAAGATCCGGTCATTTTTTGCAAGGAGATTTTATCATTTGATCAAGAAAATTTCAGATACGGAAATTGTAGATGGAGCCAGAGATTATCGATTGATGACGCGTCAGTTTGTAAATAGTCTTCTGGAGCTGGAAGAATACAATAGATTTTCAAAAGGTCTGTATGGTTGGGTTGGATATAAAACAAAATGGATGGAATATGAAAACGTCGAGAGAGTTGCAGGTGAGACAAAGTGGTCTTTTTGGAAATTGTTTGTGTATGCAATCGAAGGGATTGTTGCTTTTTCTACAGTACCGTTGCTGATTTCAGCAATCATGGGAATTGTATTCTGTGTACTTGCGTTTATATTGATTATCGTAATTGTTGCAAAAACACTGATTTTTGGAGATCCGACATCTGGATGGCCATCTATGGTATGTATTATGCTATTCATAGGTGGAATTCAACTGTTTTGTATCGGTATTTTGGGGGAGTATTTTGCAAAAGCATATATGGAATTGAAAAAAAGACCAATTTTTATTTGCAAAGAGACAAATATTCAGCCATAGGCTTTTATATATAGATATTACGCAAAAGAGAAAGGGGTTAAAACAAAAGAATGAAAAAAGTACAGAAAGTACTTGCGCTGTTACTGGTGTTTGTGATGGTGTTTACTACAGCTGGAATGAATGTGGCGGCAGCTGGGGAGATGGATTCTGTTGCAGGAGAAGCAGATATACAATCACAGGAGCAACAGCAGATTTTAGATGAAACAGACACACAGCAGGAGGCAACACAGCAGACTTCGGAAGGAATTCTGGAGTATGTGTATGTGGATGAATCAGTGGTCAATATGCCACAGACACAGAATATAGCAGTTGGATTTTCGGATGAGAACCTGGTGCTGGAATTTGCAGTTCTGCATTATAGTTCTGTTGTTACAGGTGAACAGTTTGAAATGCCGGCGTCAGCAATTGTGAACAATACAGTTTTGTTCACACAGGATTATCCGGAAGGATCAGCAGAAGATGTGTATCAGCTGGATAGCCTGACATATCAGAGTTCGGGAGTAAGTTCTACGGTAAATCTGCTGGATGAAGAAATTGATGCGGGTTATACAGTTACAGTACAACCGGAAGAGGAGAATTCTTCAGAGGAAGCAGTGCCGGATGTGGCAGTATATTCACTTAGTGAAGACGGAAATGTGATCGAGGCTTCTGCCGATACAGAGAACATTGAGGAGACTGTGGCAGGAGTACTGGAAGAGGCAGATCCTGTATCACCGCTTGCAAGAGAAGCAAGAGCCAATAAAACGGTGGTGATCTGCGCCGGACATGATGCGACACATACAGGAGCCAGCGGCAATGGACTAAAAGAAGAAGAGCTTACTTTTAAAGTTGCACAGTATTGCAAACAGGCATTGGAGCAGTATCAGGGAGTTACAGTGTATATGGACAGAGATTCTATTTCCTGTAAATATCCGGGACAGAGTACAAGCTATTGCCTGAATCAGAGAATCAAAGATGCAGCAGCACTCGGAGCGACCGTATTTGTAGATATTCATTTCAATACAGGAGGGGGAACGGGAGCCGAGGTTTACTATCCAAACAAAAGCTACAATGAAGGAATCCATCAGGAAGGTCAGAATCTGGCAAACAAGATTCTGAGTGAGTTGTCAGCACTTGGATTAACAAATCGTGGTGCAAAAATTAAAGACGGTACCACGGGTGAGACAGATTCGAATGGAAATAAAGATGACTATTTTACGACAAACTATCTTTCTAAACAATATGGAATGACAGGGGTGATCGTAGAACATGCATTCTTAGACAGTGCATCTGATGCCGCGAAATTGAAAGATGAGAATTTCCTGAAAAAGCTGGGAGAAGCGGATGCAGCAGGAATTGCAGCAACTTACGGGTTCAGCAAAGGCGATAACGGAAACGAGCAGGCAACTGTGCAGATTAAAAATAAAAATGATTTTAATGGAACTGCACAGATTGAGGTGAGTGGTTCTGGAAATGGTTACAAAGTGGCAGTGTGGAGTGAAGAAAACGGTCAGGACGACCTTGTCTGGTATTCTTTGCCGGGAACTGCAAGAGTTATCAATTTTGATATTCAGAATCATAAGAAGTCCACCGGAAAATATAATGTTCATGTATATAATTGGAATACGACATCGAATTTATGCCAGGCCGAATTCAGAGTCTCGGGTAATACTACTTCTACGTTAAAGGTTTCTTCTGTTGACAACAGAAGTGATCTGTATCGGGTTCAGCTGAAGTTTGCAGATATGCCGGATGACGTGGATGTCGTACAGTTTCCGGTATGGAACAAGGCAGATCAAAGTGATATTCGCTGGATTACAGCTCAGCAGAAATCGAACGGAGTCTGGGAAGCGGATGTGAGTATTCCGGATCAACAGGTTGGAGCTGTTTATCAGGTACATGCCTATGCAAATCTGACAAGTGGAACGCTGGTATTCCTTGGGAAAACAACGTTTAAGGTGATTGGACCAAGTGCAGATGTGGAGATTCAAAATTATAATGCAAATCAGGGAACTTTTGATGTTATTGTGAAAAATGTTGAAGTTCCGGCAGGAGTGGAATCTGTCAGAGTTCCGGTGTGGAGTGAGCCGGATCAGGACGATCTGATTTGGTATTTTGCAGACAGGCAGAGTGACGGTACTTACAAAGTTCATGTAGATATTGCAAATCATCACAACAATAGAAGTACCTATAATGTTCATGTATATGTGATGGATAACAATGGAGTACAGACATTCGTTGCGATGACATCCCAGCAGGTGAGTGAAATGAAGGACGAACTGACAGCAGAGGATAAGAGCGGAAAAGAAACGACATATCAGCTGACCTTAAAAAATCACAAAGCAGCAAAAGCAACAAGCGTTAATTTTGCAGTGTGGAGTGAACGAAACGATCAGGATGATCTGGTATGGTATGAAGGAAAAAAAACATCTTCAAATACATGGAGTGCAGAGGCTTCGATCAAGAATCATAAAACAGCCGGAAAATATCTGGTTCATGTATATGGAATTGTAAATGGAAAGCAGATCTTTTTGGATCAGACAACGTTTGAAGTTTCAGAAGCGCAGGCAACCCTGGAAGTGGGTACATATGATGCAGAAAAGAAAAGTTTTGAAGTAACTGTCAAAGGCATTTCCTGTAAATCAGGTATCAAGGAAGTCCTGGTTCCGGTATGGAGCAAATCAAACCAGAGCGATCTTGTATGGCATGAGACGAAAAAGCAGAGTGATGGTTCTTATAAAGTGACGATTAAAGTGCCTTCTGATATCAAAAATGCGAAGTATAATGTTCATGCCTATGTGACCGGGAAAAACGGAGTTCAGTCTTGTGTAGGAGTAACAACAAAGGAAGTAACGAATGAGCAAATTGTTGTATCGGCAAAAGATACCAGCAAGAAAGAAAGTACTTATCAGGTAAAACTGGAAAACCAGGGAAAATATGACAGGATCGATGATGTAAACTTTGCAGTGTGGAGCGTTGCAAATGATCAGGATGATCTGATATGGTATTCTGGCAACAAAGAAAGTGCAAATGTATGGACGGCAGATGTCAGCATATCCAGCCATAAAACGGCAGGGACGTATAATGTTCATGTATATGGAGTTGTTAATGGACAGCAGATAAATTTAGGACAAACTACGTTTGAAGTGTCAAGCCCAAAAGGGAAAACAGAAGTGAAAAACTATAATGCTGTTAAAGGATCATTTGACGTGATCGTCAAAAATATTTCTTCAAAATCAGGGGTTCAGTCAGTACAGGTTCCGGTATGGAGTCAGGCAGATCAAAGGGATCTGATCTGGTATTCAGCAAAGAAACAGAGTGATGGCACTTACAAAGTAACAGTGGAGTTAAGTAAACATCAAAATCATAAAGGAACCTATAATATCCATACCTATATTACGACAGAGACTGGAATCATGACATTTACGGACGGAATTACATATAATGTGGTCAGCGATTCATCCGACCAGGATGCAGAGGAATTAACTACAATCATGGGTGAGACGGCTACAACTGTTGAACAGATGATGCGTTATTATGAAAGCAGCGGTAATCAATACCCGTCAGAGGCACTTGGAAAAGGCGGAGCGCCGACACTTCGAGATTTCTGTCAGATGTATTACGAAGAAGCTGTGGCGGAAGGTGTGAAAGCTGAGGTGGCTTTTGCACAGGCAATGAAAGAAAGCGCATGGCTTAAATTTGGAGGCATTGTGAAAATCGAGCAGTTTAATTTTGCGGGACTTGGAGCATTGGATGGAAATGCGCAGGGACAGGCAGCGAGTTTTTCTGATGTCCGGACAGGAATCAGAGCTCAGATTCAGCATTTGAAAGCATATGGTTCTGCGGAAAACCTGAAGTCGGCATGCGTAGACCCCAGATTTAAATATGTAACCCGCAACTCAGCAAAATATGTAGAGTGGCTGGGGATTAAGGAAAATCCGGCAGGTGTAGGCTGGGCAAGTGATAAAAATTACGGATATACGATTGTTGATATGGTGAAAGTGTTGACAAGCAAATAAACAACGATTCGGAAACTATGATTTGAGTTGTTTGAGAAAAAGAACCTTTTATGTGTTAAAGAAGCATAAGAGGTTCTTTTTTAATGAATTTCAGAATATTCTTTCTTTTATGCCTGATTTACGATAAAATACATAGTATAGATTTTAATCAATAGTTATTTTATAAAAAGCTGGGTTAAAAATAAACGGATACGAGGTAAGAGGGTATGGATAGGGAATTGGTAAGTGTTTTAATGGTGAATTATAATAGGGGGACAACAATTGGAGAGAGCATCAAAAGTGTGCTGGCACAGACATATACGGATTTAGAGTTGATTATTGTAGATGATGGTTCAACAGATGATTCCTGTTCCGTGATTGAAAGTATTAAAGATCCGAGAATCAAGTTGTATCGTCTGGAGCAGAATGAGCATATCAGTCATGCGACAAATTATGGATTTCAAAAGGTGACAGGAGCATATCTTGCAAGGATAGACAGTGATGATATCTGGTATCCCCAAAAGCTGGAAAAACAAATTACGTTTTTAAAGAATAACCCCGAATATAAGATTTGTTTTGCATGGATTGATTTGATTGACGAGTATGGGAATAGCATCAATGAGCAGCAAAAGGAATTGCTGGGTGTGTTTGAAACTACATTTCAGGGGCAGAGCGATTGTTTGCACCGGTTCTTTTTCGGGGGAAACTGTCTGTCACATCCTTCAGTGGTGATGAGAACGGAGTTGATGCGGGAGACAGGAGATTTTAACCTTGCATATATGCAGTCTCATGATTTTGATTATTGGGTGCGAATTGCAAAGAAATACCCAATTTATGTTATGCAGGAAAGACTGTTGGCGATGCGTCGCTTTATTCATGAAAACAGTGAAGTGGAAAATAACAGTAAAACATATGGTCCGAATGTGATCCGTTACGAAAATGAAGCTGCAAATATAAAGCGTCATTTTTTGAGGATATGGAAGATGAACTGTTTATCAGAACATTCAGGCAGGATTTTAAAAATCCGGAGTCAAATACAAAAGAAGAATTGGAATGTGAGAAAATATTTTTGCTCTGTAAAACATGTCCGGAATTGCAGAATATCCTGCCCACAGGGTTAGATAATTTTTTGGAGCTGTATCCGAAGTATGCAGAAATATTAAAACAGAAATTTGATTTTACAGTTCATGATTTCTATGATTTCACGGGAAATCGAGTTTATCACAATGAAAGAGAAGAGAATGCAAAACGTAGAGAACAAGAATGTTTGAAAGAGGAACTTCAAAAAGTACACAAGGAATGTGAAAGACTTAAGATGCAGATTGAAGCTTACGAGAATTCGAAAAGCTGGAAAGCTACAGCTCCGTTTAGAAAAATAAAAGCTGTATGGAAAAAATGAGCGATACAATTAAAAATGTTGCATAGATGTTAAAGAAATGTTATAATTTTAAAGAATATATTGGAGGTTAAAATTATGAGAACATATTTAGTAACCGGTGGAGCCGGATTTATTGGATCAAACTACATTCATTACATGTTTAAAAAGTATGACAACGAAATCCGCATCATCAATGTAGATAAGCTGACATATGCAGGAAATCTTGAGAACCTGAAAGATATAGAAGACAGAGAGAATTACACATTTGTAAAGGCGGACATCTGTGATGCAGATGCGATCAACAAGATTTTTGAAGAAAACGAGATTGACAGAGTTGTACATTTTGCAGCGGAAAGTCATGTGGATCGAAGCATTAAGAATCCGGATGTATTTGTAAAGACAAATGTACTCGGGACACTTGTGATGCTCAATGCGGCAAAAGCAGCATGGGAGCTTCCTGACGGAACATTTAAGGAGGGAAAGAAATTCCTTCATGTTTCTACAGATGAAGTGTATGGATCACTGGAAGAAGAGGGAGAATATTTTTATGAGACAACTCCATACGATCCGCACAGTCCATATTCTGCAAGTAAAGCATCATCTGATATGCTGGTAAAATCTTATATGGATACGTATAAATTCCCGGCAAATATCACAAACTGCAGCAATAACTATGGACCGTATCAGTTCCCTGAGAAGTTGATTCCGCTGATCATTAACAATGCTCTGCAGGGCAAGAGTCTTCCGGTATACGGAGACGGAAAGAATGTCAGAGACTGGCTGTATGTAGAAGACCATGCAAAAGGAATTGACATGGTTCAGGAAAAAGGAAGACTTTTTGAGACGTATAATATTGGCGGTCACAATGAAAAACAGAATATTCAGATTATCCATATCATTCTGGATACGTTACAGGAGATGTTGCCGGAAGGAGATCCGAGAAAAGAACTTGTCAGCGAAAAGCTGATCACTTATGTAGAAGACAGAAAGGGTCATGACAGACGCTATGCTATTGCACCAGACAAGATCAAAGAAGAAGTGGGCTGGTATCCGGAGACGATGTTTGAAGACGGTATTCGTCTGACGATCAAATGGTTCTTTGAAAATGAAGAATGGATGAAAAATGTTACAAGCGGTGACTATCAGAAGTATTACGAGGATATGTATCAAGATAAATAAGCAGAGCTCGGCAGTATCGAAAGATACTGCTGGTTTGCGTTAAAATATATAATATTAGGAGGAGATACGATGAAAGGTATTATTTTAGCTGGAGGTTCAGGAACAAGGTTATACCCATTAACACAAGTGACAAGCAAACAGCTGTTGCCGATATATGATAAGCCGATGATTTATTATCCGCTCAGTATTTTAATGGAAGCAGGAATCCGGGAGATCCTGATTATTTCTACACCTGTAGATACGCCAAGATTTGAGGAATTGCTTGGAGATGGAAAACAGTTTGGAATTCAACTCAGTTATAAGGTACAGCCGTCACCGGATGGACTGGCTCAGGCATTCTTGCTGGGAGAAGAATTTATTGACGGAGAAAGCTGTGCAATGATCCTGGGAGATAATATTTTCCACGGACATGGTCTGAGTAAGAGATTGAAAGCGGCAGCGGCAAAAGAAGAGGGAGCTACGGTATTTGGATATTATGTGGATGATCCGGAGCGTTTTGGTGTTGTTGAATTTGATCAGGATGGAAAAGCCGTTTCTCTGGAAGAAAAACCAGAACATCCAAAGTCTAATTATGCAGTTACCGGTTTGTATTTCTATGATAACCACGTAGTAGAATATGCGAAGCAGATCAAACCAAGTGCAAGAGGGGAACTGGAGATTACAGATTTGAACAGAATTTATCTGGAAAAAGGAAATCTGGATGTGGCGTTATTAGGTCAGGGATTTACATGGCTTGATACAGGAACACATGAATCGTTGGTCGACGCAACAAATTTTGTAAAGACAGTGGAGACACATCAGAACAGAAAGATTGCGTGCTTAGAGGAAATTGCATACAACAACGGATGGATTGATAAAGAAGAATTGCAGAAAGCATGTGAACTCTATCAGAAAAATCAGTATGGTCGTTATCTGAAAGATGTATTGGATGGAAAGTATATCGATCAGAATTAGAAGCAGGAGGAAAAGACTATTATGGGTAAAATTAAAGTAGAAACATGTGAGATAGAAGGTCTGAAGGTGATTACTCCAACAGTTTTTGGTGATGAGAGAGGTTATTTTATGGAGACCTATAATTATAATGATTATAAAGAAGCAGGAATTGATATGGAATTTGTGCAGGATAATCAGTCATCTTCCAAAAAAGGAGTACTTAGAGGGCTTCATTTTCAGATCAATTATCCACAGGATAAATTAGTGCGTGTAGTGAGCGGAGAAGTTTTTGATGTTGCAGTGGATCTGAGAAAAGATTCTAAAACATACGGACAATGGTATGGCGTACTGTTATCAGCAGAGAATAAAAAACAGTTTTTTATTCCAAAGGATTTTGCGCATGGATTTGTAGTATTGTCTGATTCAGCAGAATTTGCATATAAATGTACAGATTTTTATCATCCGAATGATGAAGGCGGTCTCGCATGGAATGATCCGGATATTGGAATTGAATGGCCGATTCCGGAAGATATGGAACTGACAATTTCTGAAAAGGATCAGAAATGGGGCGGAATTAAAGAATTAAAGAAGTAAGAGGAGCACAACATGATACAGTATGTTAGAAATTTCCAGAAGTTTCGTCCGCTGTTAGGCGAACTCGTTATGAGAGATGTGAAGATTAAATATAGAAAATCTGTACTGGGCGTACTCTGGACATTGCTGAATCCGCTGCTTATGATGGCTGTGCTGTCTATCGTATTTTCTCATTTGCTTCGGTTTAATGTGGAAAACTATCCTGTATATATTTTAAGTGGTCAGGTAATGTACAATTTTTTCTCGGAAGCTACATCAAGTGCAATGACTTCGATTTTAAACAATGCGCCATTGATTAAGAAGGTGTATATTCCTAAATATCTGTTTACTTTTGCACGGATCGCATCCAGTGTGATTAATATTATGGCATCTTTCGCAGCACTGATTTTAGTAATGGTATTTATGCGTATGGAGTTACATTACACGCTGTTTCTGGGGATCATTCCTCTTTTTTGTGTGATTGTGCTTGCAACCGGAGTTGGACTTATACTGGCGACTGCGACTGTAAAATTCAGAGATATCATGCATTTATACGGAGTCTTCCTTACAGCGCTGACTTATTTATGTCCGGTTATTTATCCAATGACATTTTTGTCAGAAGGATCCCTGATCTATACGATTGTAAGTTTGAATCCGCTGACAATCATTATGAATATGTTCCGTGATCTTGTGATTTACGGAGTTATGCCGTCAATCGGAAGCTTTGTGGCCGCGATAGGAATATCCGGAATCGTGTTGGCTATCGGGTTGTATGTATTCTATAAAAAACAGGATACCTTTATCTTGAATCTGTAAAAACATAAAATAAGGAGAAGACTATGGAACAGAGAATTGTGGATGTGGAAAATGTGTCCATAAAGTTTAACCTTTCATCGGAAAAAATAGACAGCATGAAAGATTATTTGGTGAAACGGCTAAAAGGTCAGATATCCTTCGATGAATTCTGGGCACTGCAGGACATCAGTTTTTCCATGAACAGAGGGGATTCTGTAGCATTGATTGGATTAAACGGATGTGGAAAAAGTACGCTTTTAAAGACAATCGCAGGAGTATTAAAACCGACAAAGGGAAGCGTAAAAGTATATGGAAGTATTGCACCGCTTATTGAATTGGGTGCAGGGTTTGACCATGATCTGACAGCTGAAGAAAATATATATTTAAACGGGGCAATTCTTGGATACGGAAGACAGGAGATGCAAAAGCATTATGAGGATATTGTGGAGTTTTCGGAATTGCGGGATTTTATGAATGTGCCGATTAAGAATTTTTCTTCCGGTATGTTGGCAAGACTTGCATTTTCCATTGCGACAATTGGAAACCCGGATCTTTTGATTGTAGATGAGGTGCTTTCTGTAGGAGATTTCCGTTTTCAGGAAAAGTGTGAAAGACGGATACAGAATATGATGAAAGAGGATACCTCTATTTTGTTTGTGTCACACAGTATTGAACAGGTGCAGAAGCTTTGCAAAAGGGCTATCTGGATAGAAAAAGGCCATATTGTAAAAGCAGGAACAACAGAAGAGGTATGTCCGGAATACAGAGAGGCATATCAAGTATAACAGAGAGGCAAAGTTGATGAAAAAATGGAAATATGTAATAGTGGCAATCGTAGGTATTTTGTTTGCCGTTATTTATTCGTTCAGAACCTGGCCGGCAGAAATTTATGATAATAACATTGACAGTACACTTTATACAAATGTGGGAGAGCTGACAGAAGGAAGTAAAGTCAGCCAGCAGTTTACGTGTACACAGAATGGATTAAACAGCCTGGAGTTGACAATGAGTAATCTGGGACAAGAATGTGAAGCGGAGTATGCGTGGACATTGACAGAGACGGAAAGTGAAAAAGTTGTGGCAAAAGGCGAGTTTACAGCTGGTGAAGTAGATAATAGCAAAAATATGGTTTTAAAACTTTCTGAATTGGAAGAAAGTAAAGGAAAACAGTATGTTCTCACAATTGAGACAGAAAGTATAAAATCAGAGCACGGGGTTACTGTTATGACAACGGACCGCAGTCTGAACGAAGACGGAAAGCTGTCGATAAACGGGAAAGAGTCATCGCAGGTGCTTGTGATGAAGGAACAAATGAAATATTTCAATACGGAGACATTTATTGTATTGTTAGGATTGATTGCTTATCTTGTGTTTTTGATCACATTTTTAAACAGACTTTTTAAGTAATCATCAGTTTGGAGGAACAGCATGAATTTCAAATCCTATATTGACGCAATAAAATATAAGAAAATGGGTAATGAATCCTGCTTTATCATTGGCGGTTGGTGTTTTTCGGTTTCGGGAGAAAAAGTTGAGTATCAGGTTTTGGTAAATGGGAAAGCAGTGAAATTTGATATACAAAAGATTGCGAGAAGAGATGTCACACAAAAAATGGCGAAATATCAGCCGGAATTGTCGTGTGGATTCTCTATGACCATTCCAGTAAATCCAGAAGCAGAAGCTCCAAAAGCATTGGAGCTTTATGCTGTAAGCGGAAATGAGAAAAAGAAGATTGTGTCATTGAATGAAGCAAAGATAGAGAAGATTACAGATACAAGAAGCATTTCTTATCATTTAGAGTATGTAAGACCAGAAGAAAAAGGAGATGCTGTGAAATACAGCATCGGAGGATGGGCGATTTCTGAAAAAAAGGCGCGGGACATGGAATATCAAATATTAGATGCGTCAGGTCAGAATGTTGATAAGACAGTCCGTATGGTTAACAGAGATGATTTGTACAAACTTGGAATGGTAGATAAAGAAAAGAAATATTGCGGATTTATTGTGGAATTTCTTGGAGATCAGGATAAAACTTACACATTTGTGATCAGCGATGGATATAATTCTGTAAGAAAAAAGATTGTCTACAAAGAAGTTGTAAAAGCAAACAGAAGATTATCTCAGGTTGGTACTGTAAAGATGATACTGCATAATCTTAATGGAGAGAACATTGTAAAAGGATGTGCATATCTGAAGAAGAATGGAGCTAAAAAGTTGATCAGTCGTCTGAAAAAAGGCGTTCACGTCAATGGAATCCCTTATAGTGAGTGGTATGAAGCTCATAAAGTGACAGAAGAGGAACTGAAAAAACAGAGAAAAAAAGTGTTTGAATATCAGCCGAAATTCAGCATTATCGTGCCGACTTATAACACTCCGATTCCGTTTTTGCGTGAGATGATCGATTCTGTAGTTGCACAGACATATCCGAATTGGGAATTATGTATTGGAGACGGCAGTGAAGGCAATCCGGAATTAGAGCAGGTACTTGCAGAATATGCTGCAAAAGATACAAGAATTAAATATCAGATACTGGAAAAGAATTTTGGAATCGCAGGGAATACAAATGGTGCTTTAGAACTGGCAACAGGAGAATATGTTGGATTATTTGATCATGATGATATACTTGGTCCAAACGCTCTTTTTGAAGTAACAAAAGCGCTTCAGAAGAAAAAGTATGATATTCTTTACACGGATGAAGATAAGGTGTCAGGTGATCTGTCCGAACATATGGATCCGAATTTTAAGCCGGACTGGAGCCCGGATCTGTTTTATTCGCACAACTATATTACACACTTTTTTGTTGTGAAGAAAGAAATTATAGATAAAATAGGCGGATTTAGAAGCGAATATGATGGTTCCCAGGATTATGATCTGATGTTCCGCTGTATTGAAAACGCGGAAAGTATCAAACATATTCCGATGATTTTATACCACTGGAGAATGCATGGCGGATCAGTTGCTGAAAATCCGGCAAGTAAGATGTATGCATATGAAGCAGGGAAAAAGGCGATAGAAGGTCATTTCGAGAGAACCGGTGTAAAGGTAAAAGTTGAACATATGCCGTTATGGGGAATGTACCATGTGATTTATGAAACAACGGGAAATCCACTGGTTTCTGTTATTATCCCAAATAAAGATCATACGCAGGATCTGGACACGTGTATTCGCTCATTGTTTGAAAAGAGCAGTTATCGTAATATTGAAATTATTATCGTAGAGAATAACAGTGAAGAGGCAAAAACATTTTCATATTATGAAGAAATACAGAAGAAGTATGAGAATGTAAAAGTTGTAAAATGGGAAAATGAATTTAATTATGCAGCAATCAATAATTTTGGCGTTACATTTGCCAAGGGTGATTACTATCTGTTCCTGAACAATGATACTGAAGTAATCAATGAGACTGCAGTCAGTGAACTTCTTGGCTGCTGTATGAGAGAAGATGTGGGAATCGTAGGAGCAAAGCTCTTATATGAAGATGATAGCGTGCAGCATGCAGGAATCGTGCTTGGATTCGGAGGCTTTGCAGGGCATGTGTTTACCGGACTTGATAAAGATGATTACGGCTACATGGTAAGACCGAGAATCAACTGTAATTATAGTGCGGTAACAGCGGCATGTATGATGGTAGACAGAAAAGCATTTGAAGAAGTAGGCGGATTCAGAGAAGAATTCAAGGTAGGATTAAATGATGTTGATTTCTGTTTGAAGGTTCGGAAAACCGGAAAACTGGTAGTTTACAATGCGCACTCTTTATGGCATCATTATGAGTCAAAATCCAGAGGATATGAGGATACACCTGAAAAAATCCGAAGATTTGAAGGTGAGATTGCTCTGTTCCAGAAATATTGGGGAGATCTTTTGAGGAAAGGAGATCCATATTACAATAAAAACTTCCCGATTGAATATGGTCCGTTCCGTTTGGGATGATTTTGAGAAATATGCAAATAGTTGCAAGCTGAGACTGCGAAGGAGGACAATTTATGAAAGCATTAGTAACAGGAGTAAAAGGTCAGCTTGGCCATGATGTTATGAATGAACTCGCAAAGCGGGATATGAAGGTGTTGGTGTAGATGTTGAAGAGATGGACATCACAGATGCAGCAGCAGTAGATTCTGTCATTCGTGAGGCAAAAGTAGACAGCGTTGTTCACTGCGCAGCATGGACGGCAGTGGATGCTGCGGAAGACAATGAAGAAATGTGCAGAAAAGTTAATGCTGAAGGTACTGAGAATATTGCAAAAGTATGTAAGGCACTTGATATCCCGATGATCTATATCAGTACAGATTATGTGTTTGAGGGAGAAGGAACACGTCCGTGGGAGCCGGATGATAAAGTAACACAGCCACTGAATATTTACGGACAGACCAAATATGAGGGAGAACAGGCTGTGGAACGTCTCTTGGACAAATATTATATTGTTCGTATCGCGTGGGTCTTCGGTGTGAATGGAAAGAATTTTATCAAGACCATGCTGAATCTGGGAGAGACACATGATACTCTGACAGTTGTGGATGATCAGGTAGGAACTCCGACGTATACTTATGATCTTGCCAGACTGCTTGTGGATATGCTGGAAAAAGATGCTTATGGAAAATATCATGTGACAAATGAAGGGGGATATATCACCTGGTATGAATTTGCAAAAGAGATTTTTGCGCAGGCAGGAATGGATGTCAATGTAGTTCCGGTGACAAGCGACAAATTTCCGGCAAAGGCAAAACGCCCTCACAACAGCAGAATGGACAAATCTAAACTGAAGAAAAACGCTTCACGCCGCTTCCAACCTGGCAGGATGCCTTGAAAAGATATCTGTCAGAAATCCGTTAAGGGGGGAATGGGAGTATGAAGAAAAAATATGTATTGGGAATTTTGACAGTGGTTGTGCTGATGTTTGGAATTACAGCCTGTGGAAAAACAACAGAATCAACTCCGGAACAAAATGCAACACAGGAAGAGCAGAAAGAGGATCAGGACAATGACACATCTGATCAGGATGTCAATCAGGACGGACAGAATGAACAAGACCAGACACAGCAGGAGCAGACAGAAAACACACAGGATGCAAATAATCTGGGAGCAGGAACAATTACTGTGTATGCCCAGAACAAGGATGTATCCGGCTTTGATAAAAAAGAGGTTTCACTTGAGGCAATCACACCGGAAACTGTCCTTTCTCAGTTGGCAGCAGCCGGAGTTCTTCCATCGGATACCACAGTTCTAAGTTTTACAAAGAAAGAAAAGGATGGAGAACAGGTCATTGATCTGGATCTCTCCGAAAAGTTTGGGACTTACATTAAAGAGATGGGATCTTCTGCAGAATATCTGGTGATCGGAAGCATCTGCAACACGTATTTGGACGTTTACCATTGTGCAAAAATTCACATTACAGTAAACGGAGAAATGCTTGCCACAGGACACGCGGAGTATCCGGGCTATATGACAAGATTTTCTTAAAAAAGAATAAAAAAGCACCCTGTAAGGGGATCCGGCAGTATGTGCAGGCTTCCCTTACAGGGTGTTTTCTATTTATGCAATAATTTTCTTTTCAGCCAGTCGGCCGCATAACCGAATGTGTGGCGTATCAGGGCAAATTCGATCCGGATATAGCTGCTAGATGCTCCATCCGAAACGGAACCTTGCGGCATTTGGACAGACCATGGATTCCTTCTTTGATTCCGTTTTTGTAATCTGTTCCAAATCCGATTTTGCAGAAAAATAAATATTTCACCAGATATCCCAAAAGTAATGGAATGAAATTCAGGATCAGCTGCAAAAGCGGCATATTTTTGTAATTCAGCCAGACACTGTTGCGGGCAGATAGTTTCACTTTAAAAGTGTTATATTTGGAACCGCTCGTTCCACTTCCGACGTGGTACACAAGAGCGGAAGCGCAGAACCGGTTTTTATAGCCGTAGATCATGGCACGGTAACCAACATCGATATCTTCCAGATAGGCAAAATGGCTTTCGTCAAAGAAGCCGATTTCATCAAACACGCTTCGCCTGTAGATCGCAGCTCCGGCACAGGCCGTAAATACCGTGTCATCTTCGGTGTAATTCGAAACCGGTCGTCCGGCTCCCCGGCATACCCCCCAGCCCATCAAGGTATAGAGATCTCCTGCGCTGTCGATCAGATCGGGGTGGTACATCTGGATCATCTTGCTGCTCACAGAAAAAATCCGGTCAGAGACCTCGATCGCCCGGATCATCTCTTCGACATAACGAGAATCCACGGTTGTATCATTGTTTAAAAGAATGACGTACGGGGTATCTGCGTGACGTATCCCTTCATTGACCGCACGGCTGAATCCATAGTTAGAATCCAGGGCCAACACTTCGATATCAGGGTAAGTCTGTTCCATATATTCCAGACTTCCGTCCGTGGAGGCATTGTCCACGATCAGGATCTTGAAATCCCGGCAAGTCTGTTCATTTAAAGAAGCCAGACAGGGCTCCATAAAATGTTTTCCGTTATAATTGGGAATAATGATAGTAACTTTCATGTGCTCCTCATTTCTATTACTGCTGTAATTTATTTCGCGAATGTATTATATCAAATTCGGTTCTGTTTTTCTATACAAACATATGTTTATTAAAAATTACGAAAATATTACGGAAAAATGAATAAAATACTGTTAAAATCAAGTTTGTGCTTGTCCATTGAAATAAAGTATTGTATTATATCATAGATAATGTGTTTTTATAAGTAAGATAACGGAAGGTCGTATTATGATAAAAGAAAATCAGAAATTATTAAACCGTATTCAGGTTGTGCTGGATGCAGGAGTGATCATTGTAGCATATGTGCTGTCCTGGTATATCCGTTTTCGGAGCGGATTATTTGACCTGGATCCATGGTATCTGTCACTGAGAGAGTATATGAAGGTACTGTTTTTTCTGGTGCCGTCCTATTTGATCCTGTATTACGCATTTCAGCTCTACACGCCGAAGCGGGTACAGGGAAGAAGGCTGGAAGCCTGGCATGTAGTACAGGCGAATGTGATCGGCCTGATGGGTGTGACCATGGTATTTTTCCTTGCAAAGCTTTCAGACAGATATTCCAGATGGGTAGTATTTATCTTCTGCTTTGTCAATATTACCATGGAAGTATTTGCCAGAAATATGGTGAGGATGGTTTTGCGCAAGGCGAGAAAGAACGGATATAATCAGAAACATATGATTCTGGTTGGCTACAGCCGCGCGGCAGAGCAGTATATTGACCGGATTCTTGCAAACCCGGAGTGGGGATATGCCGTGCGGGGAATTCTGGATGACCACCAGCCGAGAGGAATGGAGTATAAAGGGGTCAAGGTGATCGGGAGTATCGACAATCTGCTGGTCATTCTTCCGCAGAATCAGATCGATGAGATTGCGATCACACTGGGACTGGATGAGTATCACAAGCTGGAATATATTGTAAATATGTGTGAAAAATCAGGTGTGCATACAAAGTTTATTCCGGATTATAACAATATCATTCCGACAAAACCATATACAGAAGATATTCAGGGACTTCCTGTGATCAATATCCGTCATGTACCGCTTAATAATGCTTTGAATAAGTTTGTGAAGCGGGCAGTGGACATTTTTGGTGCGATCGTTGCGATCATTCTTTTTTCACCTGTGATGCTGGTTGTATCTGTGCTGATCAAGCTGACTGCACCGGGACCGCTGATTTTTAAACAGGAGCGGATCGGGCTGCAGAACAAGCCGTTCTACATGTATAAGTTCCGTTCCATGATCGTACAGAAAGAGAGCGAAGAGAAGAAGGGCTGGACGACAAAAGATGATCCGAGAGTGACTCCGGTAGGAAAATTTATCCGGAAGACCAGCATTGATGAGCTTCCACAGCTATTCAATGTGCTCAAAGGAGATATGAGCCTGGTTGGTCCGAGACCAGAGAGACCATTATTTGTAGAAAAGTTTAAGGAAGAGATCCCAAGATATATGATCAAGCATCAGGTGCGTCCGGGACTGACCGGATGGGCACAGGTGAATGGCTATCGTGGAGATACTTCGATCCGGAAGCGGATTGAGTGTGACCTGTATTATATTGAAAACTGGACGTTGGGACTGGATTTTAAGATTATCCTGCTGACGTTTCTGAAAGGCTTTATCAACAAAAACGCATACTAAAACGGAGGCGGATCTATGTTTCGCAGAAGAGATCGAATATCACTGCAGCAGAGAAAACGATTGAATAAAAAAAGACAAAGGCGGGGAATCCTGTTTTTGGTCCTGGAATTTCTGATACTTGCGGTTCTTGTTTTGGCGGCATTTATGATGTACAAGCTGGATCATCTCAACCATAATACACTGGATGAGAGCAGCCTGGAACTACATGAGACACCGAAGGGATACACGAATGTGGCATTGTTCGGGTTGGATTCCAGAGACGGAGAGCTAAGTGGCGGCGTGAGAAGTGACAGTATTATGATTGTCAGCATCAACAATAAGACCGGAGATGTAAAGATCATTTCCGTATATCGGGATACGCTGCTAAAGCAGCAGGATGGTTCTTATGAGAAAGCAAATGCGGCGTATTCCTTTGGAGGTCCGCAGGAGGCAGTGGCAATGCTCAACCGGAACTTGGATCTGGATATTACAAAATATGCTTCTGTAAATTTCAATTCGCTTGCAGATATCATAGATATCCTGGGTGGGGTGGAAGTAGAGCTGACCAGTGAGGAAATATTCTGGCTGAATGGATATACGGCAGAAACCTCACAGGTGGTAGGACGGCAGACACATACCCTGGATGAGAATTCTCCGGGAGTTCACAATCTGGATGGAATACAGGCAGTTTCCTATACCAGGATCCGTTATACAGCCGGAGATGACTTTAAGCGTGCAGAGCGCCAGAGAATCATATTGCAGAAGATGATTCAGAAGCTGAAGACAGCAGGACCGGTAAAATGGAATAAAATTCTGGATCAGGTACTGCCGGAAATATCAACGAATATGACGACACCGGATATCATGAAACTGGGACTGAATATATTCCGATACAAAATTGGAGAGACAAAAGGCTTTCCGTTTGATATTACGACCAGTGAAAATGTCATTGGACTGGAAGGCTCTTATGCGGTTGCGATCGGACATGCGGACAATGTAAGACAGCTCCATGAGCAGCTTTTTGGAGAGACTGGATACCAGCCTTCGGACGAAGTACAGCAGATCAGTCAGGATGTGGCTTATCTGACGGGTGTTTATCCGGAAAATTATGCACAGTAGCGAAAGAGGAAAAAAATGTTACGAAAAATAATCGCAGACAGAAAAATCGAATATAGTTCTTATACTTTAGTTTATGCGGCAGCGGTATTGGCTGCAAAGGCACATCTGGATTATGTGACTGCAGTACTTCTGATGGCAGAGGCAATGTTTTTGTTTATATGGAATTTTAGAAAGACAAAAAATCTTGTGGATATGCGGGGGCTTTTTACGCTGGCATGGGTAGGCGGAGAAGGCATCGCATGCCTGAAGCTCAGCAGGCTGCAGAGTGACTGGAGTAATGTGACATGGCTGACCTTTTTTCTGATCTATGTGTGTTTCAATCTGGGATATGATCTCTGGCTTGGCCGTTTTTCGAAAGAACAGAGGCAGGAAGTAAAAAGAGATGAGATCTCGGCAAAGCGGATTCTGATCTGCATCTTCGGACTGATGGCAGCTTCCATTGCATGTTTTACGTTGGAGGCAGTGGTGGTAGGTTATATTCCATTGTTCAATTCAGCGCCTCATGCATATTCTTATTTTCATATTTCGGGAGTGCACTATTTTACAATCAGTTGCATTTTGATTCCAGCGCTGACTGTATTGTATACCAAGGTTACAGAAAAAATTTCGGGCAGGACATGGATCCTTTTAATTGCAGGAAACCTGACTGCAGTGGCGATTCCAATTTTATGTGTCTCCAGATTTCAGCTGTTGTTTGCGGTTGGCTTTGCGGCAGTGATGTATCTGATGTTGTATAAAAAAATCACATGGAAGATGATCGTCACAGGTTTATTGATCATGATTCCGGTGTATGTACTTCTGACAGTTGCAAGACGGCATAATGTGACTTATTTAAATGGAATTTTTGAGATGAAAAATTCCAAAATGCCAATTTTTATTACACAGCCGTATATTTATGTAGCCAATAATTTTGAGAATTTTAACTGTATGGTAGAGCAGTTGACAGCGCACACATGGGGACTGCAGATGCTGTTTCCGTTTTTTGCACTGACGGGATTGAAATTTGTATTTCCGCAGCTGGTGACAATTCCGGATTTTGTCACAAAAACAGAGCTTACGACGTTAACGATGTTTTATGATGCCTACTATGATTTTGGAATCATCGGAACCGCTTTGTTTGCGTTTATAATCGGTCTGACTGCAGCAGCAGTTTCAATTCTGGTGCGTCAGAAGAAAAATCCGATGACGTATATGTTTTATGGACAGATTGCGATTTATCTGGGGCTTGCCTTTTTTACGACCTGGTTCAGTAATCCGACGACCTGGTTCTGGTTGGCACTGACTTTGATGATGTACTGGTTTGTCGGATATCGCAGGAAAGGAAAAGGATCACATGGAAGGAAATAGAACAGTGGATGTGCTGATCCCTACGTATAAGCCGGATCAGAGATGCGTACAGCTGGTAAAACGTCTGTTAAACCAGAGTGTTCAGGTCAATCGGATCTATTTGATCGATACAGAGAGCGGGATCTTTCCAAAAGAGTTGTATACGATTTCTGACAGAGTCAAGATCCACCGGATTCTGCCGGAAGAGTTTGATCACGGTGGTACGAGAAATCTGGGAGCTGAGATGTCAGATGCGGAGATTCTTGTCTACATGACCCAGGATGCTATGCCGGCGGATCAATTTCTGATCGAGCGTCTGCTTTACGGATTTTCGTATGAAAACGTAGCAGCAGTTTATGCAAGACAGCTGCCGGCAGCGGATTGTCAGTTTATTGAGCGCTATACAAGAGAATTTAATTATCCGAAAACCAGCAGATTGAAATCCAAAGAAGATCTTTCCAAACTGGGAATCAAAACCTATTTCTGCTCTAATGTCTGTGCAGCATACCAAAAGGATGTATACGAAAGGCTTGGAGGATTTGTACGAAAAACGATTTTCAATGAAGACATGATCCTGGCAGGCAGAATGGTTCAGGAGGGATGGAAGATTTATTATGCGGCAGATGCAAAAGTGATCCATTCTCACAATTATAACTGCAGACAGCAGTTTCACCGGAATTTTGACCTGGCGGTCTCACAGGCAGATCATCCGGAGATTTTTGAAGGAGTACCTTCTGAAGGAGAAGGGATGCGTCTGGTGAAGGATACAGCAAAATATCTGCTGAAGTCGGGCAGACCATGGCTTCTGGTATCTCTTGTATGCAAGAGTGGCTGGAAGTACATGGGATATAAACTGGGGAAAAATTATAAGAAACTGCCCCGGTGGCTGATTTTGAAATGTACGATGAATCCACGATACTGGAGAGAAACTTGAAATTCACAGTTTTTTCATTGATGTTTGAAGGAAAATATTGTATGATGTTAAAGTGCATATTTTAGGCAATCTATGATGTATGCCATGAGAAAGGATAGAATTATGGGAGATACAAGAAGGCGTTCGAGAGCAGTAATGTCCGGAGCGGACAGAAGAAGTTCTCAGAGGTCGGGGCAGCCGCGCCGCCGTCCGGAGCAAAGAAACCAGATGGGAGACGACAGGGACAAAACGCAGAGGCAGCAATCCGCCCAGAGAAAACGACCGTCCGGCAGCACTTCTGCAAATGGGAGGCGGTCTGTGAATGGAAGACCTTCACAGAAGGGGCGTTCGAGAAAGAGGGCAAAGAGAGGATTTGCATCTTGGTCTCCAGGGAAAAAAGCAGTGGCGATTCTGATGGGAGTTCTGATCCTGCTGATTACAGCAACCGTTGCAGTGGTTGCGGCAAAATGGGGAAAAATTGGCGGTGTTGCATTAAATCCGGATAAGCTTGCGATTTCGGAGGAAGCAGAGATCAGCGGTACCGGTTACCTGACTGTTGCACTGTTTGGTCTGGATACGCGTGAGACAGATGAGGAGATGGGATCCCGAAGTGATACGATTATGGTGGCGTCTCTGAACCGTGAGACAAAGGAAATCAAGCTGGTTTCTGTGTACAGAGATACGCTTCTGCAGCTTTCAGATGGAACTTACAATAAAGCGAATGCAGCATATGCTTACGGCGGTGAAGAAGAAGCGGTTGCTATGCTCAATAAGAATCTGGATCTGAATATTGAGCACTATGTGTCAGTGGATTTTTCCGTTTTAGTTCATGTGATAGATGCCCTTGGCGGAATTGATATTAATGTAGAAGAAGCGGAAAATGGCATGGACATCATTCCGTATCTGAACAACTATGTTGTAGAAGTGATTAAAAATACAGGAGTGGATTCAGCTCCGTTTACGCAGTTAGGACAGCAGCATTTGAATGGAGTACAGGCAACGGCTTATGCCCGTCTCAGATACGGCGGCGGTGACGATTATAAGCGAACAGAGAGACAGCGGCAAGTACTGGAGCAGATTGCGATAAAAGCGCAGAAAGCAAAACTTTCCACGATCAACAAGATCATTGATAAGGTGTTTGACAACGTGAAGACGAATTTTACACTGACGGAGACGATTGCTTATGCAAAAGACGTGAAGTCTTATAAATTTGGAGAGACGCAGGGATTTCCGTATGAAAGTACAACGGCTGATCTTGATGTTGGAAATTCTGTTGTAGCGACAGATCTGGCATCCGATGTGACGAAGCTGCACCAGTTCTTATTTGGAGAGAACGATTATACACCGTCTTCTACGGTACAAAGTATCAGTGAGGATATTTCCAACTCCACGTATGATACGGGAGAATCTTACGATACAGAATATGATGAGTATGGATATTCTCAGGATTATTCCGGATATGACAGCGGCTACACAGATAACAGTTATGGAACTGGCGGATATCAGGACAGTGGCTATGGAGATGGCAGCTCTGGTAATGGGTATACAGAAGATACCGGCGGTGATTATGTACCTCCGTCAGATGGCGGCGGTACAGACAGTGGAAGCAGCGACAGTAATTCCCAGATACCGGATACCGGAACCGGCGACAGTGGTGATACCGGTGGAGAGAGCTTAGAATAAGGGAAAAACAGTTTTTATTTATACGAAGAAAAGTCGAGAGACAGGAAAGAGGAGATGTACATGAAGTCGTTGAAAAAGATAGGGATTCTTTTGTTTGCAGTGTGCTTTCTGATGCTGTATCCTTCAGTGTCTGTACATGCGGCAGAAGGAACGCTTCAGTTTTCGGATCCTACAGCAAAAGTAGGAGAGGATGTTACAGTCAAAGCTAAGATCAGTACTGGTGGAGAAGCAATCGGGGATGGTTTTGTCACAGTAACATATGACAAAGCAGCACTGGAGTTTGTCAGCGGAACCAATGCAACCGGTGGGGACGGAACGGTGAAGCTGGAGGCTACCGGGGATGGAACTGTTTCAGAGCTGGAGTATACCATGGTCTTTAAAGCGCTGAAAGAAGGAGCAACAAAGCTGGAGGTGTCAGATTATACCTCTTATCTGTATTCTGATGAAACTTTAAATCTGACAACAGGTGATTCCACAGTTACCGTGGAGGCAGGGGACGGAACATCGTCAGAGAGCTCAGCAGGGACCACTGCGGTGGCCACAGGAACGGGAAGTGTAGAGATCGACGGAGTCACATACACAATTTACAATGATTTTTCCGACGCGCTTGTTCCGGACGGATGCAGCAGAACTACGATGGAGTATAACGGAGAAACTGTAAACGCGATTTTGCAGGAAACTTCCGGAAAGTATTTTGTGTATCTGGTTGAGGGAGACAAAGACCCAGTGATGGCACTTTACAATGAAAAAGATAACTCATTTGCGATTACAGAGATGGTGTCGATTACAGATTCCAGTTATATCTTTTTGTTGGGAACAAATGATGGAAAAGGACTGCCGTCTCAGTTTAAGAAAACAAAACTGACAGTCGGCACACTGACTTTCCCGGTATGGCAGAATTCAGAGAGTGAGGACTTTTATCTGATGTATGCGATGAACGAATCAGGAGAGGAATCGTTCTACCAGTATGATACAAAGGATGAAACGTACCAGAGATATCCAGTCACAGATGTAAAAGAAAAGAGTACAAGTTCTTCGACAACACTGATAGATAAAGTAAAAAACTTTCTTCAGGATCAGGTGCTGATTGTTGTAGCAGCAGCCTGGGCGGTTATTTTAATTTTGATCATCATTATTATTGTAGTCGGCGTGAAATTACGCAGAAGAAATGAAGAACTTGATGAATTCTACGATGAGCATGAATCCATCGGGAATTCAAAAGGAAGTCGTGCAGTTGTTGAGAAAAAATCTCGTAAACAGTTCAAAGGATATCAGGACGAAGAGGATGATTTTGTAGATGACTTCGAAGACGAAGAGGAAACAGATGACGAAGATCCTGATGAATACGAAGAGTACGAAGATGATGACGAATATGGGGAAGATGATTACGACACATACGAGGACGATTCGGATGAATATGAGGATGATTTTGAAGAGTACGACGATGACGAGTATGAAGATGATGATTATGACGACGAATACGATGATTATGACGACGAATACGATGAGTATGAGGACTATGATGATGAAGAAGAGGATGATGTTCCAGAGTATCAGCCAAAACGAAGATCGTCTGCTCGTGAAGAAAAAGACAGCTATGATGTAGATTTTATAGATTTATAAGAAATTGGGGCAAACAACAGGGAGAGTCTGTGGTATGCCCCGATTTTATTTATAAATAGTCACTTTAAGGAGAGTATAAGGAGGAGAAAGATATGTGTGGAATTGTAGGATATGTAGGAGAAAAGCAGGCAGCGCCGATTTTGCTGGATGGATTATCAAAGCTGGAATACAGAGGATATGACTCAGCCGGAATTGCAGTCTATGACGGAGCAGAGATTCAGACAGAAAAATCAAAAGGTCGTTTAAAGGTGCTCAGTGAACTGACACATGACGGACAGACAATGCCGGGAACAATCGGGATCGGTCATACCAGATGGGCAACACATGGTGAACCGTCAGATGTAAATGCACATCCACATTATAACAAAAATAAAAATATTGTTGTTGTGCACAATGGAATTATTGAAAACTATTTGAAACTCAAACAGAAGCTGGAGAAAAAAGGGTATGAGTTTGTGTCGGAGACAGATACCGAAGTACTGGCACATCTTCTGGATTACTATTATCAGGGAAACCCTCTGCAGGCGATTACAAAGGTAATGCATCGAGTAGAAGGGTCCTATGCACTTGGGATCATGTTCCAGGATCATCCGGATGAACTTTATGCAGTGCGAAAAGACAGTCCGTTGATCGTGGGAGAGACAGAAAACGGATGTGTGATCGCATCCGATGTTCCGGCAGTGCTGAAATATACAAGAGATGTATATTTTATTGAAAATGAAGAGATTGTACGTATGGAAAAAGATTCGATGCAGTTTTTCAATGTAGATGAAGAAGAAATCGAGAAAACTCCTGAGCATATTGAGTGGGATGCCAATGCAGCAGAAAAAGGCGGATATGAGCATTTTATGCTGAAAGAGATGTATGAGCAGCCAAAAGCAATTCTGGATACGTTTTCACCGCGCATCAAAGGAAATGATATCGTGATCGAAGAGCTTGGGATGTCTGATGAGGAAATCAAGGCAATCCGCAAAATCATGATCGTGGCCTGTGGATCTGCATATCATGCGGGAGTTACTGCAAAATATGTGATGGAAGGAATGGCTCGGATTCCGGTGGAAACAGATCTGGCTTCTGAGTTCAGATACCGTGATCCGATCATGGGGGACGGAACATTGGTTGTGATCATCAGCCAGTCAGGAGAGACTGCAGATTCTCTGGCGGCACTGCGTGAAGCAAAGCAGAGAGGGGCAAAGGTACTTGGAATTGTCAATGTTGTCGGAAGTTCTATCGCAAGAGAGGCAGATAATGTCATGTATACATGGGCGGGACCAGAGATTGCGGTTGCGACAACAAAAGCATACTCCAGTCAGTTGATCGCATTGTATCTGCTGGCCATGAAATTTGCATTTGTGAGAGGGAAAATCACAGATTCGGAAATGCGGGGATATATTGAAGATCTTCAGAAACTTCCGGAGCAGGTGGAGCTGTTATTAAATAACAAGAATCGCATCCAGAAGTTTGCCAACCGTTATCTGGCAGCGAGAGAAGTATTCTTTATCGGAAGAGGAATCGATTATGCGATTTCCATGGAAGGATCTCTGAAATTAAAAGAGATTTCTTATATCCATTCAGAGGCATATGCTGCGGGAGAATTGAAACACGGAACCATTTCTCTGATCGAAGAGGGAACACTGGTAACAGCGATTCTTACACAGAAAGAGCTGTACAAAAAGAGCATCAGCAATATCGTGGAAGTAAGGACCAGAGGAGCATTTGTTCTTGCCATTACAAATGAAGGAAATCATGAGATTGAAAAAGCGGCAGATTACGTTGTATACATTCCGCAGACCAATCGATATTTTGCAAATTCTCTGGCGATCATTCCGCTTCAGCTGTTCGGATATTACATTTCCGTCGGAAGAGGATGCGATGTGGATAAACCGAGAAACCTGGCAAAATCTGTAACAGTAGAATAAATAAAGCTGGTTTCAAGAATTGTTAAAGGATTGAACACAGTTTCATCACAAAAGGACGGTATGATAGCAGTATAAAATACAAGAGAAAGAAGGAATTGATATGGAGAATCAATACAATTATTACCATTCTGAGGAACCGCAGAATGATTCATCTTATAGCAGTCAGCCGAACCCGGAGCATCATGAAAAACCAAAAAAGAAGATGCCAAAGGCCGTTGTGGTGACAGGATGCGCGTTGCTGTTCGGAGTGGTTTCAAGTGCCACATTTTTAACAACAAATGTAGTCGGAAACAAAGTGCTGGGACTGGATCAGAAGGCTGCAAAAGAAGTATCTAATACAACACAGAATAAAGCGACACTGACGAAGACGTCCAGTGTAGTTACATCGGATGTTTCCAGTGTTGTGGAATCTGTGATGCCATCAATTGTATCCATCACAAATATGAGTGTTCAGCAGGTGCAGAGCTTCTTTGGAGGAACCTCCCAGCAGGAAGTGACCAGTGCAGGAACAGGAATTATCATTGAAAAGACAGATTCAGAGCTTTTGATCGTTACAAATAATCATGTCGTTGCAGACAGCAATCAGCTGACAGTGACATTTGACGATCAGAGCAGTGTGGAAGCAGATATCAAAGGAACAGATTCCGCACATGATCTGGCTGTGATCGCAGTTCAGCTGGATAAGATTTCGGATGATACACTGGACAAAATTTCAGTAGCGACACTTGGAGATTCTACAAAATTGAAAGTAGGAGAACCTGCCATTGCAATCGGAAACGCACTGGGATACGGACAGTCCGTTACAACAGGAGTGATCAGTGCAACAGACAGAGAGAGCCAGACAACAGACAGTGCAACAGGAGAGACAACAGGATCTTCTGATGTAAAACTGATTCAGACAGATGCAGCGATCAATCCCGGAAACAGTGGAGGAGCTCTTGTGAATGCAAATGGAGAAGTCATTGGAATCAACTCTGCAAAGCTGATCGGAGAGAATGTAGAAGGAATCGGCTATGCAATTCCAATCTCAGATGTCACAGACATTATTACAAACCTGATGAATCAGGAGACAAAGACAAAAGTATCTGAGGCAGAGAGAGGATATCTCGGAATTACAGGACTGGATGTAGAAGATTCTGATTCTCAGCGTTATGGAATGCCGACAGGTGTTTATATTTCCGAAGTATCACGCGGAGGCGGAGCAGCTGATGCAGGAATTACAAAAGGAAGTATCATTGTAGGATTCAACGGAATCACAATTGACAGTATGGAGTCATTGCAGGAGCAGCTCCAGTACTATAAGAAAGGCGAAAAGGTAACACTGACGCTTCAGGTTCCCGGAGATGGTGGAGAATATCAGGAACAGACAGTTGATGTGACATTGGGAAGCAAAGCTCAGTAAAAAAGATAACATGTAAAAAGCGGAAGCAAATAGTCAGGCTTCCGCTTTTTTTGTGGCTGTAATAAAGCAATGGAAAAGTCGCCGCATCTTTTCGCTGCTTCGAAACATACATTCCGGATGCCACTGAACTCCAATGGCAAAAGGATGAGAAGAATGCTCGATGGCTTCTATCGTCTGATCCGGGGCAAGAGCGCTGACTTTCAAATTAACTCCCGGTCTGTCGATCGCCTGATGGTGGAAGCTGTTGACGTAAACAGAGCGGCCAAGACAGGAAAAGAGTCTGGAAGACCTTTCAATCCGGACAGGATGGCTGACATCACTGCGGGAGTCAGATCGCTGCATATGATCAAGAGATTCTCCGGTTGATAGCGGATATCCTGAAATATGGTTCCCTGGCAGGCAGTATTGAAAATCTGCATTCCACGCAGATGGAAAATACCGGTTTTGCAGAAGACAGAATCAGCTTCATCAGGCGGATCTGAAACAGATCCAGTGTGATATTGGTGTCTCTGATGCCTTCTCTGGGTTCCTGGCCAAATAACAAAGGTGTGATGTCATTTCCGCCGCAGAAGAGAAAGCCATCGCACAGCCTTAGATATTGTTCAAGCATGGAATCTGAGCGGATCAGCGGAAGCAGGATGGGGATGCCGCCGGAATACCGGACAGACTGAATATAAGGATTGGATACAAACTGGCGGTTGTCCGACAATCCGCAGACAACAATGCCGATCAGAGGTTTTGCAGATTCAGATTTCATTTTTGCGTCTCCTGTCATATAATAGTGGTGGTTTTAGCATATGTAAAAAAAGAAGAGCTTATACGTAAATCAGGAACAAAAAAGGAGAGGAAAATGAGAAAATGGATCGATATGCACTGTGATACATTGAGTGAGCTGCTGCCGGCAGAAACGCTGGAAGAGAACAGTCTTTGTGTGGATCGAAAGAGAATGGAACAGACCAAAATGCTGGCTGAATTTTTTGCCTGTTTTGTATACGTGCCAGATGGAAAGTGGGAAGAAGCATACCAGAAGGTGATGGAGATGGTTGCCCGTATGGAGTGTGAGACAAAAGAAAATAAGAAATTAAAGCTTATAAAAACAGCAAAAGATTTAGAATATGCAGAACGGGAGGAACTCAATCTGGCTCTTCTGACCGTGGAAGAGGGCGGCGTTTTAAATGGAAACAGAAACCGCCTTGAAGAACTGTATCAGAGAGGCGTCCGCCTGATTACACTGACATGGAACTATGAAAATTGCATCGGATATCCGAACAGCAGAAATGCACAGGAGATGCAAAAGGGATTGAAATCCTTTGGAAAACAGGTAGTAGAAGAAATGAACGAAAGAGGAATGCTGGTGGATGTTTCTCACTTGTCAGACGGCGGCTTTTGGGATTGTATCCGGCTGAGCAAAAAACCGATCATAGCGTCTCATTCTAATGCCCGCGCACTTTGTGCGCACCCGCGAAATCTTTCGGATGAGATGCTTTGTGCACTCGGGGAATGCGGAGGTGTTGTGGGACTTAATTTTTATCCGCAGTTTTTACAAAGCGATCGGTCAGCGGAGGTTTTGGATATTGCAAAGCATGGGATGCATATTCTGCAAAAAGCCGGCGAAGATTCTGTGGCACTGGGAACAGATTTCGATGGATTTGAGGCAGGGAAGAACTGGATTCGCGGGATTGAAGAGATTGAGTGTGTATGGGATGCTTTGAAAAAGGCAGGAATGACGGAACGTCAGCTGGATAAGCTTTCGTATCAGAACGTCAAAAGAGTGCTTGGGGAAGTGCTTTAAATATTTCTCAAAACAAAGTCTGGTTATCGGCAGGAGAATCTGGTACAATAGGAAAGATTGAAACTACAAAGGAAAAGGATAGGGAGGATTTTTCAATGGAAAATCAGAAAATTATTCAGGTGGAAGAAAAAGTGCCCTTTAAGATGCTGCTTCCACTGAGCATTCAGCACATGTTTGCCATGTTCGGGGCATCCGTGCTTGTTCCGTTTGTGTTCGGGATCAACCCGGCAGTTGTACTGTTTATGAACGGAATCGGAACACTGCTATTTATCTTGATCACAAAGGGAAAAGCTCCGGCATATTTAGGTTCCAGTTTTGCATTTCTTGCTCCGGCAGGAGTTGTGATCAGCAAATGGGGATACGAGTATGCGCTGGGTGGATTCGTTGCAGTCGGATTTTTAGGCTGCATTCTGGCGCTGGTCATCTATAAGTTCGGGTCTGACTGGATCCATGTGGTACTGCCGCCGGCAGCCATGGGACCGGTTGTTGCGCTGATCGGTCTGGAGTTGGCAGGGACTGCGGCATCCAATGCAGGATTAAAAGACGAGGTGATCGATCCGAAGAATGTGATCGTATTTCTTGTGACTTTAGGAGTTGCAGTGCTTGGATCAGTGGTATTTCGTAAGTTTTTTGCGGTGATTCCGATTCTGATTGCGATCATTGCCGGATATGTGGCCGCTGTTATCTGTGGAATTGTCGATTTCTCAAGTGTGAGTACGGCGTCCTGGCTGGCAATTCCGAATTTTTCTGCACCGAAATTCAAGTGGGAGGCAATCGTCATTGTGCTGCCGGTTCTTCTTGTGATCGCTTCCGAGCATATCGGACATCAGATCGTGACGAGTAAGATCATCGGCAGAGACTTGCTGAAGGAACCTGGACTTCACCGTTCTCTTTTTGCAGATAACTTTTCCACTATGATCTCCGGATTTATCGGTTCTGTACCGACAACGACTTACGGGGAAAATATCGGAGTGATGGCAATGACAAAGGTATACAGTGTATATGTGATCGGAGGAGCAGCTGTTCTTTCTATTATTTGTTCCTTTATTGGAAAACTGACAATGCTGATTAATTCCATTCCTGGACCGGTTATCGGTGGAATTTCGTTCCTGCTTTACGGAATGATCGGAACTTCCGGTATCCGTATTCTGGTAGAAGAGCAGGTGGATTACGGCCGTTCCAGAAATATGGCAATGACATCCGTGATCTTTGTGACAGGATTGTCCGGAATTTCCGTAGAATTTGGTGGGATTCAGCTTTCCGGAATGGTACTTGCCTGTGTGACAGGAATGCTGATGGGACTTCTGTTCTTTGTACTGGATCAATTAAAACTGACAAATGACAGAGAGACAGAATAAACAGCTGTTTTCAAATAAAAGATGGCGAAAGTTCGTGTATGAGCTTTCGCCATCTTTTTATTTTATCCTATTTTTCTAATTCCTGCATTTTCATTGCACGCACTTTCAGAGGAAGTCCGAACAGGTTGATAAATCCTTCTGCATCGTGGTGATCATAGAGCTCTCCGGTTGTGAAACTTGCAAGGGATTCACTGTATAATGAGTATGGGGAAGTTGTTCCCGCTTTGATGATGTTTCCTTTGTAAAGCTTGAATTTTACTTCTCCGGTCACATACTGCTGTGTGACATCCACAAATGCCTGGACTGCTTCGCGAAGCGGTGTAAACCATTTTCCTTCGTATACGATCTGTGCCATTTCATTTCCCATGTCTTTTTTTACTTCATAGGTTGCACGGTCGAGTACAAGTTCTTCCAGCTGGTCATGTGCTTCCATCAGGATCGTTCCGCCAGGAGTTTCATAAACACCGCGGGATTTCATTCCAACAACACGGTTTTCTACAATGTCAACGATTCCGATTCCGTGTTTTCCGCCAAGTTTGTTGAGTTCTGTGATGATCTCAGATACTTTCATTTCTTTTCCGTTCAAGCTTTTCGGAACACCTGCTTCAAATGTCATGGTGACATATTCTCCTTCGTCTGGTGCTTTTTCAGGAGAAACACCAAGAACAAGAAGGTCATCGTAGTTTGGCTCACATGCAGGATCTTCCAGCTCCAGCCCTTCATGCTGATATGCCACAGATTACGGTCACGGCTGTAGCTGTGTTTTGCATCAAATGGAAGATCAATACCGTGAGCTTTGCAGTATTCGATCTCATCTTCACGGGACTGCATGGTCCATACATCTGTCATACGCCATGGAGCAATGATCTTTAAGTCCGGTGCAAGCGCTTTGATTCCGAGTTCAAAACGGATTTGGTCATTTCCTTTTCCTGTTGCACCGTGGCAGATTGCAGTAGCGCCTTCTTTGCGGGCAATCTCTACCAGTTTTTTCGCGATCGGCGGACGAGCATGGAAGTTCCAAGCAGATATTTGTTCTCATAGACTGCTCCTGCCTTCACACATGGAACAATGTAGTCGTCGCAGAATTCGTCGATGATGTTTTCAATGTAGAGTTTGGAAGCGCCGGATAATTTTGCGCGTTCCTCTAATCCGTCCAGTTCTTCGCCCTGACCACAGTCGATACAGCAGCAGATGACTTCGTAATCAAAATTCTCTTTCAGCCATGGTATGATGGCAGTCGTGTCAAGTCCTCCGGAATACGCCAATACAACTTTTTCTTTACTCATAATGATATCCTCCTTAAAAAATCTCTATTGTCTGATATGTTGTTGCCAATCGTGTATGACAAAACCGTTACGCTTTAGAAGCTAATCAGTAATATACACCTTAATTCATAAATATGCAATAGAAAAATGGAAAAAAGTGAAAAATATACAATAAAATTCAAAAAGTATGCATAAAATGAAAAGGAGAATAAAAAGAGGATGCAAATATGTTGTTGGAAAGCGATCCAATATCAGTTATAATAAGAGTATTGTAAATTGTGGATTAGGAGAGAATGTGTATGAATATATTAGTTGTAGTAGATATGCAGAATGATTTTATTGATGGTTCTCTGGGCACAGAAGAGGCGCAAAGGATTGTTCCTGAAGTAGTGAAAAAGATACAGACATTTGATGGAATTGTGTTTGCGACAAGAGATACCCATGAAGAGAACTATCTGGAGACGGCAGAAGGAAAAAAACTTCCGGTCAGACATTGTATCCGTGGAACAAAAGGCTGGCAGATCAGACAGGAGATCGCAGATCTTCTGACAGAGGCGCCTGTTGATAAAGAAACGTTCGGAAGCAGGGAGCTTGTGAAAAAGCTGGAGCAGATCCAGGAAGAGACTTCGATCGAGAGCATCACGCTGATCGGGCTTTGTACAGATATTTGCGTGATCTCCAATGCCATGCTCTGTAAGGCATTTCTGCCGGAGGTTCCCGTACAGGTGGATGCGTCCTGCTGTGCAGGAGTGACGGTGGAGAGTCACATGCAGGCGCTGGAGGCGATGAAGATGTGTCAGATCGACATTTTATAGAAGATACAGGAATGAAAAAAGAGGGTACAAAAAGATGGACAGAAAAGACATACTGCTGAATAAGCAGAGGATTGTGATCAAAGTGGGAACTTCCACGATCACTTATGAAGAAACAGGAAATATCAATCTGGAGAAGCTGGAGAAGTTTGTTCGTATCTTGATCAATCTCAGGAATAAAGGAAAAGAAGTGATCGTTGTCTCATCCGGTGCAGTCGGAGTTGGGAAAAATGCCCTGGGAATGGACAGGCGTCCTCAGACGGAGTCTGAAAAACAGGCATGTGCGGCAGTCGGTCAGGGGAAGTTGATGATGATCTATGAAAAGCTGTTTAACGAATACGGACAGCTCACGGCACAGGTTCTGCTCACAAAAGAATCTGTGACAAATGCCAAATGCCGCAAAAATGCAAAACAGACATTTGATGAGTTGTTTAAGATGCAGGTTGTTCCGATTGTGAATGAGAATGACGCCATTTCGGTGGACGAGCTTTCTTATGGGAACTTCGGAGACAACGATACACTGGCGGCATATGTGTCCCGGCTTGTGGATGCGGATCTTCTGATCCTGATGTCAGATATCGACGGGCTGTACACAGATGACCCGCGAAAAAATCCGAATGCAAGATTTATCCATACGGTCGGCAAGATCGGGCGGAGCCTGGAAAACATGGCAAAAGGAGCATCCAGTGACTGCGGGACAGGCGGTATGGCAACTAAGATCAAGGCTGCAAAAATTGCCACTGCAGCAGGGGCAGATATGATCATTGCAAACGGGGATAATATTTATTCGATCAATGATGTGATGAATGGTAAAAAAGTAGGAACGTTGTTTTTGTCAGAGCAGCATCAGAAAGAGATGTCAGAAGAGGTGGCGCCTGAACGGGCAGAGTTCCGCAGACAGGCAAAACGGGAAAAGAAGGTTTAGATGGTATCAGGAAAGGAGACTGTATGGAAACGTATATGGAGACATTGGGATGCAGAGCAAAAGAAGCATCAAGGGCAGCGGCAAAGCTGACGACCGTTGAAAAGAACAGAGGGCTTGAATTTGTGGCAGAAGAATTATGTCTGCGAAAAGAAGAGCTGCTGTCAGAAAACGAGAAGGACATGGAGGTTGCAAGAGAACAGGGGATGTCCGAAGCACTTCAGGACAGACTGAGACTGACTGAAGCACGGATTGAGGCAATGGCGGAAGGCTTGAGACAGATTGCAGGGCTTTTGGATCCGATCGGGGAAGTCCTTTCCATGAAAAACCGGCCGAATGGACTGCGTATCGGGAAAAAGAGAGTGCCGCTCGGTGTTGTTGGTATTATTTACGAATCCAGACCAAATGTCACAGCAGATGCGTTCGGGCTGTGCTTTAAGACGGGAAACGCAGTGATCCTGCGGGGAGGCAGTGATGCGATCAATTCCAACAAAGCAATCGTACAGGTGATTAAGGCCGGACTTCGCAAAGCCAGATTATCCCAGGATCTGATCCTGCTTGTAGAGGATACGAGCAGAGCAGTTGCCACGGAGATGATGCGCCTGCATGAGTATATTGATGTTTTGATTCCAAGAGGCGGGGCCGGATTGATCTCCACTGTAGTGCAGAACAGTACAGTGCCGGTAATTGAGACAGGAACCGGAAACTGTCATATTTATGTGGATGAGAGTGCGGATGTAGTGATGGCTGCGGAAATCATTGAAAATGCGAAGACACAGCGTCTTGGTGTGTGTAATGCATGCGAATCTCTTGTGATCCACGAAAATGTTTTAGAGCAGGCATTGCCGGGTATTGTAAAGCGCCTGAACAATCATCAGGTGGAGATTCGCGGAGATGAGAAGGCGAGAGCAGTCTGCACAGAAATTCTGCCTGCATCAGAAGAAGATTGGGGAATGGAATATCTGGATGCCATTATTTCCGTGAAGACAGTGGCTTCTCTGGATGAGGCGATCCGCCATATCAACCGGTATAATACCGGACATTCCGAGTCGATCATTACAAAAGATTATGACAGTGCGCTGCGTTTTCAGGATGAGATCGATGCAGCAGCAGTGTATGTCAATGCGTCCACCAGATTTACAGATGGATTTGAATTTGGGTTTGGCGCGGAAATCGGGATCAGTACGCAGAAGTGCATGCGAGAGGACCGATGGGACTGGAAGCGCTGACGACAACAAAATATATTATTTTCGGAAACGGACAGATCCGAAAATAAAAAAATA
>ENA-OQIG01000062-OQIG01000062.1-human-gut-metagenome-genome-assembly--contig:-NODE-62-length-62247-cov-16.619414_pt1 | contig 62247 bp, 62 predicted proteins | sample MGYA00242576_ERZ504741 | MGnify/ENA primary metagenome ERZ504741 (study PRJEB26092, sample SAMD00036436) | human gut metagenome | host: Homo sapiens | study: EMG produced TPA metagenomics assembly of... | reverse complement strand
GTATTCTTATCCAATATTTGTAATTCTTTTGAAAACAATCCCATAACTTTCTCCACATTCCTGCAAAGCTCATAAATCTCCCGGTACATAGGAATAACTTCGGATATTGTTTGATTAGCTGGACGATTATTTCCGGATTATCCTCGCTGAGAAATGTGAGCCACGCATCTAAATCGTTTTTGATACCTTATCGGACAAAGTCCGCCCGCCGCAGGCATGTATTACGGGATACCCGGATGGGTATACCTTTATTGTGACGGGTTTCCCGATAGATGTCAAGTGGGATGAAAACGAATTCCTGCAGAAGCTCCATATGAAGTCCTGTATCTGACTTTTGACAAAAATGGTGGACATAATCCTGCTTGTGCCGTTTCATCTCTCCGGAACTTTTTTCTATAAAAACAATGGTATACACGCTTTTTATATCCCGATAGCTGAATTTCTTTTTCCGTTCATTTTTGGCACGTTTGTATTGCCGGAGTAAAAGATCAGCCAAATAGCATGCGCTGCGTTGTCCGGGAAAGGAATATCCTATTTTTTGCACTTCAATGTTTGCAATGCTTCCATCTTCCAGTTGAACAACAATATCCATAATAAGCAAAGCATTTTCTTCTGCAATTCGGGAAAAATCGTTTGGAAGTACGTGTAAAATACGAATATGCCGTTGTAATATCAGTGACAGTAATTCTTCCAGACGTGAAGGTGCAGTATCCGGATTTAAAATTTCTTTGAAAAAAGAATCGTAAGTATTTTGACACCCTGCATTCCTGTGCAAAATTGCAGAAATTCTTCTTGTTGGGATTCGTCCACGAATCAAACAGAAATTTTAATTCAGGGGTAGTTTGAATTTTTTTACAAAGCTCCTCTCGGGTTTGAATCATTGGAAAATATTGTTTTAATCCATTGCTCATAAGCGGTTCCTCCTGATGGTTTGTGAATTAGATTGAAAATTTGATGATTTCATCTGGATTTGTTTTTTGAAAATAAAGAAGAGAACATGGAAATAAAAAGAAATATCCGTTCTCCTGAAATGTTATGAATAAAGTCTAACACGAGGAATATGAAGTGTCCAATAAAAATTTCATAAATAGAATAACACTTCCATTCCTCACTGCTATTTTGCAGATTTTTGTGCAAGATTCCCCATAAAAAATCGCCTTTTACTTTCCTCAAGCAAAAGACGATTTTTACGATTTTCTTTTATTTCACACTCTCTTTTGTAATCAGCTCCACTTCCACCGGGATGGTTTTTTCCACTGTTTCACCCTGCAAAATCTGAATCGCGGTCTCAACTGCTGTCTCTCCCATCAGATTCGGTTTCTGTGCCACAGTTGCTGCCATTTTTCCTGCTTTGACTGCTGCGACTGCATCGTCTGTCGCATCAAAACCAACCACCAGGATTTTCTTGTTTCCAACTGCTTCCACTGCTCCAAGTGCCATCTCATCGTTATGTGCAAATACACCCTGAATTGCGGAATTTGCCTGCAGCATATTTTCCATAACACTCATTCCCTCAGAACGATTGAAGTTCGCGGTCTGTTTGGAAACAACATTCAGCTTTTTATCTGCCACCAAATGGAATCCTTTTCCTCGCTCGATCGTTGCACTGGCTCCGGAAACGCCCTCCAGTTCTGCTACTTTTGCATTTTCTCCAAGAAGTGATACCATATATTCTGTTGCCATTTTCGCACCTTCCACATTGTCAGAAGCAATGGCACAGTCTACGTCTACTCCGTTTACACCGCGGTCTACTGAGATCACTTTAATTCCTCTTGAAACCGCATCCTTCACTGCCGGTGCAACTGCATCGGAATCCACCGGATTTACGATCAGGACACTGATATTTTTTGAAATCAGATCTTCGATATCGCTGGTCTGTTTTGCCGCGTCATCCCCGGCGTCTACCACGATCAGTTTTTCCCCTTCTGTTTTTGCCTTTTCTTTTGCACCTTCACTTAATGTGACAAAGAATGGGTTATTCAAGGTGGAAACGGAAAATCCAATACTGCCGTTTCCGGACATCTCACCTGATGCGTTTTCCGTTTCTCCGTCAATCGTAATGGCATTGCATCCTGTCAATCCAAACACCAGAACTGCCGCTGCCAGTATGCTTACAACTCTCTTCATTCTCATACCGCACTCTCCTCTCTTATCGTCTTCTGTCAGACAATACCGCGATCAAAATTACAATTCCTTTTACCACATCCTGATAATAAGAAGATACTCCCAGGATATTCAATCCGTTATTTAACACTGCAATGATCAAAACACCGATGAATGTTCCCCAGATTTTTCCGCGTCCTCCGTTCATACTCGTTCCGCCAAGCGCTACGGCTGCAATCGCATCCAGTTCATATCCTTCTCCCAGTGTCGGCTGTGCAGAACCAAGACGGGATAATAAAATCAACCCGGAAAGTGCCGCCATACATCCGGAAATCGCATAAGCTGCCAGTTTTGTGCGGTCAATATTGACTCCTGCCAGATTGGCTGCTTTTGCATTGCTTCCTGTCGCATAAATATGACGTCCGAAAGTTGTTTTCTGCAGTACGAATAAGAAGATCACAAAAATCAGTAAAAACAAGATGACCGGAATCGGAATGTGATAAAAGTTTCCTTTTCCTACCACTTTCAGTGTAAAGCTGTCTCCCAGGTTGGAGATCGGTTTTCCATCCATATAGATCATCGTCAGTCCACGGAACACGGTCATTGTAATCAACGTTGCAATAAAGGGCTGTAATCTGCCTTTTGTTACAAGAAATCCACTGATACATCCAAATCCGGTTCCGATCACCAGCGCCAGGATCATTGCCAGTCCCACCGGCATTCCGCCTGAAATAAATCCTGCACACAATGCCGTCGTCAGAGCAAGTACCGAACCTACAGACAGGTCAATCCCGCCTGTCAGAATGACACAAGTCATACCAAATGCAATGAGCCCGTTAATAGAAGACTGTCGAAGCAGTGATAAGAAGTTCCCCACTGTCCGGAATTCCGGACTGATCGCTCCGATCACAACAATTAACAATACAAGCGCGATCAGCGCTCCCAGATCTTGTATATAATTTGCCGCTTTTTTCTTATTCATTGAGATTTCCTCCTGTCGCCAGAATCATAATATTTTCCTGATTTGCCTCTTCTTTGCTTAAAAATCCTCTCACCAGACCTTCTCTTACTACCATTACCCGGTCAGACATTCCGAGCACTTCCGGCAGTTCGGAAGATACCATAATAATCGCCACTCCCTTTGCGGCAAGATCATTGATAATACTGTAGATTTCCTTTTTTGCCCCAATATCCACACCGCGGGTTGGTTCATCCAGAATCAACACTTTCGGATTCGTGTACATCCATTTTGCAAATACAACCTTCTGCTGGTTTCCACCGCTTAAGTTATTACATTCATGCTGCGGTCCAAAACACCGGATATGTAACTCCTCGATCCCCTTTTTGACCAGCTCTTTTTCTTTCTCTCTCTGGACTCACCCGTGTCTCGGAATACGCTTCAGATTTGCGAGAGAAATATTTTTCATAATGCTCTCTTCCAGCATCAGCTTCTACTTCCGGTCTTCTGTGATAAATCCGATTCCGTTTTTCATTGCCTGTTTCGGCGTTTTGTTCTCAATCTGTTTCCATTCAGAAAAATCTCTCCCGTCACATGCGGCATATTTCCAAAGATTGCCTGCATGATCTCCGTTCTTCCGGCTCCCATCAATCCGGATACTCCCAGCACTTCCCCTGCATGCACTTCAAAAGAAACCTTTTCAAATACGCCCGGACAGGTCAGATTTTTTACTTCCAGAACACGATCACCGATGCTTACGTTCCGCTGCGGATACCGCTCTCCAATCTCTCTTCCGATCATCATTTGACTACATCATTCATATCTGTCTCAGAATCTTCTTTGTGTCGATATAAGTTCCATCCCTCAGGATCGTAATCCGGTCGCACAGTTCAAAAATCTCTTCCATCCGGTGCGAAATATAAACAATGGATACGCCTTTTTCCCGAAGCCCATTGGCCACTTCAAACAGTACCCTGGTCTCACTCTGCGTCAACGCTGCCGTCGGTTCATCCATAATGATGACTTTGGCATCTGCCATCAGCGCCTTTGCAATCTCAACCATCTGCTGCTGTCCTACGGAAAGCTCTTCCATCCGCTGTCCAGGATCGATCTCTACGCCAAGGCGTTTCAAGATTTTTTCTCCTTCCCGGCGCATTGCTTTTTTGTCACATACACCGCACTTCTTTTTGATTTCTTTGCCGAGAAACATATTTTCTTCTACTGTCAGATCAAATAACACGTTCAGTTCCTGATGGATAAATACAATCCCTGCTTTTTCTGCTTCTCTGGCATTTTTGTAGCAGACTTCCTGTCCGTCCACGATCACCTGCCCCGCATCTTTTGTATAACACCGGTCAAAATCTTCATCAATGTCGATTTTCCCGCACCGTTTTCCCCCATCAGCGCATGAATTTCTCCCGTACTGAGCACAAATCCGGCATTCTTCAACACGGCATTGTCTCCAAAAGACTTGTTGATCCCTCTCATTTCAATTTCCATAAGCTGTTCTCCTCTCTTAGAAAATACAACCCGACTGTAAAATAATATTTGCATAAGGCGTTGTCTCTCCGGTTCGAATAACTGCCTTGCATGTTTTTGTCATTTTTTTCAGATCGCTGTGCAAAACAAATTGTATCTCTGGTTTGAAACCCGTTTCATGCTTTGCAAAAAATTGTTCGATCTGACGGAGTATCTCCGGATTCTGAAGTTTCATCTCCTCTGCCAGTATGATCTTCTCTACTTTCATATCTGCCCCTACTTCTTCCAACACATCCATAAAAGACGGCTGTCCGAATTTTACGGCCAGATCGATCCGTTCTGTCTCATCCGGGATCGGCAGTCCACAGTCTCCGATACAGATTGTGTCCGTATGTCCCATATAAGACAACACTCTGGAAATATCACTGTTTAAAATCCCCTGTCGTTTCATGCTCTTCCTCCCAGTTTTTCCAATTCTTCTTCGACTTCCTGTGCCATCGGCATTCCGCTCTGTGCCCCGAATTTTTCTGTGGATAAGCTGGCTGCCACATTCGCATACCGAAGTGCTGTCTCCATATCCGCTCCTTTTGCTCTCTGCAGGGCAAATGCACCGTTTAACGTATCTCCTGCCCCGGTCGTATCTGCCACATTCGCTTTTCTCGCCGGTACACTCAAGATTTCTCCATTCTTCAAACAAGTAATCACACCTCTGGAGCCCTGTGTGATGATCAGTTTTTCCGGATACTCTCTTAACAAGTCCTCTGTAGAATACTCCTCTCCAAAAATCAGGACCGCTTCATGTTCATTTGGTGTTACATACGTCACTTTTTCGATCACTTCCAACGGAACGTTTGACGCCGGAGCCGGATTTAACACTACCGGAATCTGATTGTCATAACAGAAATCTACAACATAATACACCGTATCCAGCGGAATCTCCTGCTGCAGCACAACCATATCAAAAGTCTTCAGCTCCTCTTTGATCCTGTCAATATAATCTCTGTCCACTTTCCCGTTTGCTCCCGGAACCACGATGATCGTATTGTCATTTTCTCCGACTGTGATCATAGCAATCCCTGTCGGAACTCCCTCTAAAACCTTGATATGTCCCGTCTCTACACCGACTTTCTTGAAATTCTCCAATAACCGGGTACCATTTGCGTCATCTCCAACACATCCGAACATCTCCACTTTTGCTCCGAGCTTTGCCATAGCAACCGCCTGATTCGCACCTTTCCCTCCCGGAATATAATGAAGCTGTCTCCTCGAAGTGTCTCCCCTTTTAGCGGAATCCGCTCTGCGGTCACCGTCATATCCATGTTAATGCTTCCTACTACTGCCAGTTTCATTCTGCTTCTCCTTTCTTTTTCGTCGTCTGACGCCTGATCAGCTCAACATCAAATATATTTTCTTTCTGATACGAAATCTCTTCTCCATGATGGATGATCATCTGTACTGCCAGTTTTCCCATTTCTTCAATGGGCTGGGAAATGGTCGTCAGCTCCGGTGTCATTCTCCTGCTGAACTCAATATTGTCAAATCCGACCAGCTGTACATCTTCCGGGACTCTTCGCCCGTTCTGATGAAGCACCTTATAGACTGCCATTGCCGCCATGTCATTGCTCGCCAGGATTCCATCGGTATCCGGGTATCTGCGAATCAGTTCTTCTGCTGCCGCAAGTCCGGCATCGTAATCATAATCACAGTCGATCCAGACAGCTTTTCTTCCATACTTTCTGCACACATCCTCATATCCCTGATAACGCTGCTGCCCGCTGGAAAACTTCATCGGTCCCCGCAGGCACACAATATGCTGACAGCCGCATTCAATCAGATGCTCTGCCGCAAGTTTTCCGCCTTTGTAATGATCTGATTCGATAAATGCGATTTCCCGTCCCTTAGAAAGCTTTCTGTCCATCACGACAACCGGAAGTCCGCATTCTGCAATCTTCTTTCCGGTCCGATCGCTGTTGGTCATGATCACAATTCCATCTGCCTGCATCTGCACAAGCATCTGAATGTTCATCCGTTCTTTCTTCGGATTATTTGCTGAATTGCATAACAGCATCTTATATCCGTTTTGAAAGGCTTCCTCCTCCACTGCTTTGGCGATTTCACTGAAAAATGGATTTTCAATATTCGGAACGATCATTCCAATAATCTTTGATGATTTCTTAAACAATGCCCGCGCCAGTTCATTTGGTTTGAACCCCGTTTCTTGAATAGCCTCAAGAACTCTTTGCTTCTTCTCCTCATCCACATTCGCTGTTCCATTCATCACTCTCGATACAGTAGCAGGTGAAACTCCTGCGATCTTTGCAACTTCTCTGATACTTGCCATCTTATGTCCTCTTTCTTTTGCTGCTGTGAAACTTTTTTGAAACCCGTTTCATATCTTGATTTTATTATAGGCATAACTCCTGACATCTGTCAATCTCCTTTGTAGACTTTGGTGGTATTGTATAGATATCTCTCTTTTCTTTTATTCCTATCGCCCAAAAACTCTGCCTTTTTTATGCATAATCCCTATTTTATTTTTCCGCTTCCATTATACTTGACTGTTTCAGTCCAATATTGTAAGATGAGACAAAACGTCAGGGAGGTCAGATATGTTATTTACCAAAGAATGTGATTATGCCATCCGCATCATGCGTGCATTATCTTCCGGAGAGTTAATCAGTGTCTCACGGATCTGCGAGATGGAGCATCTGCCCTCTGCCATGACTTACAAGATTACCAGAAAGCTGGAAAAGTCCGGATTTTTAAAAAGCTGTCGGGGTACCAACGGGGGATATGCGCTCAACTTAAAGCTTGCAGAGATTTCTCTCTATGATCTCTGCGCTGCCATAGATCCGGATATCCTTCTTTTAGAATGTATGAAAGAGGGTTATCCTTGTTCTATGAACAGTCCGAAAAATCCATGTCTGGTACATCACGAATTCTGCCGGCTGCAGAATATGCTGGTGCAGGAAATGAAACAAAAATCTCTTGCCGAATTATTTCGGTAAGTGTTTTTTTGCCTTAATCTTTACTATTTTAGTACAGTTTTATCAAAGGAGGATTTTACAAAATGAATCAATGTTATGGATGCAATACATGCAAAAGCGCAGACAAGCCTCTAGAAGGCTTTATCCGCTCGCTTCCGATGGAAACTTCCCATCACCGCGTGGAAGGACAGAGCACAAAATGTGGATTTGGACTGCAGGGAGTCTGTTGTCGTCTCTGCTCCAACGGTCCTTGCCGCATCACTCCAAATGCGCCGAGAGGAATCTGCGGTGCCGATGCCGATACGATCGTAACCCGCAATTTCTTAAGAGCAGTGGCTTCCGGCAGCGGATGCTATATCCATATCGTTGAGAATACTGCCTCAATCTGAAGAAAACCGCCCAGATCAAAGGAGAATTAAAGGGTCTGAAATCTCTGGAGCATCTGGCGGAGATGTTTGGAATTACAGACGAAGATGTCTATGTAAAAGCAGAAAAAGTGGCAGATGCCGTACTTGCCGATCTGTACAAACCGGAATATGTTTCTGCAGAACTGATTGAGAAAATCGCATATGCACCACGTATTAAACGCTGGAAAGAACTGGGAATCATGCCGGGCGGTGCAAAAGCAGAGGTATTCAAAGGTGTTGTAAAATGTTCCACCAATCTGAACTCCGACCCTGTGGATATGCTTACCGACTGTCTGAAGCTTGGTATTTCCACCGGAGTGTACGGGCTGACCTTAACCAATCTGCTCAACGATGTTTTGCTCGGACAGCCGGAGCTTCGCCTGGCCCCGGTAGGACTGCGTGTGATCGATCCGGATTACATCAACATTATGATTACCGGACATCAGCACACGATTTTCGTAGATCTTCAGGAACGCCTGATTTCAGAAGAAGCAAAGACAAAAGCGCAGGCTGTTGGTGCAAAGGGATTCAAACTGGTAGGATGTACCTGCGTAGGACAGGACTTACAGCTCAGAGGCGCACACTATACCGAAATATTTGACGGTCATGCAGGAAACAACTATACAAGTGAAGCAATCCTGGCAACCGGAGCGATCGATGCAGTTCTTTCAGAATTTAACTGTACTCTTCCGGGAATCGAGCCAATCTGTGAAGAATTGAAGATCCGACAGATCTGTCTGGATGATGTTGCAAAGAAAGCGAATGCGGAACTGATGCCGTTTGAATTTGAAAACCGCGAAGAACAAAGCAGCATTATTATTGATAAAATCATCGAATCCTACAAGGAACGACGGGGAAGTGTTGCGTTACACCTCATGGAAGAACATGGAAATGACCATACATTAACGGGTGTCAGTGAAGGTTCTTTAAAATCCTTCCTGGGCGGAAAGTGGACGCCGCTAATCGAACTGCTGGCATCCGGAGAGATCAAAGGTCTTGCCGGTGTGGTGGGATGCTCCAACCTGACTGCAGGCGGACATGATGTCTTGAGCGTGGAACTGACAAAAGAACTGATCTCTCGCGACATCCTCGTCCTTACTGCCGGATGTTCTTCAGGCGGAATCGAAAACTGCGGACTCATGACTCCGGAAGCTGCCAAATATGCCGGTCCAAAGCTGCGCGCTGTCTGTGAAAAACTGAACATTCCGCCGGTTTTGAATTTTGGTCCTTGTCTTGCGATCGGCCGTCTGGAAATCGTTGCAACAGAAATCGCCGCAGAGCTTGGCGTAGATCTTCCACAGCTTCCACTGGTACTTTCTGCCGCACAGTGGCTGGAAGAGCAGGCACTGGCTGACGGATGCTTCGGACTTGCACTGGGACTTCCGCTGCACCTTGGACTTCCTCCGTTCGTAACGGGAAGCAAAACTGCAGTCAAAGTACTCACAGAAGATATGAAAGAACTGACCGGAGGACAGGTCATCATCAACGGAGATGCGAAAGAATCTGCTGATATCCTGGAGCAGATTATTCTGGAAAAACGCCAGGGCTTACATATATAGGAGGTGCCGCTATGAGACGAATTATGATCGATGCCTCAAAGTGCGATGGATGCAAAAACTGCACCATCGCCTGTATGCAGGCGCACCGGGAAACACCGGGAACTGTTTATGATCTGGATCTGACGGACATCCGCAATGAATCCAGAAACCACATCGAAAAGCTGCCGGACGGAACCTATCGCCCTATTTTTTGCAGACACTGCGATCAGCCGGAATGCGTGATGTCCTGTATGAGCGGTGCTCTGACAAAGGATCCGAAAACGGGAATCGTATCTTATGATGAAACGAAATGTGGCTCCTGTTTTATGTGCGTTATGAACTGCCCGTTCGGCGTCCTCAAAGCAGATACTGCCACCCGTACCAAAGTCGTAAAGTGCGACTTCTGCCTGCAGGACGGTGCAGAACCCAACTGCGTAAAAGCCTGTCCAAAACAGGCAATCTATGTTGAGGAGGTGTCATTATGATGCATGTTATTATCGGAGTGGGGGCTGCCGGGATCACCGCAGCAAAAACCATTCGCAGCCAGCAGCCGGATGCCTCTATTACCATGATTTCCACAGATGAGCATGTACACTCCCGCTGCATGCTTCACCGTTATTTGAGCCATGAACGTCAGGAAGATACCTTGTCCTTTGTAGAACCTGACTTTTTTGAAACCAATAAAATCGAATGGATCAAGGGTGTTTCTGTAAAAACAGTGGATGTAAAAAACCAGCAGGTTCTGCTTGATAATGACACATCCTGCCACTATGACAAACTCCTGATCACAACCGGTGCAAACAGCTTCATCCCGCCTGTTGGACAGTTCCGTGAGGCAAACAATGTATTCGGACTGCGGCATCTTTCGGATGCTCAGGCGATCCGCCCGCTGGCCGATCAGGCAGAACAGATTCTGATCGTTGGTTCCGGTCTGGTTGGAATGGACGCTGCCTATGCATTTCTCGAGCAGGGTAAAGAGGTTACTGTTGTGGAAATGGCAGATCGTATTCTTCCGATCCAGTTAAATGAAACTGCCGGAACTGCCTATCGGAAATTATTTGAAGAACACGGATGCCGTTTTCTTCTTGGAAAAAAGGCTTCTGAAACGCATATGAACAGCAATGGTTCAATCGACTATGTCCTTCTGGATGATGGCACCCGGGTAGACTGTGATCTGGTCATTGTTGCTGCCGGTGTTCGTCCCGCAGTTGAATGCGTACTGGATACTCCGATCGAAGTAGATCGTTTTATTAAAGTGTCTGACACCATGGAAACCAGCTTTAAAGATATTTACGCTGCCGGAGATGTAACCGGATTATCTGGAATCTGGCCAAATGCCATGAAACAGGGACAGGTCGCTGCTCTCAATATGTGCGGAATCGAAACTGTCTACGATGATCGTTATGCTATGAAAAATACGATGAATTTCTATGGTCTGGTCACACTTTCTCTCGGACGCGGTATCGAAGAAGAGGGAGATGTAGTCCTGGAACAGGAAGATTCCCACAATTATAAACGTGCAATTTTACGAGATGGAAAATTAGACAGTATTTTATTACAGGGAAGTATTGATTATTCCGGAATTTATCAATATCTGATCAAACATAAGATCGACCTTTCCGGTATGGAAAAGATGTTTTTCATCTGTCTTTCGCTGATTTTTACGGAGTGAAAGAAAACGGCGGATATTGTTATCAGGATCAGGCATAAAGTAAAAGCATTCCTGCATGGATCATTGCTTCTTGGCATATGATTTCCGGCAGGAATGCTTTTTATTTTATTATCTCGCAGATTCACCAACTGCAGCTGCTCCGCTCAATCCGTCTTCACTCTTTTTCTGGTCATAAACCTCTCTGTCTAAAAGCTGCTCGGATTTTGCCACAAGAACTGCTGCTGTTGCCGCACCTGTCACATTTGTTGCTGTACGCATCATATCGACAACGCTTGAGATCGGAACCAGAAGTACAATAATCTCTACCGGAAGTCCTGCTGCAGTAAACAGTGCTGTGGTTGTTACTGTGGAGGTTCCCGGAACTCCTACTGTTCCGATGGAAACGATCAGTGTCAATACGATCAGAAATACATACTGGACTGGGACGTAAATGCTTTTTTCTTCCCAGATAGGACAGCAGTACAAACAGAACTACTGTAATCGCCACTGCCGCTATCGCTAAAACATCAATATCCATTATTTTACTCCTTTAAATGCCGCATCAAGATCTGCGATCAGATCTTCTACTTTTTCAATTCCGATTGAAAGCCGGATCGTGTTTGGTTTGATTCCCTGATCTAACAATTCTTCCTCCGTACACTGGCTGTGAGTGGTGGTTGCCGGATGAATCACCAGAGATTTCACGTCTGCTACATTTGCCAGCAGGGAAAAGATAGACAGCTGATCGATAAATGCCTGGGCCGTCTGCGCATCTCCCTTAATCTCAAAAGTAAAGATAGAGCCGCCTCCGTTCGGGAGATATCTCTTATATAATTCATGGGTTGACTCCGTTTCCAGTGACGGATGGTGTACAGCCTCTACCTGCGGATGATTCGCAAGATACTCCACGATCTTCAGCGCATTGCTCACATGCCGCTCAACACGCAGAGATAATGTCTCCAGCCCCTGCAGGAAGATAAAGGAATGGAACGGAGAAAGTGTTGCACCCGTATCACGCAGGATCACTGCACGGATATAGGTTACAAATGCCGCACTGCCTGCTGCATCTGAGAACGATACACCATGATAACTCGGGTTGGCTTCTGAAATCCACGGATATTTGCCGGATGCCTTCCAGTCAAACTTTCCACTGTCAACGATCACGCCTCCAATCGCTGTTCCATGACCGCCGATAAATTTCGTTGCGGAGTGAATCACCAAATCTGCACCATGTTCGATCGGCCGGATCAGATACGGTGTTGCAAATGTAGAATCTACTACCAACGGAATATTGTGTCTGTGCGCGATCTCTGCCACCTTCTCCAGATCGATCAGATTTGAATTCGGATTTCCAAGTGTCTCTACAAATATCGCTTTTGTATTTTCCTGAATGGCTGCCTCAAAAGATCCTTCTTTCTCAGGGTCCACAAACGTTGTTGTCACATCGTTTGTGAGCGGAAGAGTATGCGCCAGAAGATTGTATGTGCCGCCGTAGATGGTCTTGGATGCCACAATATGCTCTCCCGCCTTTGCAAGTGCCTGAAATGCATAGGCAATTGCTGCCGCACCGGATGCTACAGCCAGCGCTGCCACACCGCCTTCTAATGCTGCAATACGCTGTTCGAAAATATCCTGTGTCGGATTTGTCAGTCTTCCATATATATTTCCTGCATCACGGAGTCCGAAGCGGTCTGCCGCATGCTGTGAGTCGTGAAATACATAAGAGGTTGTTGCATAGATCGGGACTGCTCTTGCATCTGTAACCGGATCTGCCTGTTCCTGTCCAATGTGTAATTGTTTTGTCTCAAATCCCCAGTTTTTAGAATCTCTGATATCTGCCATTTCTATTTCCTCCTTCTTTGGAATCTGTTTCTTTCTTAATTCCTTGTAATCATATTAACATAGTAGGATTTATTTGTCCAATATAGATTGAGAATATCCTATTATAGATTTATTTTATAGCAGACTCATTGTTTTGTATGGCTGCTTTAACCGTATCCAGAAACATTTCATGTATTCTGTTGTCCTGATCTAATTCCGGATGAAATGCCAGCCCAAACTGTGTCCCGTATTTTACTGCCACGATCCGATCATCTACTGCCGCAAGAACTTCTACTCCTTTTCCAACTTTTTCAATATATGGAGCTCTTATAAATGTCATCGGTATTTTCCCGATTCCCTTCATTTCCTGTACTGTACGGAAACTTCCAAGCTGTCTGCCATAACCGTTTCTTTTCACCGCTGCCGGCAATGTTGCAAAATAAATATTCCGGTCATTTGTCAAATTTTCCGCCAGAAGGATCAGGCCGGCACAAGTTGCCAGCACCGGCAGTCCTTCTTCGATTTTCTGCTTCAATATCTGATACATGTCCAGCTCTTTCAGAAGTTTTCCCTGCACAGTACTCTCACCTCCGGGAAGGATCAATCCATCAAACGGTTTCATCAGGTCCTCTTTTTTGCGGAGTTCCATACATTCTATTCCCAGGTCTTCTATTTTCTTCCGATGTTCCGCAAATGCTCCCTGTACTGCAAGTACTGCGATCTTCATTCTATCTGCCCCTTTCCGCCATCAAAAGTTCTATCTCCTGTTCATTAATTCCTACCATTGCCTCTCCCAGATCCTCAGAAAGCTCTGCCAGCATCCTGTAGTCTTCAAAGTTTGTTACCGCTTTTACAATTGCTTCTGCCCGCTTTCTCGGATCTCCTGACTTAAAAATACCAGATCCCACAAATACGCCTTCTGCACCAAGCTGCATCATCAGCGCCGCATCCGCCGGAGTTGCGATGCCTCCCGCCGCGAAGTTTACAACAGGAATACGTCCGTTATGATGTACATATTCAACCAATTCATACGGCACATTTAGGGCCTTTGCTTCCTCAAACAGCTCATCCTCCTCATGGAGACCAGTTTTGCAATTTCCCGCTTCATCATTCTCATATGTCTGACTGCCTGTATCACATCTCCTGTTCCCGGCTCTCCCTTTGTACGGATCATAGAAGCTCCTTCATTGATCCTTCTAAGCGCTTCTCCCAAATCTCTTGCACCACATACAAATGGTACCTGGAATTTGCGTTTATTAATATGATAAACATCATCTGCCGGAGAAAGTACTTCACTCTCATCGATATAATCAATTTCGATTGCCTCTAATATCTGTGCTTCAACAAAATGTCCGATCCTGCATTTTGCCATAACTGGAATGGATACTGCTTCCTGAATTTCCTTGATCATCTTCGGATCACTCATTCTGGATACTCCGCCCGCTGCACGGATATCAGCCGGAATCCTTTCCAGCGCCATCACTGCACATGCTCCCGCCTCCTCTGCAATCCTTGCCTGTTCCGGTGTTGTCACATCCATGATCACTCCGCCTTTTAACATCTGTGCTAACTGCTTGTTGAGCTCATATCTTTCTGCACTCATTTGCTGTACCTCCTCTTAATTGCTATCATTTTTATATGAATACTACATTAAGATTGGCTTTTCTTAAACATCCAGTTTTAACGTTTTTAACCATGCCAGTTTTAAAAACAAAAAAGCTACCGCTATTATTTCCAATATTTTTCTACTTCCTGCTCAGCCTCTTGGAAAGAAAGCTGGAACTTTTCCTGTACCTTTGCACACACGCATTCTTTTTCCATTCCCATTTCCTGTAATAATTCTACAGTTGCCTGTCTTCTGCCTTCCCTTCTGCCTTCTTTCAATCCAGTGTTTTTATAAACCGTAGAAAAGTATTGGTGATCTCGAATCGCACGCTCTCTTGCCTCATATTCCAGACGCTTCTCCTCATCCGCACTGATCCGGTTCAAATCCTCATACGCCTTCTTAATATATTCGCTTTTTTCCGCTGCCATTTCAAATTCCTCCTTGGTTTCTGCATTGATAAACTGAAGCCATTTCAGCAGCTCTGTCTCCGGATACTCATATTTTGCCAGTTTCGGGAGTTCCAATGTGTGGATCTCAACTTTATCACTGTACATCTTTCTCCCCTGATCTGACCAGAAGTGAAAACAGGAGTAATATTCTTCATCTTCAAACATGGTAAAATTCAAAATCCCGATATGAATACATTTTTCTAATTTCTGATAGTCTTCTCCTGGTTTTAATTGATCGGTAAACATCTTCCCCAGATAGAACAACGTGCGTTCTGCCCAGTATTCACTAGCTGTCACCTGAATTTCAATGTCAATCTGCTCCTTGTTATTTAACAAAACCCGTACATCCAAAATTCCCAACTTATCATCTTTATCCTTCTGGCGCAAATGGGACGGCAAAATCCTGCTCTCAACGATTTCTCCCAGATCAATTCCAAGTACCGCCGCCAGAAATGCGTTGCGCACCTCTTCATCTTCCATCAGCTCTTTAAAACAGAAATCTACTTTTGGCTTCATTAAAAATTGTGTTGTTTTTTCCTTCTTCATACATGCTCCTCCTTGGTTTCTGATGGAATTCAGAAGATTTCGATGAGCATGTAACTGTATTCTTAATTTTATTATATCTTTTGACACGATGTTTCACAATCGCAAATACAGACAAACTCCATCTATTCTCTTGTTACTATGCACGGTAACGTCTTATCCATCTTTTCTGTGCGTTTATTTGGAAATTATTTTTGAATGGCCTCTTATGCCATATTTGAAAACTGAAAGGGATTCCTTTCAAGATTGGTTTTATTATACTTGAAATTTTGTTGGGACACAATTAAATTTCCATGAATATGTTATAAATTTTTCCGTAAAAGTTACTGTTCACACCGGATGTTAAATATAGGTTCTGAACCGTCATGCTTGCATGTAAGGCAAAGAATCTATATTTAACATCTGGTGGAACCAGTCACCGCCCATACATAAGCAATCTAGCACGAAGTGCGGTACTGGAGTGCGCAAGCACGACGATTGCGCATGGATAGGTGGAGATTGGTGGGAACAGTAACTCCGTAAAAGTTACTATATGTGAAAAGAAACAAGGAAGCTGCACCTTTTGCGCAAACTTCCTTGTTTCTTTTCTCTATAAATTCCAGCGTTTTCCCTGAGATACTCGCAATCGGTTCATAGCTCTCGCCAGAGATGCCTGAGAATGATAATATTCCTGGATGCTCTGTTTCTGGCGGATTCGCTCCTCTGCACGCTCTTTCTGCTCCTGTGCATGACGGATATCAATCTCCTCCGGCTTTTCTGCTGTATCTACCAGCAGTGTCACACGGTTGTTGACTACCTCTGCAAATCCTCTTCCGAGTGCAACTTCTACCCAGTTTCCTTCTTCGATCTCCATACGGGCCATTCCGATCTTCACTGCAATCACCATATTTTCATGGTTCGGCAAGATTCCCTTTTCACCATCCGGCGCCGGAATTACAAGCTTTCTGCAGCGTCCTTCGTAAAAAACCCTGTCACTTGCGATGATTTTCAAACCAAATGTATCCATATGCCACGCTCCTATTCTGCCGCCTCAGCATTTGCCTTTGCAATGACATCGTCAATAGTTCCTACATTGAAAAATGCAGATTCCGGATATGCATCCATCTCCCCATCAATGATCATTTTAAATCCACGGATTGTCTCTTTTAACGGAACATATTTTCCAGGGATTCCTGTAAATGTCTCTGCTACAAAGAATGGCTGAGACAAAAATCTCTGGATTTTTCTCGCACGCATAACAGTTGCCTTATCTTCATCTGACAACTCTTCCATACCAAGAATTGCAATAATATCCTGCAGTTCTTTGTATTTCTGAAGAATTGCGATGACTTTATTTGCCACTTCGTAATGCTCTTCTCCGACTACATCTGCTTCCAGGATACGGGAGCTGGATTCCAGTGGATCTACCGCCGGATAGATACCCTGCTCTACAATCTTTCTGGAAAGCACGGTCGTTGCATCCAGATGCGCAAATGTTGTCGCCGGAGCCGGGTCAGTCAAATCGTCCGCCGGCACATAAACTGCCTGTACGGAAGTGACAGATCCGTTCTTTGTAGAAGCGATACGTTCCTGTAATTCACCCATTTCCGTTGCCAGTGTCGGCTGATATCCTACTGCAGACGGCATACGCCCAAGCAGTGCGGAAACCTCAGATCCGGCCTGTGTAAAACGGAAAATATTATCGATGAAAAGAAGTACGTTCTGATGCTGTTCATCACGGAAATATTCTGCCATTGTCAAACCAGTCTCAGCCACACGCATACGCGCTCCAGGCGGCTCATTCATCTGACCGAATACCAAAGCAGTCTTCTCCAGAACACCGGACTCTTTCATTTCAGACCAGAGGTCATTTCCCTCACGGGAACGCTCTCCGACTCCGGTAAAAATAGAGTATCCACCGTGCTCTGTCGCAATGTTTCGGATCAATTCCTGGATCAGCACCGTCTTACCGACTCCTGCACCACCGAACAATCCGATCTTACCGCCCTTTGCATATGGTGCAAGAAGGTCGATGACCTTGATTCCCGTCTCCAGGATCTCTACTACAGGACTCTGATCTTCAAATGTAGGCGGTTCTCTGTGGATTACCCATTTTTCTGCATCCTCGATCTGTTCTCCATTATCAATTGTTTCACCTAATACATTAAACAGTCTGCCCAGTGTCTTCTCACCGACAGGAACTTTGATTCCTGCTCCGGTGGCTGTTACTTCCATATCTTTATGCAGTCCTTCACTGGCAGCAAGCATCAGGCAGCGCACCTCATTGTTTCCAAGGTGCTGTGCAACCTCCATGATGCATTTCTTTCCGTTATTTTCAACTTCCAGAGCATCCTTGATATAAGGAAGATTGCCGTCTTCAAATACTACGTCAACGACAGGTCCCATAACCTGTACAATTCGTCCTTTATTCATATGCTATTCTCACTTCCTTTTCTGCTTCTGCGCCTTCGCACCGCTGCAAACTTCCGTAATTTCCTGGGTAATTGCAGCCTGTCTGGCTCTGTTATATACGATTGACAACTCCCGGATCAGGCTTTCAGCGCTGTCTGTAGCAGCCTTCATCGCCATCATACGGGCATTGTGTTCACTGGCATATGCCTCTACCAGACATCCGTAGACCATACCAATGACATAGTTCGGAACAATACTGTCCATCACACTGTCTGCGGAAGGATACAGTTCAATTGCTTCCCGATACATATTCAGAGGCATTTTCATACTTCCGAAGTCTTTGGCCTCCAACGGAAGCAGTTTCAATTTTTCCGCATCTGTCTGTACCGAATTCTCCATGCGGGTGTATACAACATACACTTCATCCAGCTCCCCTGCCAGAAACTGATCGATCACCGACCAGCCAATATCTCTGGCACGGTGCATCGTCGGTTTCTGAACGGTATACTGGAAATTTGTGTCAATCTCTACATTATGTTTTGCAAAATAATGCCGTCCCAGCTCACCTACAACAAAGAGCTTGTGAATCCCCGGCTGTGCAAGGATCTCTTCTTCCAGCTTGATAATATTATGATTATAAGCTCCGGCAAGTCCCTTGTCTGCCGTAATTACGATCGAACCGATCCTTTTCTGCTCTGCCGGGATATCCTGGCGGGCATCAAAATAAGAATGCCGGATCTCTGGCACATGGCGCAGGATACGGGAAATCTCACCCTGAAGTCCATAAAAATACGGCTCTGTATCCGCCAGTTTTTTCTGGCCTGCGTCATTTTTGAAGAGGAAATCATATACATCGCATTTGTGATCTTCATCGTATCTTTTACGCTGTTGATGCGGCTCTGTATTTCTCTGATATTTGCCATATTAACACCTGCTCTTCTTGAATTCCTTTGCGGTCTCCACGATCTTTTCGATCAGTTCTTCTGTCAGTACCTTTTTCTCTTCGATTTCCTGTCCGATTTCCGGATAATCTGAATCGAAATGACGAAGCAGGTCTGCCTGGAACTGTTTGATTTTTGCTTTTTCTATTCCAAGCATCACTTTATGTGTCGCCGCACACAGTGTGATGACCTTTTCATGCAGACTGAGCGGATGATAAAGCGGCTGCTTCAACAATTCCATCAAACCACTTCCATACTCCAGCTGTTCTTTTGTCGCAGCATCCAGATCGGAACTAAACTGCGTGAACACTTCCATCTCGCGGTACTGTGCCAGATCAATACGAATACTTCCGGATGCTTTTTTCATCGCTTTTGTCTGTGCGGCACCACCAACACGAGATACGGAAAGACCTACGTTTACGGCCGGTCTCATACCTGCTGCAAACAGATCGCTCTCCAGGAAGATCTGTCCGTCTGTAATGGAAATTACATTAGTCGGAATATATGCGGATACATCTCCTGCCTGCGTCTCAATGATTGGCAGTGCTGTAATAGAACCGCCTCCCAATTCATCACTCAGACGGCTGGAACGCTCCAACAGTCTGGAATGCAGATAGAATACATCTCCCGGATATGCCTCACGTCCCGGTGAACGACCGAGCAGCAGAGACAATGCACGATAGGCAACCGCATGTTTTGACAGATCATCATAGACGATCAGGACATCTTTTCCCTGATACATAAAATGCTCTGCCATTGCTGTTCCGGCATATGGTGCGATATACTGAAGCGGCGCACAGTCACTTGCTGTAGAAGATACCACAATCGTATAATCCAGTGCATCATTATTCTTCAATGTATTTACAACTTTTGCAACAGTAGAAGCCTTCTGTCCGATCGCCACATAAATACAGATTACATCTTTTCCCTTCTGATTCAGGATTGTATCCATCGCAATGGATGTTTTTCCTGTCTGACGGTCTCCGATGATCAGCTCTCTTTGCCCACGTCCGATCGGGAACATGGCATCGATGGAAAGGATTCCTGTTTCCATCGGTACGCTAACTGATTTTCTGTCAATAATTCCCGGCGCCTCCTGCTCGATCGGACGGTAATCATCTGCTTCGATCTCGCCTTTTCCATCAATCGGAGCTCCCAGTGCATTGACAACTCTTCCTACATATTTATTTCCAACCGGTACACCGGCCTTTTTTCCTGTACGAGTTACTTTTGTCCCTTCTTTGATATCTGTGTCCCGTCCAAAAAGAATGACTCCGATTTCATTTTTCTGAATATCCTGTACCATTCCTTTCAAACCCGTATCGAAGGTAACAATCTCTCCATACATTGCGTGATCAATCCCATAAATAGTCGCAATTCCGTCACCTACAGCAACGACTGTTCCCACTTCGCTGTCTTTGCTCACACTGTCAAAATTTTCTATCTCTTCTTTTAAAATAGAAATAATTTCATCTGAATTGATTGAACTCACCTTGTTCACCTCCAGGTTAATTTTTGTCCTAGTCTGTCCAGACGTCCTTTCAGACTCCAGTCATATTCATCGCTTCCTGTGCGCAGAACAAATCCGCCAAGCAGCGTACTGTCTGTCTGAATCTCAATCCTGGCCTTGCTCGCTTCATATTTTTTACAAAGGAACGCTTCCATATTTTTGAGCTGCTCGTCACTGGGCAGCTCTACACATGTCAATACGGCACTTAAGATCCGATCCTGCTCGTCACAATATCTGTCATATGCAGCAAATATCTCCGGAATCAGATCCATTCTCTCATATTTACATGCCACTTTCAGGAAATTTCTCATTTCCTGCGGAAATACCTTGTCGATCACACGTTCTTTCTTCTGTGCCGGAATTGTCGGATTCACAAACACATCATGAAGCTGCGGTACCTCCTCAAATATCTCTCTTGCTTTCTGTATGGCTTCCTTCGGAACATTCAGCTCATACAACACCTGTGCATACCGCATTGCTGCAGATGAACAGTACATCTGACTAGTTGTTGTCTGTGTCTTCATGAGCTTCACCTACTTCTTCCAGAAACTTATCATATATTTCCTGATTATTGCCTGTCTGTTCTGCCACGATCTTCGCTGCAGCTGTCATTGCAAGTCCTGCGATTTCAGACTGGAGTGCACTCATTGTCTGCTCTCGTTCTACACGGATATCCGCCTTGGCAGACTCGATGATACTGCCTGCCCTGGCATCCGCCTCCTCTACAATACGTTCATACTCTGATTTGGCGTCCTTACGTGCTTTCTCTACGATCCGCACAGATTCTTCTTTTGCCCCGCCAAGTGCCTGCGCATATTCTTCCTTCATCTTCATCGCATCTTCCTGTGCATTCTGGGCATTTTTCAATCCGTCTTCGATCAGCTGACGGCGCTTTTCCATAATGTCGGTCACAGGCTTGATCAAAAACTTCTTTAATAAGAAAGCCAGGACGATCAGGTTAATCATGGTATATAGAAAGTTCATATCAAATCTCAGCACTTCCCACACCCGCCTTTCCTGTTAATTCTATTTGCTTATTTTAAGAAGAATACGATCAGAATACCAATGATAAATCCATAAATTGCAGTTGCCTCTGCAAGTGCACAACCAAGGATCAGGTTCTTGCTGATCTTGCTTTCAGCCTCTGGCTGTCTTGCGATTGCATCCACTGCTTTTCCTGTTGCGATACCAATTCCCACTCCTGCTCCAATACCTGTTAATACTGCGATTCCTGCTCCAATTGCAATAAGTGCTCCCATAATTCTAATCTCCTTTTTATTCTTTTATTTGTTCAAAAATTCCGTTTCTATTCCTGTTCTTCTGTCATAAACAGTGCGGTCAGAAATACAAATACATATGCCTGAATCAGACCATCAAAAATATCGAAATAGAAATTCATCGGAAGTGGTATAATCAGCGGAACAAATGCTTTTAAAAGTTCCATTACCACAAATCCTGCCAGCATGTTACCAAACAGTCGCATACAGAGCGACAATGGGCGGATAAAAATTTCCAGAATCATAATCGGTGCAACCACCGGCACCGGTTTGGCAAAATGCTTGACCCAATGTTTCATACCGTTTTTATGTATTCCTGAATATTCGATCAGGCACATACTCATCACGGCAAGTGCTGCTGTTACATTCAGATCTTTTGTCGGCGGCTTAAAGCCAAGCAGACCAATCATGTTGGCGCACGCCAGATAAAGAAGAACTGTGATCAGATACGGTATATATCTTTTGTTCCCTTTACCGAGGATCCCTTCAAAGAAATCCGTTGCCCAGTCAATTGCAGCTTCCAATGCCAACTGAACTTTTCCCGGGTTTTCTACCTTCAGATTTCTCACCAGAATCAATGATAATCCAACCAGAACCGCCATAATGATCCATGTAACAACCACGGACTCCGAAATTCCGCCGAGAACCGGAAGTTCAAATACTGTTTTACAGTTCAGCTCTTCCATCAATTCTGTTGCTAAATTTTCCGTATCGCTCCCTCCCTTTCCTGTCTCTTTTTTTAATTACTGCCCTTTGGGGGTCTTCCCTTTTCTCTTCCAGGTGGAGGCCTCTTACGAGCATAAAAAAGGAAATTTCATGCTTTGAAATCTCCGTACTATAATCCCTTTTCAGACAGCGTGCCTAAAAAGTTATCTAAATCCTACTCCCAGCAAGTGAGTTTGTCAACAAAAAAAATTTAGGGTTTTCTTTTTCCGATCGCACTCTTTTTTTGTCGAAATTCCCAGTGTTTTAAAATACGTTTTTTCTTTTTTTAGGAATATTTCAACCTTATTTTACTGACTTTTCGTCATTTTTATTTTATACCATTCCTTTTTCACTAATATACAGTAATTCATTTGCACTTTTTTCATCAAACTTCCATAATATTGTGAAATACCTGTCGTTCTGTTTGTGGAAATACTCTCTGAAACCATAAAAAAAGAGGACTTTCTGCACATAGAAGCACAATTCTGTGTACAAAAAGTCCCATTTCCACCTTATTCTCTCTTTTGAGACTGTATTTTCTCCTTATTTTCAGACTCTTCCAGAGATTGTTCCCTTGCAATTTTAAGGAAATCTCTCTCCGCTCTTTTTCTTCTCGGAATAAATCTGCCTGCAACGCCCTTTCCACGGCTTCTCACATAGAAAAATCCAATCACTGAAAAAACTGCTGCACCGATAAAATTCACAAACAAGTCTTCCATTGTGTCGATCAGTCCGATGTCCAGATATCCGCCCACCCCCAATGGCTGTCCATTGATCATCACTTCCCTGATCTGATCGATCGTCACCGGAATATTTCTTCCGTCCGGATTCAGCATGACCGATGTGATTGCAGAAAGAACCGTATCCTTCTGCATGTCATATCCGAGAAACTGATCCATCCCAAACTCAAAAAACTCCCATACAACTCCAATCGTCATAGAAAAACAAAATGCCACGATCGCTGTAAACACCGGTGACAGATTAAAGACGGTACGCTCACTCCGGTTCAGCAGATCCACCAGAGAAAATCCGATTGCCGCTGCCAGAAATCCATTCAGCGTATGCAGCACCGTATCCCAGAACGGAAACAGCAGATAAAATTCATTGATCTCACCTAATATCTCCGCTGCAAATATAAAAAACAATACGATGATCTCCAGCGTTGTAGGCAGCTCTATTTTAAACGTTACCTGCACAAAACTTGGAACAATCAGAAGCAAAAGTGTCAGAATGCATAAAAATACGTTTTCATAATTCTGATTTAAAACCTGGAGCACCAGCATCACGATCACAAGAATCCGCAAAATAAGATACACCATAAATGAGCTTTTATGTTCCCTGAGTTCCATTTTTATCGCTTCCGCCATATGGCGGAAATAGCCGTTTTGTTTTTTCTCTTTCTTTTCTTTCATTCCCCGCTCCCTTTCTGCTCTTCTGTATCATTTCAAACGATACTTCCATTTCCTTTACACTTAAGAATATTATAGAAAGATAACATCGGGATTGCAAGATTGTTCTGTTGGGGTGCCTTCCTTGAGAGACCTTCTCTTTTTTCTATAGTTCTATAAACTTATACTTCCCTGCACCCAGTCCTGTGACTTTTTTTATGACTTTCGCTGCCTTCATTGCATTCATAACATTTGTTGCTTTGGATTTTGAACATCCTAACCATTCCATAATATTTGCCTGTCCAAATGGTTTGTCTACTCCACTTTCCAGAAATACTCTGCCACTATTCTCAATAAATTTCTCCGTAATCTCTGCTTCCTTGAATAATGGCAAATACTTTTCAAAAGTGTTGCTTACTTTTTCATTGTCATTGCTTACTTTTTCATTAGCGTTGCTTACTTTTTCATTGGCGTTGCTTACTTTCCTAAACATTGTAACCTTAAATCCATTTCCAAACTCTTCAAATGTCGGTTCAGGTAAATCATACTCTCTACATCTGTTTATAATTCTCGGTATCCCTGTTCTCCATGCCTCTACTATATGCATATAATGAAACGCTTCTGCAATCGCTTCATTTCTGCAAGTAGATTTTCCTAACTTTGCAGTTTCAATATCCAATCCACCATAAAGCATCCCAGGTGATAACACCTCAACTCTGTCATCAAAAATGCTCACCTGAATACAAGACTTATCTACATAACTCCTGTGTACAACAGCATTGGCAATCATTTCTCTAATAGCGGATACTGGAAGTTCATAAGAATCATTTCTATATATCCCTTCGATTTCTGCCCCCATATTAATATGCCTTAAAACAAATTGATATGCTTTTTCCACCTGTTCGTAAATTGGCCCATCAAATTCTTTTTGATCAATAAAAACATCTCTGATTGTTCCCTTAAATAATGCACATTGAATTTTTGATGCTTTACTTTTGTTATCTGTCATCAGATCAAATGCATGTGTCGGATAGAGCGTTCTCCCTACCCTACAAAGAATTCCAAAATCTTCAAGCTTCTCTATAGTCATGTCCTTTGCTGCATTTTTTTCGTCTGTTTTACAGGATATAACTGCTATCTTTTTCATTGTTTCGCAAAGTTTCAATGCCTTTTCTTTGTCAAATTCTCTTCCTATTTCCTGTAGTGAATCATAGGAAATATTCTGGCCTTCCAACTCTAACTCTTTTAATTTTCTTGCGTCAGCAGGTCTGCTTGTTCCATTAATTCGAATAAAAGCTGTAGTCTCTTTTCCTTTTTTCGCAATATAATAAGGTCTGAACTTTCCAGGAACAATATCTATGACAAGTACCGTTTTTTCTTCTATTGTCTGGATTGAAATATCCGGTTCAATCTGTGGTGTACACGCATCTGAAACCATATTAGAAATGGAATCCGACAATTTAAATGGGCTTTGTTCGCCAATTCCATAAACAGTCCCTGTTTCATCCTCAATTCCTACTATCACTTTCCCACCTGTGCTGTTAGAAAATGCAATAATATCTTTTAAAAATTTCTCATGATTACCTGGAATTTCTCTTTTAAATTCAATATTCTTTCCTTCGCCAAAATAGTTCTTATCAATCATGTTCTCACCTGCTTTCTACTATGATAAATTTAACCCTTTCAACAGTCATTTTCTGTATTATTTCCATCAGCAAAGATCTTATTTCAAAACATTGGATAAATACCGGCTGATTGGCCTGAATATTGAACCTTAGATTCTTCTGAACTTTTAAAACTCAAAAGTGCTGCAAGAATACAGCTTACGAATAAATTTATTATACACTCTTTTCCCAGAATAAAGCAATTCATATTTTCTACAAAAACAACAAAACCTTTTTATAAATTATATCTTGCACTTTCTTTTTGTTTTCTCTAAACTGAAACTAAAATAATTGTTACAAAGGAGAATTTCATGCAGCATCCCTTTCCTTATGAAGTCATATACAGTGACAGAAACTCCCTCACAATTCAGATTACTGCACAGGCGACGGTCCGTGTCCGGGCACCCAAAAACTGTCCTGCCCCGACCATTGATACATTTCTTTACGAAAAGCAAGCCTGGATCCTAAAGCATCTGGACTCGGCATCTCAGCGTCTTGAGCAATCTTCTGAAAAACCTCAGATTTCTGAAAATGACCGGAAACGATACATCCAGCTTGCACGGGATATTTTTACACGCAAGACAGAATATTATGCCCGTATCATGGGCGTCACCTACGGCCGTATCTCCATCCGGGAACAGAAAACCCGCTGGGGAAGCTGCTCCAGCGCCGGAAATTTAAACTATAACTGGCGTCTGATCTTCGCTCCGGAAGAAATCGTGGACTACATCGTTGTACATGAACTCGCCCACCGTCTGGAAATGAATCACTCAAAAGCCTTTTATAATATTGTAGAATCCGTACTGCCCGATTACCGAAAAGCACAGAAATGGCTGCGGGAAAATGGCGGAAGTTTGTGAATATATGTAGCTTTCATAAACAAATCATTGTAGCGCAGCGAGGAAATACACTTGATTTTGGCTGTTAGGCTGTTATATGTGAGCCAATTGGCGAACATATCCAACAGGCGTTACAGCCACTTCAAGGGATTTCTTCGGCGGAGCCTGATTTGTGTTGAAAGCTACATATCTTTTGCGGACTTTTCGCATAAGCTCTCTCACATTTGCTTCCTCACCACCCGGTATTCATCCCCACCTGATAATACGGGCACTCTCTGAAATCTCCCTGCACAAATCTCACCATCTCATCTTCATCCAGATCCTGCGTACAGACATAGCACTCATAATCGTCATCATATTCATAATTCATGCAGCTTTCGCAGTTTGCCGCTGTTTTTCTGCCTCGCATCTTATACCTCCCCCAGTTCTTTTAACACCTGATATACGTAAGAAACAGGAAGTCCTACGACATTGAAATAGTCCCCTTCGATCTTCTCAATGAATGCGGAAAATCTCCCCTGAATTCCGTAAGCCCCGGCCTTATCCATAGGTTCTTTGCTCTCTATATATTTCTGGATTTCTTCTGTGCTCATCGGATTGACAGAAACTTTTGTTTCCACTGCGTGGCTGATCACCGTTTTTTCTCCGTTTTCATCAAAATCCAGAACCGCAACACCCGTATATACCTGATGTGTATCTCCCTGCAGTGACCGGATCATCTCAAAAGCCTCCTGTTCATCCTTTGGTTTTCCCAGAATTTGTTCTTCATGCACAACGATCGTATCCGCACCGATCACGATCACATTCCTTGCCGGGATCTCGGATGCCACATTTTCCGCTTTCATCAGCGCCAGCTCTTTTACAATCTCCTTTGGAACCGTATTTGTATACACTTCTTCCTTATTGCTGACACGCACTTCAAACGGAACCCCAATCTGTGATAAAAGCTCTTTTCGCCTCGGTGAAGCTGACCCTAAAATTATTTTCTTCATACTAAAAACTCCTTGTTGTACTTTGTTGTTGATAATAACACTTTTCTGCCTGTTATGGTAGACTTTCCATCCGAAAATATCGTATGATAATTATTGTTTACATCAATTATAACCTTTTATTTTGAACTTTTCACAAGGAGGAGATTCTATGGAACATCTCAACGAATACCTGGATTTTATCCGCACCGTAGAGGGGATCAAATCTGTCACCCGCACTGCCTGGACCAAAACAGGACGACAGGAAAGTACGGCAGAACATTCTTTTCGTCTTGCGCTGCTTGCTCTGACTCTGATCGATGAATTTCCGGAGCTGGACGCTAAAAAAGTGCTTTCCATGTGTCTGATCCACGATCTCGGAGAACTCTATGCCGGAGATATTCCTGCAATTTCCAATACGGATCCCCTTGCAAAATCCAAACAGGAATACCTTGATATTTGTCGGATCTTCCAGCTTCTCCCCGAGCCAAAACGGTCAGAATTTCTTTCCCTGTGGAACGAATACAACAACTGCTCCATCCCGGAAGCAAATCTGGTAAAGGCACTGGATAAAGCAGAAACGATCCTGCAACACAATCAGGGAAAAATCCACCGGATTTTGATTATGCATTCAATCTCACTTACGGAGCCTCCTACTTCAAAGGCGATCCGCGGCTGGAGGAATTAAGAAGCATACTGGATGCAGAAACAAACGTTGTCATAGAGCATACACAAGAAAAGGAGAACCACCATTTATGATTCAAATCATCATTTCACCTGCGAAAAAAATGAATATATGCGAAGAATTTCCCGGCACTGCCACCACACCTGTTTTTGCAGAACAGACAGACCTTTTATATCAGACGCTAAAGCAGATGTCATTTGAAGAATTGCAGAAACTTTGGAAATGCAGTGAAAAACTGGCACTTCAAAATACAAAAAGACTGTGCGAATTTACACCGGCTGACGCTGTCACTCCCGCTGTTCTCGCCTATGAAGGGATCCAATACCAATACCTCGCACCGGGCATCTTTTCTGATACACAGTGGGACTACGTAAACCGGCATCTGAACATTCTTTCCGGATTTTATGGTGTCCTGTGCCCTTCAGATGCTGTCATTCCCTATCGTCTGGAGATGCAGACCAAACTGGAAACTGAGAATGCCACTGATTTGTATCATTTCTGGAACAATCAGCTATATCAGGCATTGTACTGTAAATTTGAGAAAGACTCTCCGAAAGAGCTCATCAATCTCGCTTCCGCAGAATACAGCAAAGCAGTACTTCCTTATCTGACAGAAGACGTACACTGCGTCACCTGCGTTTTCGGCGAGTTCGTTCAGGGAAAAGTAAAGGTGAAAGCCACGCTCGCGAAAATGGCGCGGGGAGAAATGGTCCGCTGGATGGCAGAACACCAGATTCAGACTGCAGAAGATCTGAAACAGTTCACCGGACTTGGATTTGCTTTCGAAGAGTCTCTATCTTCGGGACAGAATATGTGTTCCTAAAAAAGGATATCTGCCCGGAAGATTAGGCTTTTCTTATTCTGCCTTCATTTCCCGGATCTCTCCGCACGCGATCATAGCGCCGGAGTTTCCGGAAGGCTGGGTTGTCATATCATCCGGATGTGCGTGTATGATAACCGCTCTTCCGATCACATCCTCGGGATGAAACCGGTCTGTGTAAAAGATCAAAAATGCATTTCCGTCATTTGCCAGAAGTGAAGGCATATCTCCTGCATGCTGCGGGTGCATGGCATTTGTCGGATTGTAGTGTCCGTCCGCCTGTGCAAAGGATTCCGCTTTTGTTCCCTGACAGGTTCCCTCATGAATATGAAATCCGTGAAACGCATTTCCGTCAGGCAGATTGCGGATATCGGCTGCCACGATCGTTCCATTGTGAACTCCGAAAAAATATACCATTCCCCGGATTTTTGGAAATTCCGGGCTTCCTTTGATCTCTGCAGCGGCATCCGGAATGGTCTGTATCTCTGAAAACATCTTACCACCTCCCGGATTACCATATGCAGTTTTTGAAAAATTGTTATTCCTGATGCGCTCTCCATGCTTCTTTCAGAATCTTTGGATCTTCAAGAAGACCAAGCGCCCCTTTCGCCATACATTCTGCCACATACAGCATTCCCTTCTGCCCGATGCTCATTCCGGACTGTGCGGCTGCACTCCAGTGATGCAGCGGTGTACCCTTACACATCGTAGCAGCACTGAGCATCACAGTCGGCACGGTATGACTGACTTCCGACACATCCGTTCCGATCGCCAGCAAAACAGGTTGATCTTCCAACGGTTCCAGACCTCCAAAATAATTTCCGTCATTGATCAATCCCGCTTCTTTTGTGATGGTTTCTGCAAACTGCAGTTCTTCTTTTGTATATTCCGGGAGTGAAGTTTCTGTCATCGCCTGATAAAAGGCTTCTGCCAGCGGACGGTTCACTTTCATTTCCTGATTGCTCGTCACAAGCTCGATCTCCACTCTCGTTCCGGTCATCAAAGCCGCACCCTTCGCACAGTCATCCACTCTGTTCGATGCATCCTCTGTCCTGGAACGTTTGGATGAACGGATAAAGTAATTCGTAGAAGCAAAATCCGGCACGATATTCGCCGGTCCGTCTGTGTTCGTATATGTATAATGAATCCGAACATCATCCGCCACATGTTCCCGTAAATAATTCACTCCCACATTCATCAGTTCTGCCGCATCCAGTGCACTTCTGCCAAGCTCCGGATGTTTGGACGCATGTGCTTTGACTCCGTAAAATTTGTAATTCTTCATGTCCTGCGCCTGCCAGATATCATAACTCACCCGATTCCGGTCAAAAGGATGCCAGGTGATCGCCGCATCCAGATCATCAAACACCCCCGCTTCATTCATCTGGATCTTTCCGATGATGATTTCTTCTGCCGGACAGCCATATACCCGGATTGTTCCGGAAAGCTGCGCTTTTTCCATCCGCTCTTTCAAGGCACAGGCTGCCCCTGCGCAGGCTGTGCCAAGCAGATTGTGTCCGCATCCGTGCCCCGGCGTTTTCAGCGGCTGATACGTGCAGACCGGCTCCTGGCCAAGACCCGGAAGAGCGTCATACTCTGCCAGAAATCCAAGTATCGGTTTTCCTGTTCCCCACTCTGCAACAAATGCGGTCTGAAGCCTGCGATTCCTTTTGTGATACGAAATCCTTTTTCTTCCAGATAGTCAGAAAGACAGGCTGAAGATACGACTTCTTCTTTGGAAAGTTCCGGATGCCGAAAAATGTAATCTGCTGTGTTAACCAGTTCTTCTGTGTGTTCCTGTATCCATGTGTGAATATGATCTGCTGTATTTGCGTCTTTTTCCTCGCCTGTCCATACCCCAAGTCCGCTCCCAAGCTTCTCCCCGGATAGCAGATATTTTCTGGCTGCTCTCTGCAGGCTGGTGTCCTCTGCATAGTTTCGGGGATCCGTCTCCAATTCTCCGAAAATCCTCTCTTCTGCCTCTCTCCCCTCAAAATCAACCGCAACAATATGAAACAATGTCTGGAGCTGCAAAATATTAGATTCCGGCTTCATAATTTCTTTGAGCCCCGGATATAAAAGCCAGGAATGACAAAGATATACCTGCTTCTCCTTCCAGAATTGTTCTGCCTGACGAAATGAATCCAGACAGGCATCAAGCTCCAGCTTCTCTCCCTGCGGGATATGCACGCTGATCACGGGATCTCCTTTGTGAACCGATATCCCGTCTGTCTGTATCTCCCATAAAGACGGGATCCTCTCAAATTCCAGACGCCCAAGCCGAAACAGACTCATATCCAGATGTCTGCAAAACCAGTCGTACTGCGCAATCCCATATTCTCCATACGCTTTATAACAATTTTCACACCACAATGTCAGATCATAAAACGTATCCCGGTAAACCCGTCTGGAAATCCCCTGTTCACAATACCGATCATAAACCTCACAGGCCATTTTTGAAAAACAATATAAAAATACCAGCCGGAAATCTTCTCTTTTTTTCACTGCTTCATAAAACAAATTCACATCTCTGAGAAATAACTCCCGCAGCTTCTCATATTCCCCTTCTGTGATCTCCAGCTTTTCAAGCTGCCGCACAGCGTCCGGCATCAGGGATATTTCCTCCCAAAATTCCAATAATTTCATTGTGCACCTCCGTTTTTTGTTTTCCTCTGTTGATTCTATCTGTCAGCATACTTCATTCTTGTGGTATTTGCAATTCGTTTTACGTCTTCCCTTTCTCAATCAGATATATATACAACATTTTGCACATAATCATAGAAAAATCTACTAAAAAATTGTATAATATATAAAAGTTTATGAAAGAGAGGATTCACTATGAAGCAAAATAATATGTTAGCAATGATCCTGGCGGGCGGACGAGGCACCCGCCTGCATGACCTGACAAATAAAGTGGCAAAACCCGCGGTTTCATACGGCGGAAAATACCGTATCATCGATTTTCCACTCTCCAACTGCGCCAACAGTGGAATTGATATTGTCGGTGTGCTCACGCAGTATGAATCGATCTTGCTGAACAGCTACGTTGCGGCAGGCAGACGCTGGGGACTGGATGCCAAAGACAGTGGAGTCTATGTACTGCCTCCACGTGAGAAAGCAGATTCCAATCTGGATGTATATCGGGGGACTGCAGATGCGATTTCCCAGAACATCGATTTTATTGACACCTACGCTCCGGAATATATTCTGATCCTGTCCGGTGATCATATTTATAAGATGAATTATGATGCCATGCTAAATTATCACAAAACCTGCGGTGCAGATGCCACGATTGCTGTGATCGAAGTACCGATCAAAGAAGCAAGCCGGTTCGGGATTATGAATACCGATTCTACAGGACGTATCGTAGAGTTCGAAGAAAAACCGGAACACCCAAAAAGTAATCTGGCATCCATGGGGATTTACATTTTTAACTGGAAGCTGCTTCGCAAAATGCTGCTGACAGATATGAAAAATCCGGATTCCAACCACGATTTCGGAAAAGATATCATTCCTACGCTGTTAAATGATGGGAAAGATCTTTATGCCTATAAATTTGAGGGCTACTGGAAAGATGTTGGAACAATCGACTCTCTCTGGGAAGCAAATATGGATCTTCTGGACAAAAATAATGCTTTGGATCTCAACGATCCCGCATGGAAGATCTATACGGAAGATCCGACAACACCTCCTCATTATATCGGACCAAACGCCGATATTAAACGCTCTTTCATTACCCAGGGCTGCATGATCGACGGTGAAGTCAAAAACTCCGTGTTATTTACCAGTGCCAAGATCGATACCGGCGCCAGAGTCATTGACAGTGTACTCATGCCGGGAGTGATTGTCGAAGCAGGAGCTGTCGTACAGCGCGCCCTGGTCGCTGACGGAGTGCGGATCGGGAAAAATGCCGTAGTAGGCAGTCCGGACAGCGAACATATCGAACTTGTTGCAAAACGTGTGAAAGGAGCAGAATAATATGAGCAAGGCATTAGGAATCATCAACTTTTCCGGAAACCACATCTGGGTAAAAGGACTGCAGTCTTACCGTCCGATCGGTGCCATGTCCTTCCTCGGAAGATACCGTGTCATCGATTTTCCGCTTTCCAATATGAGCAACAGCGGCATTGACCAGATTCAGGTGTATATTAATCAAAAGCCCCGTTCTCTTACCGAACATATCGGAACCGGAAGACATTACAATATCAACTCCAAACGTGGAAAAGTCCGAATCCTCTTTTCTGAAAACGGGATTGAAAACAGCATTTATGACAACGAAATTGCAGCTTACATAGAAAACATAGAGTGTATTGAAAATACACCTTGCCCGTACGTGATCATTGCCCCGAGTTACATGGTATACTCCATGAACTTTGATTCACTGTTACAGAGCCATATCGACTCCGAAGCGGATATTACGCTGCTGTATCATTCTGTTGACAATGCAAAGGATCACTTCTTAAACTGTGATCTTCTGAATCTGAACCGCCAGAAAGGTGTTCTCTCGATTGAAAAAAACAGAGGAAATGCAAAAAACAGAAATATCTTCATGGATACTTATGTAATGAAAAAAGAACTGTTTATCGACCTGATCAAAAAAGGGCATGATATGTCCTCTATGTACACACTGCCCCAAGTCATCAATATAGAATGCAGCGAACTGGATATCCGCGGAGTTTCCCACCGTGGCTTCTTTGCCGCCATTACAGATTTGAAAAGCTATTACGAAGCGAATCTTTCCCTGCTCGATTTTAAATCCGCCTTCAGTCTGTTTGATGATAACTGGCCGATCTATACAAAAACGACAGATTCCTGTCCGACTCAATATTTTGAGACTGCAAATGTAAAAACCTCTTTCGTATCCAACGGATGCCTGATCGAAGGCACTGTGGAAAACTCTGTGATCGGACGTGGATGCATGATTAAAAAAGGTGCTGTTGTAAGGAATACCGTTCTCCTTCCGGGCGCTTATGTAGGAGAAGACGTTCATGTGGAAAATCAGGTGGTAGACAAGCGTGCAAAGCTCTTACACGCCAAAGAAATTATTGCAAATGTAGACAATCCGGGATATATCAAGAGGAATGATACCGTATAAAGTAAAGCAGGATGCTTAAGGATTTATTCCTTGTCATCCTGCCTTATTTTTTCTTTTATCAAAAAATAATCTGAATTCCATTCGGTTGTAAAATTAAATCTGCAAGTTTTTCGCTGTCCAGAGAAATATGCAGAAAATTTCTGCCGGGAACTTTTATGTGATTATCTCACTCCAAACTGATATATTGTCGTGGTGTCGTATTTTTCTCCTTTTTTCAGTACCGGTGACGGGAAGCTTTCCTCATTCGCCGCATTCGGATAATACTGTGTCTCCAGACAGAAGCCGGAGTTATCGTGGTAGATCATGTTGCGTTTTCCTCTGACTCCCTCCAGGAAGTTTCCGGTATAGAACTGCACACCCGGAAGATCCGTATATACTTTCATGGTAATTCCGGACTGCTCTCCTTCCACCTCTGCAATCTTGCGCAGTGTCTGATCCCATCCATCGATGACAAAGTTGTGATCATATCCCTTGACCAGACGCATCTGATGATAGTCGGATGCCAGCTCTTCTCCGATCACTTTTCCTTTTGTGAAATCCATCGGTGTACCTTCCACCGGCCAAATCTCTCCTGTCGGAATCGAACCGGTCTCTTTTACCGGTGTAAACGAAGATGCCTGCAGTCTTATCCAGTGACGTCTTACGCTGCCGCAGTTATGTCCATTCAGGTTAAAGTAAGTGTGGTTCGTCATATTCACGATCGTTGTCTGATCAGATTCTCCTTCATAGTGGATCTTCAACTCATTTTGATCTGTCAGGGTATAGGTCACGGTAATCGAGAAGTTCCCCGGATATCCCTGGTCTCCATCCGGGCTGTCCAGATGAAAAGAAACACTGTCTTCCTCCTCTTTCACACAATCCCAGAGACGGAACGCATAACTGTCCGGTCCACTGTGCAGGTTATTCTCTCCCTCATTTTTCGGAAGGTGATACTCTGTCCCATCCAGCACAAATCCGGCGCCTTCTGTCCGGTTTGCCCCCCGTCCGACTGCTGCCCCGAAGAAAGTTCCGTTCTCTTCATAATCCGATACTTTGTCATATCCAAGCACAATATCCTTGCGCTCTCCCGCAAAATCTTTCATCTCCACGGATACGATTGCCGCTCCGAGACTGCTGATCTTCACACGCATTCCCCGAATGTTGCGCAGCGTATAGGCAGTTACTTCTCTTCCATCTTTTGTGGTTCCAAATATTGTTTTTTCGATACTCATAAGCTCTCCTGTCCGGCATCTTTTCTCTTCCCCAATGCCTGTCCTGTTTACTTCATATTGTAGCTCTGTTTTGCCTGCTCCGCAAACACTTTTTCAGGAAAGTGGAATCAGGATCCGCAGTTCAAACCAGTTCTTTTTCAAATCTGTTGTCACAGAACCACCGTATTTCGCCGCCGTACTTTTGATACTCTTCATGCCAAACCCATGAAAGCGGCGATCTTTCTTTGTTGTGACAGGCATTCCGTTTTCAAACTTTAACTGCTCTTCACAATAATTCTCACACCGGATTCTGAGAAACTGTTTCTGCTTTGCAACGGACAGATGGATCAGCCGTTTTTCCTGTTCATTCAGCTTTTGCACACTTTCAATAGCATTATCCAGAATATTCCCAAACAATGCACTGATGTCCATATCTTCCATAAAATTCAACGCACTTCCGTCTGCCACACACGTCAGTCCGATCCCATTATTCTGACAATACAGACTTTTACTTGTCAGAACAGCATCCAACACTTTGTTCCCCGTCTTATTCTGGGCTTCATAAATCTTGATTTCTTTTTCCATCTTCTCCAGATACTCTACCGATTTTCGGCTGCCCGCTTCCGATTTCAAAAGTGCGATCTGATGCTTCAAATCATGATACTTCTGATTGACAATCTCGATGCTCTCCTGAGAAAGCTGATAATTTTTGTACTGCATCTGTAAAATATTCTGCAGCGTGTCCACCTCAAATTTCATCTGCAGCTCCCGCACCTGAATGTGGTACGCATAGAGAACCGCCATTCCACTCATATCTACCAGGGTCCGGATAATAAACATTTCCGCTGCAAACTGACTGCTGAACGGACTGTCCTTATCAATATAACTAAGGTTACTGACTGCAAACACCGCAGCTGTAATAATCAGAACCGTAAACAGCTCCCGACGATTGATATGCATTTCTTTGCCGCCTTTTTGCAAATACTTTTCCAGCAGATATAAAATTCCAAATATGACCGCATACACGACCACAAGGAGCACCCACTGTACACTTTTTGCATGATTGACCTGAAACGTTTTCACCGTATAATAATAGATCTGCCAGCCGAAAGATGCAGCAAATTCTCCGCTGATAAACGCCCTCGCACAGTAATATCCGGCTTCAGCAAGTGAAAACTGACAGCACCGGTAAATATAAATCAAAAACAGGGAAACTGAAACCAGCATACACGGAAGGAACAAACTGGTCCTCACCCCGTCCGTAACTTCCATAAATCCCACGATCGCCGCCAGAAATACCAGATGTGTCACATACCGTTTTACACCCCGGATCCGTTTCTCATTCGTGCATGTCACAATAAATGCTGCCAGCCAGTATGCCAGCGAATAATAATATCCCGGAGTATTGATCATTTCCTGTACACTCATCTATTTTCCTACCTCGTTCATAAAATCATTGAGCGCATTTAAAAATGCCTTCTTTCTTGCGCGGCTTACCTGAATACAGTCTCCATTCACGGTGATGTCACTCCCCTGAAAATTTTCCACAAAATCCAGATTCACCAGATAACACCGGTTACACCGGAAAAACCGCTCCTCTTTCATACCATCCGCCAGACTTTCCTCTGCATCCCGCATCGTGCCTTTTGTTCTGTAATCCTGCCCGACTGTGTGATAGATCAGATCATGATCCTGCACTTCCACATAGCAAATCTCCGAAAGATCCAACTTCATCATACCGCCCTTCACTGCAATCGTCAGATATTTCTTCTCCCGCTTTTTCAGTCTCGTCAGTGCACGGTCGATCCGCTGCGTAAACGCAAAATAAGAAACTGGTTTTAATACATAGTCCAGGGCATCCACCCGGTATCCCTGTATCGCATACTGCGGCATATTTGTAATAAAAATAATCACAACTTCGGTATCCATCTTCCGGATTTCTTCTGCAGCCGACATGCCGTCCATAAATTTCATTTCCACATCCATAAGGATAATATCGTAGTCTGCCCGATACTCTGTTACAATATCTTCCCCATCCGAAAATGTCTGTACGCTGATCCTCTCTTTACTCTCCTTCTCGTATTCTTTCAAGTAAGAAAGCAGCTGCTCTGCATACGCCGGATCATCTTCTACCAGTGCAATTCGAATCATTGTTTCGTCTCCTCTCAACTGTTTTTATCGGTTGTTTTTTCTTAGTATACCAAGCCTGTTTTCAAACGTCAAAATAAGGGTGCCTGTAATAAGACACCCTTCACTCTTCTCTATTTTTCCTCTCTTACTGTTCTGAAAAATGAAGAGATAATCGTCATGATAACTGCTGCCAGAGTACATCCCATTCCGATGATCGCACTGGACAAATCCGCCATAGTCTGCGCATTTCTTTCAAATGATAAAATAGTCGCAATGCTGTTCACTCTCAGGCGGACAAAAAATACAAATCCTGCCATCAAAAGCACTCCCGCCAGAATCGGAAGAATATCCAGTACCGGCATTTCCGGCGACTTTTCCTGTCCGGCCACAAAAAGAATTTCCAGAACCACTCCTGCCACAAGACATCCTACAACTCCCCAGCTGATTCCAAGATTGGAAAAATATGCCGTGTTGCAGTTGATCACATAAAATACGATTCCTGCTGTTCCGAGAATTAGTGCAAGCAGCATCAGATAAAAGCCTGCAGCCTGTTTTTTGATAAAATTCATAACATACCCTCCCTTAACTGTTTTTACGTCTCTTGGCATCTCTTATATACATCGCAGCTGCTGCCAGTGTAAGCAGAGCCAACACTGCCGATGTTGCTGTCAATGCATTATCATACCATGTACGCACATCCTTAATCTGTGAAGTCTCATTCAATCCATCCATTGCGTTGGAATTTGCAAGCGCATAATTCTGCCACATCATAACATTTTTCAGATCCTGCATCATAGACGCATCTTTGCTGACCGCCTCTGTGGTCCAGTAATTCCATTTTGCTGTTACAGCTTCCATATTACTGTCACCAGTATTGCAAGTCATCGTTACACCACAGTGTACCGCTTCTTTTAACACACTGTAGTTTGCATCCTGGATAAAGTCTTCTGACATCAGCCCCTGGAATCCCCATTCTTTGCGGAGAATATTCATCAGCAGACCATAATGTGCATTCCCTGCAGTACATCCGATTCTGTTAAATGTTGTCATCATACCAAGTGTCTGTGCATCTTCCACACTTGCCTGTGTTCCACGCAGTTCATTCTCACGTGCTTTCTGCTCTGTCATAAATGTTGCAATACCGGAACGGTTGATCTCTGTATCATTGAATGCAAAATGTTTCGGCGCTATGATACATCCGTATTCTTTTCCTGCTGCAATGTAAGCTGCTGCCTGATATGCTGTCAAAATCGCATCTTCAGAATAATACTCATGGTTTCTTGCATTGTAAGGTGTACGGTGAAGGTTCGTTCCTGCACCCCAGAGGATTGGAAGATTTGACCAGATGGAATAATTTCCGGTCACAGCTCCGTACTCTGCAGCCATCTCTTTACTAAATGTCTGCGCAATCACTGTTTCATTACTCATTGTTCCGAATTTGTAATTCAGATTCTTGTCATCCGGATCGATGACATACGGATCTGCGGAATCTGTATCTGTATTTGCGTACTGTCCCAATGTATAAGAATTAAATCCGTTCGGTCCGTCATTCTGTACTGCCTCCGGAGACACGATCGATACAATTGATTTTGTACTGGTTCCACCAAATCCAGTACGGATCATCGCTTCTTCCAGTGTGATCTGATCAATCAAATCTGTCCATTTTTCATTTGTCAAGTCCGTCTCACCTTTCAGGCTTGCAAGTGTCAGCCCATTGTCCTCGCCAAATGTAACTTCATCCGGATTTCCCTGTTCCTTGATCTCTACCAGATCATTTTTCATCACTTCGATCATTTCATCTGTCGCTGTCAGATCCTTGTATGTTTTTGGCCATGTTGCCTTCCAGTCACTTCTTGATAAGTATGTTACTGTATCTGGCATATAGTAGTTCAAATCCATGTCCTGAAGCTGATTTTCTACCGCTGTTCCGTTTTTCGAATACGCAAATGTCTCAGAGTCGAATGTATCCAGTGTCCATTTCTTCACATTTGCTGCATTTCCTGCATCCGTCATTCCGTTCGCCTTTGTCATACCCTGTGCTGCCAGCACATTGTTGACCGCCTCATGAGAACCATTTCCGACTGTAAAATAATAGTCTCCTGCATCCAGGATCCAGTTTCCTTTTGTTCCTGCCGCATTGTCACATGTGCTGTCCCAGCTTGCCATATCCTGCGCATCTGCTGTAATCTCGACAGTAACAGATTCTCCCGGCTGCAGCACACCTGTTTTTTCATAATCCAGAAGCTGTACCGCTGCTTTTTCTACCGCATGTTCTTTATCATATTCCGTATACGGAAGAGACGTATACAACTGTACCACATCTTTTCCTGCCACATCTCCAATATTTTTTACAGTTACTTTGGCTGTCACTGTCTTATCTTCCAGATTCACATCCAGACTGTCCAGAGTCTGAGAAAATGTTGTATAAGACAGTCCGTATCCAAATGGATACGAAACTTCATCTTCATAGTTCCATGCTTTTCCATTGGAACTTCCGGTCTTGTCAGAAGCATTTCCCTGTCCCAATACTGTATCCGCATATCTTGTCTCGTAATATTTATATCCTGTATAGATCCCTTCTGCTTCTACAATCTCGGAATTGATGGAATATGCAGAATCCGCATTTGTCCACTCATAGTTCCCATAATTCTGCGCTGCAGGAGAGCTTGAGTTATCCACTGCATAAGTATCCGCAAGATGTCCGGACGGATTCACCTCTCCACTGAGTACATCTGCTACACCATAGAAGCCATAACCTCCCGGAAGTCCGACTTCCAAAATCGCATCTACGCCTGTATTGTTTTTGATCTCTTCAATTTCCATGGCACTCGCATTATTCAGCATCACGATCAATTTTCCATTGTTTTCCTTTTTTGCATTGACTGCTTCATCGATGATTGCACGCTCTGTGTCAGAGAGTCCCAGCGGATCCGCCTGATTCAGATCCTGTTCTGGATTCACCCCATCTTCTCCCGGTGTATAGTTGGCATTTTCTCCTGCTGCACGGGCAAGTGTCACAATCATGACATTGTAATCCGTCATACTCTTTTTCCAATTTGGTTCTGCCTCATCCAGCGTTGCTGTCTCAGGTTCCAAACTGGTAAATACTCCAGTTGTAGCCGGTGCTGTTGCACGATAATAGGTTGTCACACCCCATGGAAGAACTGCCTCTGATTTAAATTCTTCCTTTAACCCCTGATACATCTTTTTTAATGTCGGATTCATCTCAAATCCCTTGGATTCAAACGCTTCCAGCATATCTACCGTATCTGCATCCGTTCCCTTATTTTCACTGAGAGTACTTCCAAAATCGCCTCCTTGTACCGGATAATAACTGCTGAATCCAAGTAAAGAGATTTTCTGCGTTTCCTCCTTGGAAAGCGGCAACGCTGCATTCTCATTTTTCAACAAAACAGAGCCCTCTTCATTCATGCGTTCTCCCAGATCTTCAATGGAATCCAGAAGCTCTGTTGTTGAGCTGTAATCCGACTGAAATGTGTAATCCTCTGCACTTACATCTTCAGTCACCATTTTTGTACTCTGAGTGCCCAGAAACTTGTCAATGTCCGTACGAAACCCGTCTATCACCAGAGTCGCTGACATAGACAGCGTCAGTAAAGATGCTGTTGCCGTAGTTACACCGCGCCAGATGCGGCGTTTTGATTTTGTTTGTTTTTCCCGTTTCTCGCTCATAACGTTCCTCCTCTTTGACTCTTTATGAGAACTGGCTTTTTTGTTTTTTTCGAGCCTTCGCTTCTGCTTTTGCTCTCTTCTCTGCCAGTTTCTTCTGATAGCTTGCTTCCTGCATTTCAAAATCCAGGCCTTTTTTCTTACAATATGCTTTGAGTTCTTCGATTCTCGCCTCTTCTGCCATGCGCTCCGCCTCTTCCTGTTCCATGCGAAGTCTTTCTGCTGGTTCGATCCACACTCCTCCGGCTTCTAACACCGCTTTTTTCTGATGCTGCAGAATCGTCTTCTGATCTTCCTCAATATGCTTTTCTACTTTTAAGAAACACATCAGGATTACGATCACCGCATAACAGATGATCTCTGCCCCCAGATAACACAACGCCAGCATGGACTGCACGCCTCCGTTCTGAACTGACGCAGAGGCATCATATCCGGTGGCTGTAAGCAATGCATTGATCAGACCATTCCCCAGTCCTGTCATTCCCACCATGATCGCTCCGTACACAGACATCGTAAATCCATCACTTCGAAATCCATTTTTTGCCTCCAGATGGTCCAGTACATCAGACAAAAGAGCCAGTGTCACATACATTGCAGGAATCGAACCGATTCCTTTTAAGATCACACCAATACATACAATGGTAAAATTGTGAATATCCAGAAAGCTGACCAGACCTCCCACAACCGAAATTGCCAGACCAATAGTCACTGCTTTTTGTTTTCCCAGTTTATTTGCGATCGGCCACGCCAGAACCATTCCGATTGCTGTCGGAAGTCCTCCGATCAGCCCCAGTGTTCCCATTGCCGTTCCCGCAGCCGCTTCACTTGTGATTCCGTCAAACATCCAGCGGGAGTAATAACTCATGGAACCGTTCTTTACCAGACCTCCAAACTGGAACAGCAGAAAATATAAGATAATGATCCACCAGTAACCGTTTGACACACAGGCTTTGAGCTGTTTCATCATCGGAAGCTTTTCTTCTTTGATCGCCAGCTTCATATTTTCTTCTGTCACTCGCTCCCGTGTGAAATAATATTCCAGCAAGATCGCCAGAAATGTCACAACACATAATACGATCATCACGAGCCGCCAGTTCTGATAACTCTGTGCGGTATCAATAGCGCCGTCTTTTTCCACAAAGAGAAAACTCTGCAGCAGCATCGGCACTAAAATACTTGCCCCGATTCCTACAGCAGCCACACCGGATGCATTGGAAAATGTTGCCAACATTCCCCGGTGATCGGAGTTTCTCGTAGACAGGGCCACCATAGAGCTGTGCGCTGTGTAGAAAAACGGATACGCTACTGCATAGTAAAAGTTATAGGACAGCGCGATCCAGATCATCTGAGTCGATGGACTCCCATTTTGAGGTGTTAAAAACAACAGCGCGATCGCAATTGTCACAAGGGGCGCCGACAGCAGCATATACGGTCTCGCCTTCCCCTGAGATGTTCTGGTATTATCAATCAGACGCCCTACCAGAAGATTTCCAAGAATCACAAAAATGACAGAAACCATCGGAAGAACCGCTGAAAAAATCCCAAATTTTGCCGTATCCGTCCATCCAAGCACATCCGAATAGTAGCGGTTTAAATACGCCCCGAAGATTGCATTTGAAATAAATGCGCAAAACGGACCGAGAAAATACCCCAGTATCATTTCTTTCGGCTTTACATTTGCCGAAGTGATTTTTGTCCGCATCAGCGGGTTGTCAAAAAACTGATTCTTTTCCATTTCGGTCATTCCTTTCCCTGATTGCTTCTTTTAACGTATAAGTACCACTTCCCAATACCTTCTGTGTATTTCCCGGCATCACCAGTGTACATGTTGTTCCGACCGGAACCTGCACCTGGATCGTAAACATTCCATCTTCAATCTTCCACTCACTGGAAACTGTTCCATAGGCTGTGTTGACACTTCCCTTTGCCCATTTCAGATTTCCTCCCGTCAGCGCTGGATCCGGAAAGAGCGGTATCCGCCTCTGTGGCCTCGATTCCGGCAATCCTGCGGTACAAAAAGTCTCCCACTGCACCACTTGCATAGTGATTGAAGGAAACCATACCTCCGGTCCCGTCATCTTTTCCCGTGTTGCAGGTGCCGTCCTCCCGAAGTGCATCCCATCGTTCCCAGATGGTCGTTCCTCCGACTTTCATCTCATAGAGCCAGGATGGACAGGTATCCGTAAGGAGCATTTTAAATGCCTCTTCCTCATACCATTGTCTGCCAGCGCAAACAGAACGTACGGCGTTCCCGGAAATCCGGTCGTAATGTGATACCCGTCCTTTTTCACCAGACGCGCCAGATTTGCCGCAGTCTTCTTTTTATCCTCTCCGGAGAGCATCTGATAATACAGAGGCAGCACATATGCTGTCTGAAACTCTTTCTTTACCGTGCAGTCTGCTTTCATCAAAATTTCCCGGTATGCCTCCCCGGTCTCCTGACTGAGTTTCCGGTAATACTTTGCATCCTCTTCCTGCCCCAGAATATCCGCGATCTTTGCCAGAATCCGGCTGGAATTTGCCATACATGCGGTGGCGGTCCATTTTCCTCTTCCCATCCACTCCCACATGCCGACACCCGGTGCACACCAGTCTCCATAATGATGCAGAAGCTTCCAGATCCTGCGGTGTTTTCCCGCAGAAAACAGCTCTGCCCAGAATTTGCATGCCTTCAGATATTTTTTCATCACCGGATACATCCGCTCTAAAAGCCCTCTGTCTCCGCGAACCAGATATTCCGCCCACGGCGCCAGGATACAGACATCGCCCCAGTGATCCACCGCCATCGGATCATGATCTCCCACTGCAGCGGTACCCGGACAAGCGGCACCGTAACCGGAATCCCGCCGCCTTTATTCTGCTCTGCCTTCACGTCCAACAGCCATTTCTCCAGAAAACGGCTGATATTAAAATTGTAAGCTGCCGTAGGCGCAAACAGTGCAATATCTCCCGTCCATCCCATTCTCTCATCTCTCTGCGGACAGTCTGTCGGGATATCCACAAAATTGGACTTTGCTCCCCAGCGAATACTGTTCTGCAGCTGGTTGATCAGTTCATTGGAGCAGGAAAAGTTTCCGTTGTCTTCCACATCCGAATAGAGTGCCAACGCGGTCAGTTCCAGTTGATCCTCTTCAATTCCACGCACACCCACATAGCGGAAGCCCATATATGTCATTTTCGGAGAATAGGTCTGCTCTCCATCTTTACAAATATAAACCGCTTCTTGCTTTGCAGTTCTTAATGGTTCTGTATACAACTCTCCGTCCATCAGAATCTCCGCGTGACGAAACTCCACTTTTTGTCCCTGTTTGCCACGAATTGCCGCGTGTATCACCCCTGCAAAATTCTGTCCGAAATCATAAATCAGCATACCGCTCTTTGCTCTTGTAATCTGTACCGGACGAAACTCTTCGTGTGCACGTACCGGCGCTCCATACTGTGCCATGATCTTTGGATGAATCTTTACCTGTTCGAAGCTTGCTTTTTTCCAGGAAATTTTCTCCAGATCCACGGTGGCATCATACACTTCCCCGTTGTAAAACTCTGTCTCTTTATAATTTCCTTCTTCCGTTACTTCCCACTCTTCATTTGTCCCGATTGTCTCTCCCGTTCCATCGGTATACAAAATCCGCAGCTCTCCAAGCAGCGCCTGTCGCTTTGCATACACTCTGTTCCGTCTTTTATAGGTGAAAGAGCCAACTGCCCAGCCACCGCCGACCACAGCAAGCAGCTCGTTTCGATCATTCAGCATATCTGTCACATCATAAGTCTGATACTGCAGCTGATTCCGGTAGGACGTAAATCCCGGTGCAAAATAATCCTGTCCGACTTTCTCTCCATTTAACAACAGCTCATAAATTCCCAGCGCCGTTACGTACAGTCTCGCACTGGCAATTTCTTTTTCACAGGAAAACCTGGTTCGAAATGTCATCGTCTTCGGAGAAATCTTCGCCTCCTTAAACCGATACTCTCCGTCAGTGATCCACCGTCCGGACCAGATTGTATCCATACGTCCCGTCTCAAATTCCGTGCTGGCCCAGGCACGCTCTCCCGCGTCATCCTCTGCTTCCACCCGCACCGTATATTTTGTAAACGGCTGTAATCTGCTGCCTCATACGGGACTGCAATCTGGCAGTCTGTTTCTTTCTTCCAGTCTCCTATCGAAATCACCGCTTTTTTCAATGTTACATTTTGTCTGTCACTTTCCAGACAATAGGAAACTCTCGGCTGCGGATTATCGGTCACACATCCTGTTTCCATATTTTCTACTGTCAGTCTGCTTATTTTCAGCATTCTTCCACCTCTTCTTTATTTCTTACCGGAATCTGTACCGCACACGCATATTTCCCGTCCGATACCTGTACATTAACCGTCCCGGACTCTCCTGCCGGATCACTGCCAGCGCCTCTCCATAATACGTATCCGTTTTCGCAGTCCGATATCCCCGCTCATTGTACGGACATCCGTTTCCAAGCCCCAGAAGCTCTCCGTTTTCTACATGCACTTCCAGCGTTCCCCGCTTCAACGGTTTGACTGTCCCGGTTTTATCTGTATACTGCAGTCTCACAAAACACAGCTTTTTTGCTTCCGTCTCTTTTTCTTCCGGGATTCCGGTTAAAATCGTTTCCTTCCCCGCTGTATAGAGCACATTTCTCGCAATCTCCCAGTTCTGTGCATCATAAGAAATCGCTTCAATGATTCCTTCCTCATAGATCACATCAAAGGAAGTTCTGCAGTCATTTTTCATCTTCTTACTTCCAACCGACTTTCCATTGATAAACAGCTCCACCCTGTCTGCTCTTGCATACACTTCCACCTGTGCCTTTTTCCCGGAACATCCATCCCAGGACCAGGACTCAATGGCATTGCTCATCTTCCATGCTGATGGCGAGTGCTTCTCCCCGGTGTGGTTGACCGGACGTACCGCGATCACCGGCTTTTCCATCAGTTCAAATGCCGTCTTCGTATAGGCAGCCTCGGCCAGTGGTTTTCCGGTCAGGTCAATTCTTCCACTTCCTGCAGTGATCCATCCTGCTCCATGTGAGAAATCCGGCGCATAATCACTGTATTCCCACGCACCGACACCGACTTCTCCCATATAGTCCATTCCTGCCCACACAAAATCTCCGATGATCCTCGGATGTGTTTTCGCCATCTCCCAGAAGGCATACGCGTCAGAACAGAATGTTTCGCTTCCCAGGATCAAACGCTTTGGATATTTTTTCAGATCTTTTCCATAGCGGTAGATACCATAGTTGTATCCTGCAATATCCATATTGGCAAAGGCATCTCTTGTTTTTACATCACAGCCGTGAAGCGTTGCCCCGATTTTCATCGTCTTACTTCCGAAAATCCCTGCCAGATTATTGAAAAATTCACTTCCTACTGCCTTTTTCTTCCCACCCGATCGGTTTGCTTCTTTCTTCGCCTTCTTGTCACTGTAAACGCCGAAGCCAATGGAACTTAAGAAGTTAAAAAAGATATTGATCCCGCAGGTTACCGGTCTTGTCGCATCCAGACTGTGCAGATATTCTGTCATCTGTCCCGTGAGACGGATTCCTCTCTCCTGCGCCGTCTCAGAAACCTCATTTCCTGTAGAATATAAGATTACCGAAGGATGATTGTAATCCTTTTCGACCATATCTTTTAAATCCTGCTTCCACCATTTTGCAAAGTGATTTACATAATCATACTCCGTCTTGTGTATATACCACACATCCACAAATTCATCCATGACCAGCATCCCCTGCCTGTCACAGGCATCCAGAAGTGCTTTGGAACAAGGATTGTGGGCAGAGCGGATGGCATTATACCCGTTTTCCTTTAAGATCCGAATCTTTCGCTCCTCTGCCTCCGGATAACAACAGGCGCCAAGTACACCATTATCATGGTGGATACATGCACCTCTTAAAATTACCCGGTTGCCGTTCATCAAAAATCCGTTCTCTGCGCTCCATTCAATCTTACGGATTCCAAATACTTCCTCTATTTCATCTGCTTCAAACCGTACCCTGCATGTATACAAAAATGGAGACTCTGTACTCCACAATTTTGCATTTGGGATCTCCAGCTGCATCTGAAAATTTCCATCCGCAGACTTCTTCACGCTTGCGACCGGCTCCTGACCGGATACCAAAGACTCCCCTTCGAAAATTTCCAGTTCCAGTTCTCCCGATGCAGATGTCTCAACCTTTACATCGATCACTGCCGGATGGATACTGACTGTGGAAATCTTTACCCCATTGATGCCGATATGCTTCTTTGGCAGCATATATAACGATACAGGCCGGTATATTCCTGCTCCCGAATACCATCTGCTGTTTGGCTGATCTGCATTGCGGGCAATGACCTGTATCTGATTTTTCATTCCAAAATGAAGAAACTCATTTGCCTCTACGTAAAAATTTGTATATCCATACGGACGAAATCCTGCTCTTTTCCCGTTGAGATACACTTCTGCATTGCGGTAGACTCCCTCAAATTCAAAGACAAGTCTGAAATCCTCATATTCCTGCGGTACAGAAAATTCTTTCTCATACACATAGTCAAATCCTTCAAACCAGCCGATGTTAATGCCTCCCAGGCTCTCCTGCGTCCGCTTTTCATCCAGCATTGCATCATGAGGGATCGTAACCGGTTTTCCCTTTCCCGAATCTCCGGCGTGTCTGCATGTCCAGCCGTCATTAAATGCAATCTTTCTCATTTCTTCTTACGTCCTTTCCTTTTCCATGGCTGAATCATACCATTTTTTCGCGAACAGTAACGATTTCTTACGTGAACGGTCTGTTTTTCATCGTATTTTGCAGCCCTGTTTTTGTCTATTTTTTATAGATTTATCACTTTTTCAAGCTTTTTAACTATTGATTTTTTAGTATATTTCCTTGTTTTTTGTAATTTTTCAACAATTTTAAAGTTGTTTTTCATGGATTTAAGCCCTTATTTTTGTGTATTTTTAATAATTCAAATCAAATAGATATTCTATAGTGGCTCTGTATTGAAGTATGCTTTTTATCTTGCCAGCGTAAAATAAAAATTTTGCGACCGCCAGACACACATAAAAATATCCATGAGCAAATCAAACTAAGATTTCCCCATGGATATTTTCCCTTACTACTCTTCTGCCAAATACGGTTTTAATATTTCAATCAATTCATAAACTTTTGTTCCAGGTGCTGCTTTAGATGGTAATTTTCCCTCATTTGACGCATTCAATCTTTTTGCATTTCCTATTGCATATTCCATATACGGATGTAAGATTTCATACATATCTTTACGATTTTTCTCATACTCACCAGCGCCAATTTGTTTTAAACACTCCGTTAGCTTTGGCCAATATTCTTCTCGATGAATATCTGACTGCATATATGAAAAATGTAATAAAAACCATAATTCTATACACTGATTAGACCAAATGGCATGAAACGTTGTTTCATCATTACTATCTGTATCACAAGATTGCAAAACAGAATCTATATGATCTGCCGGAAAATCATCCGTATCATAAACAATCCAAACATGTTTGTATACATTTGAACTTTCTTCCGCACGAGTTTTCGCTTTCTGAAATAAACTAATCGTATTATCACCTTCACCATATACATCTAACTTTATCTTCTCTGGATATTTCTTATTTATAACATCCTTTATTGAACCAAAATATTCAGGTTCTGTATCTGTTCCTTCTGTTACAATAAGGTGATACTCTGGCTGAATCTTGATAGCTCTATCCAATCTCTTTTTCATCCATTTTTTATCTAAATCACTTTTTTTCGGAGGTTTTAGGCTCAAATCCACTCACCCCCACTCAACATGTTCTGCAAATAAGGATCTGCACCATACCTACCTTCCAAATACTGCTTATCATATGCAGCTGTATTGTTCACTCTTTCATTGTCTTCCCGTCTAATTTCATACAAGGAATAAACTTGGCTGCTATGGTTTTCATCCAAAGCTGCAAACCATATTTCATCTCTTCTGAATACTGTGTTTTTCATTGTAGCAATATCATGAGACGTAAATAAAAGCTGAGCTCCATATTTATTGATTTTTTTATTCTTAAACATAGATATTACGTATCGCAAAAGCTTAGGATGCAGCTTTGCATCTAACTCATCAATAATTACCAGACGTCCTTCCTGTAATGCTACTAGTATAACTGGAAGCGCTGCAATTAACTTTCTTGTTCCATCAGATTCATGATTAAAAGGCAATTCATATTTCTCACCCGAAATTGTTCGTACAGTATATAACTGCTCTTCCTTTTCATCATATCTATAATCCTCTACATCAATGCCCATTTCGTTTAACAACATAATAATCTGATTCTTTGTCTGTTCATTATCAGATACCATAATCTGCAATTCTGCAATTGGGTTCGCATAATTACGAATGATACATGACTCAAACCACTCTTGAACCTCTGTTATCACAGGTATATTATAATTAATTGCCAAAAAAGATAAAAATGGCATTTTCTCATTCACTTTGGTATTTACATTCTCTTTACTTAAAATAGTTCCTAAAGTAAGTTCTTCACCATCACGATAAAAAATACGTGCAGGCTTTTTACCTCCTATTGTTTTTCGATCCAATGTTTCTGCCGATATTTCATCTTTTAAAACAGCTAAATAGTAACGGTACTCATATTTTCCTGTTCGAAAGAAAATTTCAAATTCTGTAGGCTCATCTTTAGATATACTATCAAATAAAAAAGGTTCTGCGACAACCTTTTGCTGCATAATAACTCGCTTTCTGGTACTTCCTAAATCATGAATCGGTCTCACCACCGTTGTAATAAGACAAGATAACGCTCGGATCAAATTCGTCTTTCCTCCTCCATTTGGTCCATAAATAACGCTCACAGGTAAAAGATCACTACACTTATCTTTCACAATCAAATTATCTTTGAATTCCGGAATTGCAGTTGCCTGCAAATCAAAAACAGTTTCATCTCTATATGACTTAAAATTCTGAAACGAAAACTGACATAGCATTTTTATCGCCTCCTTTTTACAGCCAGTATAACACTATTTTTTCCATGTTTCAATTTTTATATTCAATTTCATAAAAAATATTTTTTATTTTTAATATAAAATTCGTATTTTAAGATTTTATTTTACTTCCTCAAACAAAATACGACAGAAGAGCTTCTTTTTTCGCTCTCCTGTCGTATTTTATCTCTTTGTGCTCAACGCTATTTTCAAAACTCAAACACTGCCACTCCATATGGCTGCAGCGGATATGCGATCGAATACTTCTGACCATCGCATTCCTGCTTCACCGGCTTATATACCTTCGGACGCTCCACACCGTTTCCACCGTATTTTGGATCATCACTGTCCAAAATCAGCTTCAGCTGCTTTCTGCGCGGCACACCCACCCGGTAATCCGGACGTTCCATCGGCGTAAAGTTGCAGACAAACAACAGATTCTTCTTATTATCTCTGGAGTGTCTCACAAAACTGAAAATACTGCGGAAGGTATCGTCCTTATTGATCCATTCAAACCCTGCCGGATCCGTATCCAGTTCATACAGCGCCTTATTGTGTCTGTACAGATGAAGCAGATCACGGTACCAGTTCTGGATCTGCTGATGCGGTTCCTCTGCAAGCAGATACCAGTCAAGCTCCCGCTCTTCGCTCCACTCCCGAAGCTGCGCAAACTCCTGTCCCATAAACAGCAGCTTTTTGCCCGGATGTCCCGTCATAAATGCATACGCCGCTTTCAGATTGGCAAACTTGTCAAAGCCAAGTCCCGGCATCTTATTGAGCATCGAGCACTTCAGATGAACCACTTCATCGTGGGACAGCACCAGGATATAATTCTCACTGTACGCATACTCCATGGAAAAGGTCATCTGATAATGCGCCCCTTTCCGGAACAGCGGATCTAATTTCATATATTCGGTAAAATCATGCATCCAGCCCATGTTCCACTTCAGACTGAATCCAAGACCGTCATCCTCCGGCGCACCTGTCACCTTCGGCCACGCGGTAGATTCCTCTGCGATCATCATAGCACCTTGATTTCTTCCCAGAACCACACTGTTCAAATGCTTGAAAAACGCGATCGCTTCCAGATTCTGATTGCCGCCGTACTGGTTCGGCACCCACTGCCCGTCCTGCTTTCCATAGTCCAGATACAGCATTGATGCCACCGCATCCACACGAAGCCCGTCCACATGATAATGCTCGATCCAGAATAATGCATTGGCGATCAGGAAATTCTGCACCTCCGGCTTGCTGTAGTCGAAAATCTTCGTCCCCCAGTCCGGGTGCTCGCCCTTTCTCGGATCTGCATATTCAAATGTCGGCGTTCCGTCAAAGTCCGCCAGCCCATGCGCATCCTTTGGAAAATGCGCCGGTACCCAGTCCAGGATCACGCCGATTCCATTCCTGTGCAGATAATTGATCATATAGGCAAAATCCTGCGGTGTCCCGTAACGGGAAGTCGGCGCATAATATCCTGTCACCTGATACCCCCAGGATCCGTCAAACGGGTGCTCCGCAATCCCCATCAGCTCCACATGGGTATACCCCATCTTCTTCACATAATCTGTAATCGAATGAGCAAATTCACGATAGGTATAAAATCCCTCATCCTCTGTGCCCGGATGACGCATCCAGGAGCCATATGTACCTCATAGATCGCCAGCGGATTCTCCTTTTGATCCCACTTTTTCCGCTTCTGCAGCCACTGCTCGTCCGACCACTTCAAATTCGAAATATCGGTCACTCGGGAAGCCGTACCCGGACGCCGCTCCGCATAATTTGCAAACGGATCCGCCTTAAAAATCCGTTCTCCTGTCTGTGTCTCGATACAGAATTTATACAAATCCCCTTCCTGCGCTCCCGGCACAAAACAAGTGTAGATCCCAAGCGGCTCCTGACGATGCATCTCATTCGCCCCAAAATCCCATGCGTTAAATTCACCTACAACGGACACTCTCGCTGCATGCGGCGCCCATACTGCAAAATAGACACCTTCCTGCTTCTTCTGCACAGCCTTGTGTGCTCCCATCTTGCGGAAGATCTCATAGTGCGTGCCCTGTCCGAAAAGATACTGATCTAATTCTCCGATTTCATATGGCTGTAATTTCTTTTGTACGGTTTTCTGTCTTCCCATAATCCCACCTCACAGCTGCTGTTTTTTCGTATAGCTTCATTATACTTTATCTACTTTTAAAAAGAAAGTGAAAAACGACAGAATGCCGAAGAAATTCGGCTAACACAAAATTTCTTCGGCATATTGTACGAAAGATGTCGGATATTGTTACTGACCGCCTAAAACCTGCTGCATCTTCTGTGAAATCGTCGCAACAGTCGCTTCATCCGGCCACATCACATATAACGGCTGAGATCCGGAAGAAAAGCATGCCTGCGTATCTCCTGTTCCCACAGCTGCTGTCGATTCAATCTGCCAGCTTGCACCTTCTGAAAGCTGCATATTGATGAATTTTGCCATCTCATCACTTGTCATATTGGTCTCAACACTGTCAGACACACTTGATATAATGGATGAGGCATTTAACAGAATCGCCGGACTCATGGCTTTATTCAAAATAGCTGTCAGAACAGCCTCCTGATTTCTTCCTCGCTGGTTATCCCCATCCTGAAAACTGTATCGCTCTCTTGAAAATGCCAGCGCTGCTTTCCCATCCAGATGGTTGACACCCTTGTTAAATTGATATCCTCCGGCCGTAAACTCATACTCTGAATTCACATCCACACCTCCGAGTGCGTCTACGATCGTCATCAGCGATGTAAAGTTTACTCTTGCATAATAAGAAAGGTCAATTCCATACAGATTCTCCAGCGTCTCCATCGATTTATCTACTCCGTAAATTCCTGCATGAGTCAGCTTATCTCTCTGCTCTCCGGAAACTCCCGGTATCGTAACATAATAATCTCGCGGAGTGGATGTAAGCAGGATCTTATGTGTATTCGGATTCACTGTCATAATAATATTCACATCACTGCGGCTTGTCGTTGAAATTGCACCTGAAACGTCAATTCCGCTGATATACACATTAAACGGCTCTTCCATATTTTTTTCTTCTTCCTGAACAATCTCTGTCTTAATACCATACTGGTATAACACTTTCACCTGAGAGGAATAATCTTCAATACTCTCTTCAATCACACTTGCCAGTGCCTCATTATAAATCGCTGCGTCGATCCGTCCCCAGAGAAGTGCCTCTGCCTCTTCCTGAATTGTAGAATATTCTTCCACTTTCACGGTTCTTCCCACATTTTTCTCTACATCTTCCAGCATCTTGTCTGTATTCTCAACATCAACACTTGTCTGGATTCCATAGCGATAATCTTTTGCATCTTCCAATGTCTTGGCCGAGTCATCTGCCCGGACAACAACAACCATACTGTCTGTCTTATACGTAGCTCCCCCTACTTGAACCAACAGCTTGTCTGCTTTATAAATCGAAAAAATACCACCGACCAGAATCAGATCCACCAGGATACTGATCACAAGTCCAACTATATATTTCTTTCCCCTCAAAAACTGTAAACCAAACGCAATTCCAAAAAACACCAAAAGGCCTGCCCCAATCGGCACCAGATATTTTCCCGGAATCATTCCGTTCTCTCTTGCCAGTACCAAAAATAAGACAGACAATACCAATTGAACGAATACAATACTCATTCCGCCTACATGGTAACTACTTTTTGCTTCTGTTCGTTTGTTTTCCATCCTGTAACACTCCTTCTAGTGTACTGTCAAAGTCAAAACCTGCGGATCTGACTGGTTTCCTGCACTGTCCGTCACAAAATACGTCAGCTGGTAGCTTCCCGGCTTGGAAATATCATATGCACCTTCCACCGCAATAGATGCAGATAACACATCTGCTGTATCCACATCATCAACAACTCCCTGTACATATGAAAGCGGATCAAACGGTCCTCCTGCCGGAATATCCGCAGTACCTGTGGTCAGCTGTATCACAGGGCGCTCCCCGTTTGGAGCCAGCGGCTGTGCAGCTGCTTCCGCTGCCGGTGCCGTTTCCTGCGGAGGCTGTTCCGCAGGCTGTTGTCCTGCCGGAAAATACTCTACCTCTTTTGTAGCTGTTCCTACATTCTGACTTTTATCCAATACCCCATAATATACAATTGCTTTGTTCTCACTGATCGGAACCACTTTTTCCACAAAGATATCCTTTGTAAGATCCCCATCTTCTTTGTCCGTTGCTGTCACTCCTGTCAGCAATCCTTCTGTCCCTTCTCCTTCTGTGTACGTAAGTGCATCCTCACTTACCGTAATAACAGGATCCGTTCTATCCTGCTTTGAACTTACGTATGCCACGGCAACTCCCAACACCACACATACGCCCGCCAATATAGCCCCCACAAATCCTCGTTTCATGACCGCTTTCCTTTTCTATTTTTCTCCATATTTACCGTAATATTTTCCATAATACTTGCCATAATATTTGTTCTGGCTCATATCCACTTTATTCAGTACCACACCCAAAATCGGACACTCAGAACGCTCCAGCTGTTCCTTTACTACTCTGGCAAATTTATGACTGATCGCATTGGCTGAGATAACCAGAACGGAAGCATCACACACTCTCGCTATGATCGCTGAATCAATGACACTTCCAAGCGGTGGGGCATCGATGATAATATAGTCATACACCTTTCTTCCGCTGGAGATTAAATTTCCAAATCGCTCCTGCCCTAACAGCTCTGCCGGGTTCGGCGGTATAATTCCTGCAAAAATAACCATCAGACCTTCTATTTGGGTCTTACATACTACATCCTCCACCTTTGCCCTTCCGGACAAAAAGTGGCTCAATCCTTTTAACTCGCCCTGTACTCTGTGACGCCCTGCCAAAACAGATTTACGCAAATCCGCATCAATAAAGAGAACTTTTTTTCCGCTTTCAGCCAGCGATGACGCAACTGAAAGAGAAACCGTACTCTTTCCCTCATTCGGTGTACAACTGGTAAATACTAATACCTTGTTCTCCTCGCCTGAAAATTCAATGTTTGTTCTGAGATTTTTATACGCTTCATTACTTCGAAAATCTTTTTCCAGACCATTTAATACTATTTCCCGCATCTTCTTTTTCCTTCCCGCTTACTTCTTTCCATTCCTTTTTGTATATTTCCGTGCTGACAATCCCCTGACCTTCTTTGCGGCAGGTGTTCCTGACGCAATCGGAATTGATGTCAGAACTGTCAGTCCCAGATATCGTTCTACATCATCCGGTGTCTTGATCGTATCATCTAAGATATAGATCAGTACAATCGCTCCCAGTGCAAGAAATATTCCAAGAATTCCGCCTAACATGGCATTTTTCATCGTATTTGGAGAAGTCGGATTCTTTGGCAGGTTACCTTCCTCAACCATATTGACCGCATCTGCATCCGTAATCTGCGTAATCTGAACGCTTGCAGACTCACGCACTGCATCTGCTATTTCCTTTGCCAGTTTTGGGCTCTCATTTTCCACGGAAATACTCAGGATACGGGTATCTGCTGTATTGGATACCGTAATCTCCCCGCTCAGCTTGTCTACGCTCATATCCAACTGCAGCTGACTGATCACCTGCTCCATAACAGAACGACTTTTGATCAGCTCCATATAGTCTTTCGTCAACTGAGAACCAGCCTGCAGATCGCTGGATGTAACCGCTGAATTGGCATCCTGTTTTGATAATACATACATCTTTGTCGTAGATGTATAAACCGGTGTCATAAACAATTTTGTCACTAAAACCGCCACTAAAGCTGCGATAATTCCGGCAAGAAGCACCAGATGCAGTTTTTTGAACACAACCTGAAATAAGTCCATCAGATCAATTGTTATTTCATCATTTTCCATTCCCATGTTCGTGTTATTCTGATTCATTTTCTCTTCTTTTTCTCAACAACTCTTTGGCATTGCTGAAAAATATCCTCCTCATGTATTCTTCTCCATATTTTCGTTCTACATGTTCCGCTGCTTTTTTCATCTTAGGCTGCCTGTGGTCCACACCATGGGCATCTGTTCCCACACAATGTACCATATGCTCTCCCAAAAGCTGCTTTACGAACTTCTTTGCCGATCTTCCGCTGTCACCGGTGATACTTCCTGCATTCACCTGAATCCGCGTTCCCATCTCCCACAAATACCTGATCTGGTCCAAATCCTTGAACAAACATGGATAACGCTCTGCATGCGCCAGTATTACCTCATATCCGGCCATCTGTACACTTTGTATCCCCTGCTGAATATAAGAAAAACTGTCAGTAGGAGAAAACTCCAGAAGCACACATTGCCTCTTATTCATCGACAGCGCACGACCTGATTTCAATTTTTCTGCAACATCCTGCCCAAAAAAAATTTCGCTTCCTAAATATACACGAAATTTCTCATCTATCTTTTTTGCTTCTCTTCTTACTATGGTCAGTTTTTTTCTAAGTCTTTCAGGATGCTCCATTCCCCGTTTCGGGTGGTGATGAGGTGTCGCAATAATGCAGCGAATGCCTTCCCGGTATGCAATCCGAAGCATCTGAACAGTCTCTTCTATACTCTGTGCTCCATCATCCACTTCCGGCAGAATATGACAGTGCATATCAATATATCCACTCATCCAAATTCCCTCTCTGCTATAAAAATTTACAGTTTCCATTTAAGATTATCACTTATGATTTTTTTTGTCAATTTTTAAAGATCCGATTTTCCGTAAACCACAGCAAAAATCACCTTTAGCAAGTATAGAAAAACAAATCGAGGAATATACTATACTATATATTCCTCAAAAATCATAATTGCCAGTGAGCAAAGGAGGGGGCCAAAATGGAACGATTGATCATAGGCGGCATTGCCTTTATTTCCATAATCATAACAGAAATTATACTATACTGCCGATTAGTAATTGTATCCAAACGGGAAGAAGACGATCCATCCTCCTAGCCCTCTCTCACAATCCGACACATTTCATCAAACTGATCTTCCATCTCCTGCACCAGTCTAAACTGTGTACGGGCACGGACCAGATTGTGCTCCGGATATGCGGTCTTGAAATACGTATCTCCCTGCAGAAAATCCATCAGGAACCGGATTCCGCATTCGAATGTCATCAGCCTTGCGCCCCACGGAAGACTCTCTAACTCCTCCGGTGTCAGAACATCTCTTGCCATCTCCAGATACCCTTTCACATACAGTTCATACAGATTAATATCAAAATGGACCTTGTCCAGATCACGTTCATCTTCTTCCGCCGTAGATGCGCCAAAACGGATCGAATCTCCAAAATCATTGGCTGCCAGTCCCGGCATGATCGTATCCAGATCAATAATACACAATCCCTTTCCGGACTCTGCGTCAAATAAAATATTATTCAGTTTTGTATCATTGTGTGTCACACGCAGCGGCAGAACACCTGCTTCCATCCTGCTCATCAGAGCTCCGCAGTCTTTTTCTCTCGCCAGTGCAAATTCTATCTCCGAACGGCACAGACGGGCGCGGTTCTTCACATCTCGCTCTACGGCCTGTGCAAACGCTTCAAATCGTTTTACCGTGTCGTGGAAATTCGGAATCGTCTCATAAAGACTCTCTGCCGGATACTCACCCAGTTGCTTCAAAAAATGACCAAAACTTCTGGCTGACTGGTAAAACTGCTCCGGACGCTCCACCATTTGATAGCACACAGAATTGGTGATAAAATTCGCACAGCGCCATGGCTGTCCTTCATCATCTTCAAAATACGTCTCTCCGCTCTTCGTCTTGATATAAGCCAGTGTCTCACGATCCGGATCTCCGCCTTCCCGACGGATCACATCCCGTAAAAACTCTGTCACTCCGAAAATATTCTCCATTACCTTACCAGGCTCTTTGAACACATTGATATTGATTCTCTGCAGTACGTATAATGGCTTCTCTGTGCCGTCTTCCATCGGCATATATACTGCGTAAGTCTCATTGATGTGCCCTTCCCCAAACGGTTTTACATAACTGCACTGGGGACCGAATCCAAATGCATACAGTGCATCCTCAAGCGCTCTGCTGTCCACACCTTCGATCTTTCTCCTGGTAGAGAAGATTACTTCTCCTGCCTCTACCTTCTTCTCCTGCTCGATCGTACAGTTTGCTTTTACTACACTTCCAAGCCCCACATGCGCTCCGGCGCATACCAACGAATCATGATCCACAACTGCACCGCTGTTGACAAGCGCCGCCCGATCCACATGGGTATGCGTATTCACTACCGCGCGCTGCATGATAAAACATCCAGGTCCCAAAACCGCACTTGGACTCACAATTGCAGACGGATGCACGATCGATGGCACCTCATATCCTGCCTCCAGCAATTTGTCTGTCCAGAATAACCTCGTATGATTATTCCCAAATGCCGCTACTGCCATCTTGTATTCTCCATACCTGGCCGTATAGTCGCAGCACTTTCCGACTACGTCCTTTCCAAACGCCGCATCGTCAAGAAATACGATCTCCTCATACCCCAGCTGGATCGCTGTTTCCTTCACCATCTGCCCGAAGCCGCCTGCTCCGAGAATCAATAAACTTTTCATATGTCCCTCTCCTCGCTCTTTTCTTTTATGATATATTCATCTTTTCAATCATACAAGTATGTTTTTTCGTCTCCCTGTCATAATTAATTCCTGCCAGCAACAGATTTCCTTCATAATCCTTCAAGGCATCTATATATTGTTTCTCTTTAATCTGATCGATCGCACCTTTCGCACTTTTATTCCACTTCAATTCTATAACTACTGCCGGTTTATCTGCATGCAACTTTCTGGGGATAAAACAAATGTCTGCAAACCCTTTTCCTGACGGACATTCCCTGATAATCGTGTAATATTCTCTTGCAAAATAAAAAGCCAGATTAATCGTACAACTTAGGGAATTCTCATCATTATACTGCAAAATAGAGATTTCACGATGCGCCCGATCAATACCTTCCGCCACTGCTTCACCATCCATATTCCAAAGTGACTCCAGAAGTCTGCGGGATTCCTCTACAGAGGTAATAACTTCCTTCCAATCCATGGTACTAATAGCATTCACATATTCCTTGGAAACCTCTTTGTTTGGAATACTCACTGATTCTAAGATTCCATCATAAGTCAAATATCCTAAATGCACCAATAAAGTCAGAATATCATCTCTGGTAGCAAAAGTAGTCATATCATTACTGAATGTTCCCGTATTAATCCGAATACTCTCTCCTGCCAGCATCCCGACTATCGCATCTTTCAAACCATCCATATTCATCTGAATATAAACTTTTAACGCCTCATAAGTTTCTGTCTGATTCCAATAAGTTCCGAATTTGTGGCGAAGCATTGCTTCCACAACAGATTTTGGACTGTACATAGAATAGCAAATATCTCTGTCCTGTTTGTGCGTAATCAAACCATACCCGTCATACCACGCCTTTGCTTCTTCAAAATCCATTCCATATTCCATGCAAAGATTTTTTACTTCATTTTCTGTAAAACCAAAATACGCAGCCAGCTCCCCCGGTTCTGTCATAGAATATTCCGTAAACATATTCAATGCCGAATGGGAACCATATTTCTTAATTGGCAAAATCCCCGTCATATAAGCAAATGCTACATTATCCTGATCTTTCAGCCACGCACGCAAAAAATCCAGATACTTTTTCTGGGCTTTCTGATCCTGCTGATACTCACGAAACAAACAATCCCATTCATCAATCAAGATTACAAAAGAACGTTTTGTATGAGAATACACATCCTGCATTGCAAAGACAAGATCCTCCTCCCGTACATATTCCGGATATTTCTGCTTTAAATCAGACAGAATTCTTCTTTGCATTAATGTAAGCATCCCTTCCACATCATCTGATCTGCTTAAAAATTCCTGCATATTAATCTTCAGCACATCATACTGATTCAAATGTTTTCGGTAAGACTTACACTGACTGATGGAAAGTCCTTCAAACAATTCCTCTGTATCATCCCCGCAATCATAATAGGCTGCCAGCATATCTGCTGCCATTGACTTTCCAAAACGCCTCGGACGACTGACACACATAAACCTCTGTTGTGTATTCACATAGCGATTTGTCACATCTAACAGTTCACTTTTATCAACAAATATTTCGGAATTTAAAGACATTTTAAACCCTGCTGCTCCCGGATTTAAATAAATGCCCATGGCATATCATCCCCTTTCGTCCTCTAAAACCGATTCCTTCCTTTCAGTATTTCCACACTTTCTAACTCTCATTATAACAGATACCATATATTTATGCTAATCATCAAACTACAAAATATAGAATTCCTCTGCTCTTCTTTGAATATCTGCCCGAAACGGCATTGACTTGTTCCTTTTTATCATCAGCCCCGGCCAGAACAGCCACGGCTGATGATATTAGATCGGATATTCTCCGATGTAGATTCTTATTTTATCTTCTTTGCAAATTCTTCCACAGATTTCGATTGGAATGCCATCCTGATCCACTCTTTCAGTACATCCAAATCACCTTGTTCTTCAATTTGATCCGAAAGTACTTTAGGAACCGTTCCAAGATTCTGCAAAAATAAGAGTAACGTATCCTTACTCTCAGAAATTCGCCCCTCTGCAACTCCTTCAGCACGCCCTTTTGCAAATCCGGCAGCCCGTTCTTCTTTCAGCATCTCTTCAAAAATCATAAAGCGTTCCTCCATCTCCCGACTTCCCTTAACGTTGCGGATAAACTTCTGCAACTGCTCCACATATGGGTCGTGAAACTCCTTTTCGCTTCCCTCAAGATCCTCTTTCATGTACTGCAGAAATGTGACCAATTCTCCCGGAACTTCACTTTCGTTCTTTCCACGGGTATTTAAAAACACAGTGGTTCGCCCATCTTCCAAATCCACATTTTCAGATTCCTGACACGTTGTCCGAAAGGTATATCGATACTTGTCTTTTCCAAATGGATCAAAATCACAGATAAAAATAACATAGGTATTCGGAAGTTCCGTATAATCTTCTCCGGTCAGCAACATCTCCATGTCCATCTGACTCTGATAATAACGGCTTCTCTTTCCAAGTGCCGGCTTTCTCTCCACCTGCATTTCCACGTTATAACGCGTCTGCTTCTCATCTTTTGCATACACATCCAGGCGAACACCTTTATACTCCGGATGATATACTATGCTTTTTTCTTTGCTGACATCCACTCGATCGATCTGTATCTCCAACACTCTTTCTAAAAGACCTTTGCAATTATCTTCGTCCATCATCACTGCGCCGAACATAAAATTATCTTTGATCGTGAGTTCCTTTAATCGTTTTGTTCTTCCCATTTTATTCCTCCATTTGCAGAGGAATTCTATAAGATGATTATAGCAAACCCGGTTATGAAGTCAATACACTTTTCTTAGCTTTGATAAGACTAAACAAAAGTGGTAAAACTTACATGGCGAACCGCACATTTACGCCTCACTTTTTATTGAATTTCTTCAGGCATCCCGCCCCGATTGCACACCCCGCCATACATCCCAGGCTATTGTGGATCATATCGTCAAACTCAAATAATCCCCGGCACAGAATCAACTGTAACCCTTCGATGCATCCGGAAATAAAAATACCAAACAGCAAACCATGCCACCACCTGATTTTGCCTCTGTTGCCAAACACAAATGGAAGTAACATTCCTGCCGGAAACAACATCACGATATTTAACAGATTCTCCCGCAAAAGCCGGTGCCTGTGACCATTCCATGTTGCTCAATATAATGCAGGATCTTCTTCCATGACCAGAACGCCTCCAACTGGTATTGGCGCTCGCCCGGCATTCTTGTAAACACAGTAGAACCAAATACTAAAAGCAAATAAAGCAATAACAGTATCCCGCTATGGATTGCCGCATGGTAATCTTCTGTTTTTTATACAGAACTACGGCAATACATACTGCCAAAGCAAGAACCGATAAAAAAATAATCCATTCAAACGGTGACCATATCGGGTAATATGTGATAATAATCTGATAGATATCCAATTTACATCACTCCTTTATTTTAAAACTATAAATGAGCAAATTCGTGATTTTGCATAAAAGAAAGACACCTCGATTCCATGTGTTGTATAATGAAAGTGCCAAAACAAACATTTGCAACATTTACGAAAGAAGGTGTCTCTCGCAAATACTATACATCATTCCTCATTCATATACAACCAGTTTAAAAAATTAAACTTATGCAAATTTTATTCGAACCGAGTAATAAACCATCTTATGAGTATCCTAATCAGTATTTTCATTTCAGGATATCATGGAAAAACCACGGACTTTGCTAAAAACAGTTCCTGCCACAGAACTACGATTGCCCATTTCCTCAATTCCGGAAAATGGGATGATTCCTTACTTTCAGATACGTTAAAATGCTCTGTCATTGAGATTATTTATTCAGAAGCAGCACGCACCGGAAAGCCTGTT
>ENA-OQIG01000061-OQIG01000061.1-human-gut-metagenome-genome-assembly--contig:-NODE-61-length-62660-cov-4.802057_pt1 | contig 62660 bp, 66 predicted proteins | sample MGYA00242576_ERZ504741 | MGnify/ENA primary metagenome ERZ504741 (study PRJEB26092, sample SAMD00036436) | human gut metagenome | host: Homo sapiens | study: EMG produced TPA metagenomics assembly of... | reverse complement strand
TTATTCTGATGGTCAGTTCGATTGCTGCCATTGATACGGACTTGCTACTGTACACCAAGTTGCTAGTCGAAGCTAATTTTCAGAAAAATATCAAAATCAATAGTGCAAACAAATAAAAATATAAAAAGTAATTGTGCAAAGTGTCAGTATGCTGCAAACAGCAAACTGGCACTTTTAAAATTTCGCTTAAAAACTTAAAAAATACCCTTGCAATTCTTGGAAAATATTATATAATAACAAATGTCATAACAAATAAATAATTAAACATAACAAAACGAGAAAATGACATATAAAAAAGAAAGGGGTATGGGCATGGAGCTTAAAATTCCGGAAAACTTTTTTGTAGGCGCAGCAATGTCAGGTCCTCAGACAGAAGGCGCTTATAAAACAGGAGGCCGTCTGGAAAGTATCTGGGATACCTGGTCAGATCTTTCAATTTCTGATTTCTACAATAAAGTGGGAAGCTATGTAGGAAACAATTTTTATGAGAAATATGAGGATGACATTAAACTTCTGAAAAGCCTTCATATGGATTCTTTCCGTACTTCCATGCAGTGGAGCAGACTTCTTACAAAAGATGGAAAGCTCAATCAGGAAGGAGCACAGTTTTACCATAAGGTATGTAAATGTGCGAAAGAAAATCAGATCGAACTTTTTATGAACCTGTATCATTTTGATATGCCGACCTATCTGTTTGAAAGAGGCGGATGGGAAAGCAGGGATGTGGTGGAAGCTTATGCAGCCTATGCCAGAGCCGCTTTTCGTGAGTTTGGTTCAGAGATCCGGTACTGGTTTACTTTCAACGAACCCATCGTAGAACCAGATCAGCGCTACCGCAACGGTTTTTGGTATCCTTTTATAAAGGATGCAAAAAGAGGAATGCAGGTTCAGTATCATCTGTCCCTTGCCCACAGTCTGGCTGTATGGGAATTCAGAAAGGCAAAAGAAGAGGGCTATGTAAGAGAGGATGCAAAGATCGGCCTGATCAACTGTTTTGCGCCGCCTTATACAAGAGAAGATCCTACGCCAGAAGATCTGGAAGCTTTGCGGATGGAGGATGGGATCAACAACCGGTGGTGGCTGGATCTGGTGGCAGAAGGACATCTGCCAGAGGACGTTCTTTCTACATTGGAAGAAAAAGGTCTGGCTCCGGAAAGAAGGCCGGGAGATGAAGAGATATTAAAGCAGGGAAAAGTAGACTGGCTGGGCTTTAATTATTATCATCCATCCAGGATCCAGGCACCGAAAGAGAAGACAGATGAAAACGGTTACCCTAAATTTCTGATCCATATGTATGGCCAGAAGCAAAGATGAATATATACAGAGGATGGGAGATCTATCCAAAGGGTATTTATGATTTTGGAATGAAAATGAAAAATGAATATCCGGATCTTAAGTTCTTTGTTTCTGAAAATGGAATGGGAGTAGAACATGAAGACCGTTTCAGGGATGCATCCGGTGAGATCCAGGATGATTACAGGATCGAATTTATTACAGAACATCTCCAGTGGATCTTTAAATCCATTGAAGACGGTGCAAAGTGTCTGGGATATCACTACTGGGGAGTGATCGATAACTGGTCCTGGAATAATGCATTTAAAAACAGATATGGTATGATAGAAGTAGATCTTATGGGGAATTATTCCAGAAAACTTAAAAAGTCAGCCCGCTGGATGAAGGGACTGCTAGAAGAAAGGGAGGCAAAAGTATGAAAGAGGTATCATTTCAGGAGTCAAAGTTTGTAGAGAAATTTACGATCTTCGCATCAAAAATGGGAAATGAGATCCATTTACGGTCCCTGCGTGATGCATTTGCTACCATTATGCCGCTGTATATCCTGGCAGGTCTGGCAGTGCTGATCAACAATACGGTATTTGTGTGGCTGTTATCCGGCGATACTCTTACAGGAGCCAGTACTGGGGCACTGTGATCACAAACGGAACTTTAAATATCAGCTCCCTGCTGATTGCACCTGTGATCGGTTATTGTCTTTCAAGAAACAAAGGCTTTGATAATCCCATGGCAGCGGCGATTGTTTCACTGGCAGCCCTGGTAGTTATGATGCCAAATGTAGTCAGCGTAACCCCATTAGAAGGAGGCGAGAGCGTAGCAGTATCCGGCGCCTTAACTTTTGGAAATGTGGGAACACAGGCGATGTTTGCGGGCGTTATCATCGGCCTGATCGCAACAGAACTTTTTGTATGGATCTCAGGGATCAAAAAGCTGCAGATCGACCTGGGAGACAGCATCCCGCCGTCTGTTGGAAAATCATTTAACGTTCTGATCCCGTTCATCCTGCTGTTATCCGGTTTTGGTCTTATATCTGCAGTTCTTAACAATGTATTTGATACAAACCTGATCCAGATGATAACCACTCTGATCCAGGAACACTGCGTACCGTTACAACCGGCCTGGTTGGCTGCGTGATCCTTTACAGCCTGGGAAATTTCTTGTGGCTGTTAGGTATTCATCAGTCTGTTATCTACAGTTCCATCCTGGAGCCGCTTCTGATCGTAAATATGACACAGAATATGGCTGCTTATGCAGCAGGTGAAGCGATTCCCAACATTATCAATGTAGCTTTGGTACCTGGATTTGGTATGATGGGAGGTTCCGGATCTACCATCTGCCTTCTGATCGCTACCTTCTTAGTTGGTCGCAACAAAGCAACAAGAGGCGTTGCCAAAATGGCATTCGTTCCGGGATTATTTAACATTAATGAACCGGTTATCTTCGGATATCCCATTGTATACAATATTTCCCTGATCATTCCATTTATTTTAACTCCTGCATTAGGTATTATTATTGCATATGCAGCAACTGCAATGCATTTTATGAATGAATGCGTGGTATATATTCCATGGACACACCGCCTCTGTTAAGCGGATATCTTGCAACAGCAGGTGACTGGCGTGCTATCCTTGTACAGGCACTGATCCTGATCTTAGGTGTGCTGTTATATATTCCTTTTGTAAAGATCAATGATGTTGTTATGGCAAAAACGATGGGTGAAGAGTAAAGGAGAAGATGAAAATGAAGAAGATCTTATTAGTATGCAACGCAGGAATGTCAACCAGTATGCTGGTGGCAAAAATGAAGAAAGCAGCACAGGCAGATGGGGTCGAGGTTAGTATTGAAGCAAAATCCCTGGCAGACGCAAAGAAAGAGATCCAGGAAGCCAATATTGTCCTTTTAGGACCGCAGATCCGCTACGAACTGGAAAATGTAAAGAAGCTGGCAGGAAGTGTACCGGTAGAAGCAATTGACATGAGGGATTATGGCATGATGAACGGGGAGAAAGTGTTAAAGCATGCTATGGAGGTGATGGGATAATGGACGAAAGCATGGTTATGGTATGCATGCAGATCATCACAAATACAGGAAGCGCAAAATCTTCTTACATAGAGGCCATTCAGAAAGCAAAAAAGGGTGATCTTGGGGGAGCGAGATCAGCATGAATGAGGGAGATGACCTTTATGCCCAGGCACATGAAGTCCACACTTCTTTAATACAGAAAGAAGCTTCCGGTGAAAAAACAGAGTTTTCCCTGATCCTGATGCATGCAGAAGATCAGATGGCAAGTACGGAAATGGCCAAGGTAATGGCAAGGGAGTTTATTGAATTATATAGAGAGATGAAGGAAAGCAGATAAGGTATCTGCGAATAGGAAATACCCAGGCGGGTTCGGGAAACGATCGCCTGGGTATTTTTGACTTTTAATCCATCATACCCATCCGTTCTCTGTATATTCTCCATTGATTTTCAAAGAAATAGTCAACATCAGGTAATGGACGTACAGGGCGTCTTGAGGCAGACGGCGTTCCCTCTTTTAAAGTTACTTCCTGGACTTCCTGGCCATGCATTTTCTGGTCCAGTCTGCAGCGATATAATTCTCCAAAGGTTTGGCAGCCTGGAAAGCCTGGGAGTTCTCCTGTGGAATCTGTATATAATGCGGAACCTCGGCTTCCTCCGCCTGCTTTTGCGTAGTCTAACATGGCAAATAGATACATTTTTTGAGAAAGAAGCATATCGTACAGCTTGTAGAACAATGAAAGTTGTGAAACAGAAGGCGATTTTGCTTTTTGCATAAATTGACATATGTCATCCTCTGTTTCTTTTAAAGCTGTTTCCATTTGCACCTGGTTGCGGATCATACCTGCAGCGGCACTCATTCTTTTAGAGGCATTTATCCACAGTTCGGACAATGGGCAGTTTCCTTCTGCATGTTCTGAAAGTCTGATCCGATCCAGCGCCTGAATGCGCAGCCTTTCTTTTATACCACTCTCGGTGGAAGGGCTCGCTTCTTTCATGTGTGTTCTTTTTTTAAGAAAAATTCCTTCAGCCGCCCGGACAGCACCTACCTGACCTGCATTTAAAGCAGTTCCGCCAGGTCTTGTAACTCCATGACTTGCACACACTTCTCCGATCGCGTAAAGACCAGAGAGATTGGTTTCCCATAGATGGTTGGTGGACAGACCACCGTTATTATGTTGGGCACATACGGCAATCTCCAAACGTTCTTTAAACAGATCTACATGGTGATCCTGATAAAAAAGAATAGCAGGCTCGTTCATATGCTTTAAACGTTCAATGGGTGTTCCGAAGCAGGCTCCGGCCTGGCTTAAATATTCTTTTGCTTCCGGGATCATAGATGCATAAGGAAGATCCCTGTCTTTTTCAAGGTTTCCTGGATTGACCCTGTAATCCAAAAATACTCTGCGTTTTTTTAATACAGTCTCCTGGTAAACCAATAGGTCGATCACCGAAGAGCCGCCAAAAATTTTATTTACATCAAATGGCCATTGATAACCTTTCAAAAAAACCATAGAAAGCAGATCTGGCAGTTCATTAAAATAATCAAGAAGAAATTCTTTTTCATCATTTCCGTCCTGGTCAGTAGAAATAAAGCTTGGAAGTACCTGCATATATGTTCCGCTTACATTCCATCTTGGATTTAAAGAAGCCATTCCAAATTGCCATTCTGTCAGGTTTTTCCCAGAAGCACCAGCTTCAAATGCCATACCTGTGGAGCCGGTTTGCGAAACGGGATACACACTGTCGTGATACATGCCAGCTGGTCCGCCTGTTGCGAGGATCACATTTTTACACCAGATGATTTTATAAGCAGGTTCGCTATGAATGTTTTTGTCCAGGCAGAGGATTCCCTTTACTTGGTTCATGTATGTAAGGATCTGAATAGCCTGCATCTGATCCAAAATTAGGATCTGTTTCTCTTTTACAGATCTTTCAAGGGCTTCCGTCATAAGCTTAGAAGTATAAGGACCGGCACTGGTGGCTCTTCTTCCTCTGTCATGATCTGTTTTATATCCCATAAATTCACCGTGCTCTGTGCAGGGAAAAGGAACTCCCAGCTCTGTAAGGGCAAAAAAACACCGGGCAGAAAGAGCCGCTTCACATAATGCCTGGTCTCCGTCTACACATTGTCCTGCAAACAGGTCTTCTGCCATATTTCTTACGCTGTCAGCATCGTTTCCTGACAATGTAAGCTTATAATAAGTCTGCTTGTCTGAACCGGTATTTCTGGAAGTACCTGATTTTATATTTTCTGTTATGATTGCCAGATCTCTTTCACCGTTTTGATATAAGCGTAATGCGGCCTGAAATCCTGCTGCTCCACTTCCGATGATAATATGTGTAATCGTTTGTTCAGTTAGCTTCATCTTGTCTCCCTTTCTGATCATAAGAGATCACAGTAAAAAACACCCAGAATAATCAGAAAGAAGATCCGAAAACTATTCTGGGCGTTTTTATTTTTGACAAAAAGATATAAAAATGAATTGCAGATGTAAAATTTAGCAAAGTAAAGAACGGACGGTTTCGCCGGAGATCACTTCAACTGGGGTAAGGACTTTTACAGGCAGACAACTGCCGTTGTTTAGCTGCCATATCATATGCATTACCGTAGATTCGGAGATAGCTTCGATATGTGTTTCCACTGTAGTGATCCGTGGGCTGATAATATTATAGTAGCCCAGATTATCATAGCCGATCACACTTACATCGTCAGGTACAGTACGACCGGTTTTGCAGATGGCATTGATGGCTCCAGTTGCCAAACGGTCATTAAATGCAAACAGGGCAGTAGGCATTTCGCCTGTGTAAGTGTTGAAAAAGTTCAAGCACACCTTTTCAGCTGCGTCATAAAGCCAGGAGCCTGTTTCTAAGATCAATTCAGGAGGAATAGAGAGTCCTTCTTCCTGGAAAGCCTGGAGAAATCCGGCGGTACGTTCCTGGTTACTTAAATAGCTTCGCACACCTGCCAGTAAAGCGACAGTTTTGTGTCCGTGTTCGATAAGATATCTGCCTGCAAGATAAGCTCCTTTGCGGTTATCTGATAAAACAGAAGGAAGCTTGTCGGAGTAGCTGTTGACTAAAACACAGGGTATTTTCTGACTGACAGCATATTCAATGTGTTTTTGAACAACATTACTTACAAAAACGATTCCGGAAAGACCAAGTGCTGTAATCTTATCTGCAATATTATCGGAAGCATCCAGTGTAGTGTAGATCAGGGAACAGCCGTTTTTCTGAAAATCACGTTCCAGTATATTAAACAGGGAAGAGTAAAATGGTTCGGTTATAATATTTTCTTTTGGGAGGAAAAAACCGATGTTTTTGTTGGTGATAACTTTTGGGGACTCTGGGGCAACCGGGACACTGCTTAAAACAATAGTGCCTTTTCCGGGGCATTTTTCGATCAGCCCTTCGTCTGCTAACATCTGCATTGCTTTTCGAAGAGTGCTGCGGTTGACATCGTATTTCAGGGAGAGGACCTGCTCTGTGGGGAGCAGGCTTCCTACCTTGTAGACATCATTCAGGATATCATTTTTGATGTCATTATAAATCATGGAATAACGAAATTTTTCTTTGCTCATATTTTACCTAACTGAATCGTTTGTTAATTTGTTGACTAATATTTATACATAAAGTATACATTTAACATTTTAACATGTTCAGCTCTTTCCTGCAATTCATGTTTTAAAAACCTGCCGATCAGTCTTTCATAGCCAGCTCATATGCTGCTTTCATCAGTTCCTCATTCAGAGGACGTGGATTGCAGGTAATATGTCCGGTAGTTCTCTTGATCACATCGATCAGATAATCCATGCTTGGTTCTTCCTTTATATATCCCTTTAAGCAGCGAGGAGCATCGATGGATTTCTGCAGAGAAGTAATTTTGTCTAACAGAGCCTGTACATTTTCTTTGTCAGAAGCACCTTCTTTGTATACGCCGAATGCCTTGGAGATTTCTACATATTTCTTCTCTGCATATTCCTGATTCAGGATAATGGAAGCTGGCAGGAAGATGGAGCATGCATCGCCGTGAGGAATACCGTATTCGCCTCCTAAAGGCTGAGCCATGATGTGAGCAATACCAATACCTGCAGTGATGGCAACACCGCCGAAGTAGCTTGCAAGCATCATTCCGGCTCTTGCTTCCAGATTATCAGGATTGCGGTAAGCTTCTTCCAGATATTTGTTTACCAGTTCAATCGCCTTTAAGCCGTACATTTCGGTGATAGGTGTTGCGTTTAAGGAAACGTAAGATTCAATAGCATGACTTAAAGCGTCCATTCCTGTAGCAGCGGTAATACGTGCAGGAAGAGCTAAAGTCAGGCTTGGATCCAGAACAACAACATCAGCAATCATGGTGTTGTGATACAGACTCTTCTTTAAGTGGTTGTTATTGTTGATAACAACGCTGGTCTTAGTAGCCTCAGCACCGGTTCCGGAGGTAGTTGGGATAGCAATGAACAGAGGTGGTTCAACGGTAACAGCTTTTCCTCTCATCTGATAGTCTTCGGTGTCGCCGCCGTTAACAGCCAGCATACCGATCACTTTTGCTGCATCAACAACACTTCCGCCGCCTAAGCATGGTACAGTCACATCCTTCTGCAACGTAAATATCGCGTCCGTGGTCAATAATCTGAAGAGTTGGCTCAGTCTTTACTTCGTAAGGAACAACAGCCATACCGGCGTCTGTTAAAAGAGAAGAGATCTTCTTGAAGGCATCAAACTCAGCGCTGAAAGTTACAAAAAGAACTTTTTTCTTGTTGTACCAGTTTAAGATCCCCGGGATCTCTGTTACCTTATTTTCGCCGAAAATAAGACGTCTGTTAAAAACCATTTCAAAACCATTTGTGATTGCCATGATACATCCTCCTTAAAAATGTGTTTGTTTTGTTTGTTGATTTGTTGAGATGTCAGAAGAATTTTTACATTTGATAGTATACATGTTTTGAACAACAAAGTCAACAAAATAATCAACAAATTATTGAAAATGTTGCGAACATATAAAAACATATATAAAGAAGATAAATGAACAAAACGCCTATAAAAGGTGGTGAAAGTGAGAAGTATCTGTGAAAAATATAGGAAATATGAGGGGAATAATGGGCGAAAAAAGTAAAAACAACTAAGGGGAACGAACGAAAATTTAAAAATAGTTGACATTAATATTGACAACCTATTGAAAGATATGTATACTTAGTGATGTAACAAATGTTGACAATGTTGACAATATATAAAAAGGAGTCAAGGTTATGAGCGAATGTTTCTATTGTGAAGACGGGGAAAAGAGAAAGAGTTTAATGATCGAGATCTGCAAGTTAAACTATTCTACGATCTACTTAAACAGAAATCAGAAATATCCAGGAAGATGTGTTGTAAAGCTGAATGAGCATAAGACAGAATACTTCCAGATGACCAAAGAACAGAGAGATGGATACTTTGAAGAACTGGCAGCTACAGCAAAAGCAATCTTTGAACTGTATCATCCAGATAAGATCAATTATGCAACATTTGGGGATCTGGTACCTCATGTACATGTACATGTTGTTCCTAAATATAAAGATGGTCCAGATTGGGGTAATCCATTTGATGATACACAGGGAAAGAAAGAACTGACCGATGCTGAATATCAGAAGATGGTAGATGAATTAAAAGAAACTATATTAAAGGAATTAAATAAATAATTTTAGGAGGATGGCAAAAATGAAAAAAATGTTAGCAGCTGCTTTGGCAGCATCTATGGTTATGGGACTTACAGCTTGTGGCGGTTCATCACAGCCGACAGAAACAAAGGCACCTGAAAGTGCAAAAGAAACAGAGGCAGCAGCAGAGGGAACAACAGAGGCTGCAGCAGCCGGAGATGAGGAAAAAAAGACCGGTTCTGAGATGACCTGGAAGCTGGCTACTGACGCAGCAAAAGATTATCCTACTACAAAGGCTCTGATCAAGTTTGCGGATGAAGTTTATGAGAAGAGTAACGGACGTATTGCAGTAGATGTTTACGAATCTTCTATCCTGGGTGATGAGGTTTCTTATATGGAGCAGCTCCAGGCAGGTACTGTTGACGTAGCTAAGTTATCAATCGGTACATTAAGCGGACTGTATGAAGATACACAGGTATTCTTACTGCCATTCCTGTTTAAGAACAACACAGAGATGTGGAAAGTTCTGGAAGGTGATGTTGGTACTACCATTAAAAATGGTCTGAATGATTACAGCATTCAGGGAATCGGTTTCACAGACTGTGGAAGCCGCTGCTTCTATACTACAACAGAAGTAAAGACAATTGATGATTTCAAGGGACTGCCGATCCGTGTACAGAACAACCAGTTAATGAACTCCATGGTCAGCAACTTAGGTGCTAACCCTGTAAACGTAGCTGCAAACGAAGTGTACAGCGCACTGCAGACCGGTGTATGTAAGGGCGGCGAGAATAACCCTAACATCATCCTTTCCGACAGCTTATATGAAGTTGCTCCTTATGTTCTGATGGACAACCATACAACTACTATGGACGTGATCTGCATGAACCTGGATCTGTGGGAGTCCTTAAGTGATGAAGATAAGGCAATCGTAGACGAAGCAATGGCAGATGCAACTGCATATGACAGAGAAATCTGGGATGCTTCTATTGATGAGTCTCTTCAGACATTAAAAGACAAAGGTGCAACTATTGTAGAACCAGATGACGCAACTTTAGATTCCTTCAGAGAGGCTATGGCTCCTATTTATGAAGAATACTCTGCAAAATATGCAACACTGTTAGATGCCATCAATACAACATTAGGAAAATAATAAGCTGGTTTGATAATTTTAAAGAGGGTATAGGCGATGAAAGAAAAAATTGAAAATGCGATCGGGCTTGTATATACCGTCGTAGAAGCGCTCTGCCGACTGGTGCTGATCTTTATGGTATGTACAGTAACAGCGCAGGTAATCAGCCGTGCTCTTGGAGGTAATATCAAGTGGTGCGAGGAGGTCATGCTGATCCTCCTTGACACCATGATGTTCTTACTGCTTCCGGTGGGCATAAAGGATGATCTGCATATTCGTATTGAAGTATTTGCGAAATATTTTCCAAGGAAGGTAAAGGTATTTCTTCTTTATTTCAGCAATGCAATACTGTTAGTAGTATCTCTTTGCATGATCCGTTATGGATTTTTCCTGATGGAAAAGACAAATTCTAAATTTACGATTACAGGTCTTCCAAGAAGATATCTGTATCTGGTCACCGTTATCAGTGGAATTCTGTGCCTGGTCATGGTTGTTGCAAAGTTCTTTGGTATGTTCCATACGAAATCCACAGACAATTTCCTGGAATCCAAAAGCGAGCTTGAAAATTAACAATGGTAAAGTGATGATAGAAAAGAGGGATTAACACTATGGATACAAATACAATAGCCATGATCATACTCTTTGCAACATTTATGATTTTTATGGTTTTGCGTGTACCTGTAACATTCAGTATGTTGGGTGCCTGTGTTCTGACCGCCCTTTACCTGGGACCGAAATATGTATCATCGGTATTCCTGCGTTTGGGTGACGGCGTACAGTCATTCTCATTTTTAGCAATTCCGTTCTTTATTTTTGCCGGTGATATTATGGCAGAAGGCGGTATTTCGGACCGATTGGTAGAAGTGGCCAACGTTATGGTAGGTCGTTTCCGCGGCGGTCTTGCCTATGTAAACGTAATCGCTTCAACCTTTTTTGGTGGTATTTCCGGTTCACCTACAGCGGACGTATCTTCCTTAGGACCGATCGAGATCGGTATGATGACAAAAAGTGGTTATGACAAAGACTTCTCTGTTGCAACTACAGTAGCAACTGCTACACAGGCTCTGATCATTCCTCCAAGCCACAACATGATCATTTATGGTATGGCAGCAGGCGGACTTTCTACAGGAAAACTGTTTTTGGCAGGTATCGGACCTGGACTTATGTTATGTGCTGCAATGTGTATCCTGGTAGCACGTATTACCAGAAAAAGAGGTTATCCAAGAGGACCTAAGTATACAGTCCGTGAGTCTTTAAAGATTGTCAGTGACGGTTTCCTGGGTGTTATGACCATTGTTATCATTCTTCTTGGTGTTTGTACCGGTTTATTTACAACCACAGAAAGTGCTGCAATCGCATGTGTATACGCTTTATTTGTTACCTTATTTATTTACAAGAGCATTAAAGTAAAAGATATCTGGAGAATTGCAAAGAAATCCTTGGGAACCCTGGCTATGATCTTAAGTATCATTGCAGCTGCAAATGCATTCTGCTATCTGATGAGCCTTATGCAGGTTCCTGCAAAGATCACACAGATGTTATTAACGGTTTCTGATAACAAGTATGTAGTTCTGATCCTGATCAACATCCTGCTGCTGGTATTAGGCTGCTTCATGGACGTTGCTCCTCTGATCCTGATCGTAACGCCGATCCTTCTGCCTGTAGTAAAGGCACTGGGAATGGATCCGATCCATTTTGGTATCGTTATCATGATGAACCTGGCAGTCGGTTCTTTAACACCGCCAGTAGGAACTACCCTGTTTGCAGGTTGTGCAGTAGGTGATATACCGATCGAAAAGGCTACGAAAGCGCTGCTTCCATATTATGCAGTTATGGTAGTTGCCCTGTTGTTAGTTACCTACATCCCTGCATTTTCAATGACTCTTCCGAATCTGTTAATGCACTGATAAAGCAAAGGAGAAGGTATGATAAGAGAGTGGAATGAAGAATCTTTAGATCATCGTAATGCGTTGCTGTATGCAATGGGAATCTCAGAAGAAGATGCAAAAAGACCGGTGATCGGTCTGGTAAATTCATGGAATGAAATGAATCCGGGACATTTTCCTTTTGATAAGACGGTCATCCAGGAAATGAAGGATGAGATCTATAAAGCCGGGGGGCTTGCTCTCGAACTTCCTGTTACAGGTATCTGTGACGGGATCTGCTCCAATACACCAGGAGACCGGTATACTCTTCCTGCAAGAGATCTGGTTTCCAGTGAAGTGGAGATGGTTGCAGAACTGAATATGTTAGAGGGAATGGTCATTATGGCTACCTGTGACAAGGTAGTGCCTGGTATGCTTATGGGAGCATTCAGAGTGAACATTCCAACTACAATGCTTACCGGTGGTTATATGGCAGCAGGCTGCTATGAGGACCGTATGCTGACACTGACCCACACAAAGCAGGCTTATGCAGCTTATGTGGAAGGCGACATGAGCAGAGAAGAATACAAAGCTATTGTTCGCCATGCATGTCCAACTCCGGGAGCATGTCCTTTTATGGGAACTGCCAATACTATGTGTGCATGGCAGAGATCCTGGGATTTTCCCCACATGGAAATGCGTCTGTAAGAAGCCAGAGTGAGAAATGGCATCAGATGGCAAGAGAAGCAGCCAGAAAAGTAGTGGAGGCTGTGAAAGAAGAGAAACGCCCAAGTGATTTTGTGACCCAGAAGAGTCTGGAGAATGTAGTCCGCTATATGATGGCGACCGGCGGTTCTACCAACAGTTTGCTGCATATTCCGGCACTGGCAAGACAGATGGATTTGATATTACCCCTGAGACTTTCGATGCCATCAGCCGTGAAGTCCCGCTGATCAGTACCATTTACCCAAATCATCCGGTATATACCATGGAAGAATTTGACCGTGCAGGCGGACTGGGTGCTGTTGTAAAAGAAATGGTAAAAGCTGGAAAGATTGATGCAGACGCAGACGGTATGTTTGGAACCATCAGACAGAAAGCAGAACTGGCTGAAAATATGGATACAGATGTGATTCATCCAGTTGCAGAGCCGATCAGTGAGCAGGGCGGTCTGGCTGTCCTTCATGGAAATATTGGTACAGACAGCGCCATTGTAAAGTTTAGTGCGGTAGCAGAATCTGCATGGATCTTTGATGGTCCTGCTAAATGTTATGATTCACAGGATGATGCATGGCATGCGATCCTGAAAGATGAAATAGAAGCCGGAGATGTAGTTGTTATCCGTTATGAGGGACCAAAAGGAAGCCCTGGCATGCCTCATATGGAAACCTTTATGGCAGCTGTCTTAGGCAAGGGACTGGGAGAAAAACTGGCCCTTGTATCAGATGGAAGATTTTCCGGCGCAACCGGCGGACTGGCTATCGGACATGTAAGTCCGGAAGCTTATGAAGGTGGAAATCTGGCTTTGATCCAGGATGGAGATATGATCCATATTGATATCCGTGCCAGAAAGCTGACAGTAGATGTAAGCGAGGAAGAATTTGAACGCCGCAGAAAAGACTGGAAGCCGGTGGAAAAGCCTGCTATGGGCTGGCTGAAGCTTTACAAGAATAACTGCACTTCTGCTCACAGAGGCGCAACCATTTACTGGGATTAATGTTAATAAGTATAATGTCTGATAAATAAAAACAGGAGCATTTAAACCTAACTTCCCTTGGTTTGGATGCTCCTGTTTTATGATGTATTTTTATTGTAGTTTTATAATTTTGGCCAGCACTTTGGCAGCTTCGGGTTTTCTACCCGGACCGGTTCCGGATAAGTTTCACCGTAAAGTTCTAATTCTACAGTTTCAATGACCTGTGGCTCTACAGGTTTATTTACTTCTACTCCCGGGATCGGGAAATCTACGGGAACGGTCTTTACGGCTGCGATCCGGCGGATCTCATTCATACCGGAAATGACTTTGCCAAATACCGGATAGGTTCCCTTATGGTCCGGACAGTCACGCAGGGGGAAGAAGAATTCACAGCTTGCCAGTCCCGCTTCCCCATATCCGCCCATGCAGACACAGCCTGGATGGGAGTCAAGAGGTGTAACATCCGGGTTCAGCGCAAATTCATTTGGGATCAGATACTGAAGCTCCTTATGGCCAAATGCCGTATAGCTTACATCCACCAGTTACCCGGAACGATACGTTCGATGGCGTGATGGTCTAAGTAGCCGTGGGAAGCAGCGTAGATAAAGCTGTTTACTGTGTTTGGCGCTGCTTCGGGCAGCAGTTCTATTACAATATCCGCTCCGTTTGCCATGTGGAGCGTAGCTTTTGGGTTTGTCATGGTGTGTCCTCCTGAGATACTTTACTGCTTATTCAATGATCTGCAGTTCCTTCGGATAATGGTTTAATACTTCCACACCATTTTCCGTAACCAGTACCAGGTCTTCTACGCGGACACCGGTATCGCCGGTTAAGTAGATTCCTGGTTCGATGGAGAAGATCATGCCTGGTTTTGCTTCCCAGGTGTTTGCGGAGGAAACATCGCCGAATTCATGCTCGGAAAGACCGATGAAATGTCCAAGGCGGTGGTTGAAGTTTGGTCCCCAGCCTTTTGCTGAGATCAGATCTCTGGCTGCAGCGTCAAGCTGGCATAACGGTACGCCTGGACGGATCTTTGAGATAGCAGTCTCGTTGGCTGCTTTGGTGGTCTCATATACTTCTCTGTGAGCGGCGCTGACAGTCTTAAAATAGAAGGTACGGGTCATGTCAGAGCAGTAGCCGTCTTTGATGCAGCCTACGTCAAAGAGAACGCAGTCACCAGGTTTTACAACGGTATCGTCTGGAGAATGATGTGGGTCAGCGGCATTTGCGCCAAAGGCAACTAATGGTTCAAAGGAATAACCGTCTGCGCCAAGATCTAAGTAGATCTGAAGCATCTGGTCAGCTACTTCTTTTTCAGATACGCCTTCATGGATCAGACCTTTGAATTTAGCCATTGCTTTATCGTTGATAGCAGAGGAAATACGCATCTTTTCCTGCTCTTCGGTATCTTTTACACCTCTGGTGATATCAACGGCCAGAGAGCCGTTTACGAAGCCTGCAGTAGCCTTCATTTCCATAAGAGGCAGAAGGAAGCGTGCCTTTAAGTCTTTATCCACGCCAAGAACCGCATTTTTGTCCAGATGGGCAGCAACGATCTCCGGTACTGGATCTGTGTCGGAATACCATACTTTTTCAACACCTACATCACCAGGTACATTGAAAAGGTGGTTTAAGAAATAGTAATGGTGTCCGTCAGCCTTTAAAAGCAGTGCATAAAAACGCTCGATAGGAGCCATGGAAATGCCTGTAAGGTAGCAGATAGACATTGGATCGGTAATGAGCATCTGGTCTACGCCCTGTTCTTTTAAGGCAGCCAGAATGCGGTTTGCTCTTGCTTCGTTCATGATAATATTTCTCCTTTATTTAGGTTATAAACATATGACGCCGGGGCTTGCAAATAGCCTTCCGACGTCATAATACTGTACTATAATAATGTTGTCAAGCAACCTTACTTTCTGCATGCCTGCACGCAGGAAAGATGAGAAAGATTGCCATTAAAACTGAGTTCTTAACTTTGGATCTAACAGGTCTCTTAAGCCATCGCCAATGAAATTGGCGCCAACTGCCATGGTAAAAATGGCAAGTCCCGGGAAACCGGCAACCCAGAATTTATTGAAGTAATCTACACCATCAGAAACCATCATACCCCATTCTGGTGTTGGCGGAGCGGAGCCAAGTCCTAAGAAGCTTAAGGTGGAGAACATCAGGATCTTGTTTCCGATGTCTGTGGTAGCCATGATCAGGACGGAGCTGACGCTGTTTGGAATGATCTCTTTCATCAGGATACGCATCCGGGAAGCGCCAAGGGCTTCTGCTGCATTGACATATTCGTTTTCCTTTACGCTTAATACAACGCTTCGCATCAGACGTGCTAGGTAGGCCAGGAAACGATTACCAGGGCAAACATGGTGTTGAACAGGTTAGAACCCATAACTGCGTTGATGATCATTGCCAGGATCAGGGATGGGAAAGACAGGATCATTTCGGAAAAACGCATCATCACGTTATCCAGCCATCCGCCTACATAACCGGCCAGCGCACCGTAAAAGGTTCCGATAATACCTGCAATGATAACAGACAGACACCCTGCAAGAAGGGAGTAACGTCCGCCGTAGATCACACGGCTGAAAATGTCACGTCCGAAGTTGTCTGTGCCAAACCAGTGGATGGCAGAAGGTGCCTTTAAACGCATGGACAGATCCTGTGCGATAGGGTCATAAGGAGCAACAACAGGTGCTAAAACAGCTGCTAAGATCCATCCAAGACAGATCAAAATACCCAGTGTAAACAGGTAATTAGATTTTAATAATTTTTTCAGGGAATGGATCATGGTTAATTGCACCTCACTCTTGGGTCGATGATGCCGTAGAGGATATCGACCACTGTATTGATGATCATATAATTTAATGCGATCAGCAGTGCCACGCCGATGATCGCCGGATAGTCAGCTGCCATAACAGACTCATAAGCAAACTGTCCCACACCTGGCCATTTGAAAATGGTTTCTACTAATACCATACCGCCAAGGAGGTTTCCAAGTCCCAGACCGATAACGGTCATAACCGGGATCAGGGCATTTCCAAGGGCATGTTTTAAGATCAGGCAGATACTGTTTAAGCCTTTTGCCTTTGCTGTGCGGACATAGTCTGTAGACAGGGCGTCTAACAGGTTAGAACGGGTGGTTCTGGTGATCAGGCCCATGGTAAAGGCTGCTAAAACGATACTTGGAAGGATCAGGTGACGGACGGCATCCATGGCTTTTGCCGGATTTCCTTCGATCAGGCTGTCGATCACATACATTCCGGTAACGGAAGCCGGAGCAGAGAAAGAATTGCTTAAACGGCCGGTCCCGGGAATATTTTTAACTTATAGTAGAAGAAGTACAGCATCAGCAGTGCAAACCAGAAGGCCGGAATGCTGACACCTGTTACGGAAATGGCCCGGACGATCTGATCTAAGATACTGTTGCGGCGGATGGCGGAAATGATACCAAACAGGATGCCGAAAACAGAAGCGATCACGATGGAAAACAGGGCCAGTTCCAGAGTGGCGGGATAACATCTTGCCAGATCGTCCAGTACCGGACGGCTGGTACGGATAGAGGTCCCCAGGTCAAAGTGCAGAAGATCACGGATGTAATAGATATACTGCACGATGAGCGGGCGGTCCAGACCGTGTTTTGCACGGTAGGCCGCTACGATCTCCGGATCATTTAAGGCTCTCTGGCTTAAGTTTGCAACCACCGGGTCGCCAGGTATCATCTTTGTAAGGATGAATACCAGGGTGGCAACGCCGAACAGCATAACTGCCAAATAAACCACACGTTTTCCAATAAATTTCAACTCTCCCATTTGGATCTGGTACCTTTCTAAACTATCTGATGTAAGTTGCCCCCGGCGGCGGTGCCGCGGGAAAACAGCAGATTTTGATATTTTGAGTGCCCTTGTTGGGGCAAGATCATGCTTTATGCCCCCAATGGGACAAATGCAGATTTTCATGTTTCAGATGCCCCCGCAAAGGGGCGCCTGGATTTTCATGTTCCAAATGCCCCCGAAAGGGGCATTGAACTGTTTATTTTACATTGATCTCAGTCAGATCAATAGTGTAGGAGTCAAAAATATCTACCCCATCTAATCTGCTGCTGTGAGCAATATGAGCAGGAGCCTGCGCAATTACGATGAATGGGCCGTCCTCATACATTGCGTCCTGGATATTTTCCAGAACCTGGGTGCGGGCATCATTGTCAGTTGCTTCCATTGCTTCCTGGTACATTGCAGTCAGCTCTGGGTTCATTTCAGCAGTCCAGCCGGCTCTCTGTCCTACAGTACCGCCTGGAAGGAATTCCAGCTGTACGTTAGGATCGCTGTAATCTACACCCCAGTACATAACAGTAAAGCCAAGAGTTCCGTTTCTGTAAGCGTCGCCGTAGCCTGCTGCCCATGCTTCTGTTGTGATATTTACATTAATACCGATCTGGGATAAGTCATCCTTTACCTTCTGAGCCAGGTCAGTTAAAAGGATGCCTTCCATATCCAGGTCAGAAACAGTCATATCTACGTCAAAGCCGTCCGGATAACCGGCGTCAGCTAACAGCTGCTTTGCTTCTTCGATGTTAGTGTAGTCATCTGGGCGTGTTCCCTTGCTTCCCATAAATCCGTCCTGAATGATAGAATATGGAGTTAAAGTGCCGTCACCGCAGATCATGCGGATTCCGGAGTAATCTAAAGCTTTGCGGATGGCTTTCTGTACATCTGGATTGGAAACAGGTCCGCCGTATTCTTCGTTCATGTTCATCATAACGAAACCGATCATCTTTGTGGTTCCGTTTACGATCTCTACATTTTCAGCAGATCCCAGTTCCTCTAAGGTATCATCTGTCAGATTTAATGCAACATCAATATCTCCAGTAGACAGAGTCATCATCTGGGTGTTAGCGTCTGGCTGGATCTTTAAAATGTATTTGTCTACGTTAGTAGAAGTGCCCCAGTAGTTCGGGTTCTTTTCCAGAACAACTTCCTCATCAGGAGTGTAGCTGGTCAGGATGTACATACCGCTTCCTGCACTTGCATTGTCAAGGAAACTCTGTGCAGTATCAGTGGAAGAAGCATCTTCTGCGTCAGTACCGCCATTTTCCTTTACAACAGCGCTGTCAAGGACAGCCAGAGAACTGTAAGTCAGCTTGGAAAGAATGGCACTGTCAGGCTGATTTAAGTGGAAGATTACAGTAGCATCATCCGGGGTTTCAATGCTTTCAATGGTATCGCAGATGAAAGAAGGATTTCCCTTTAAGTTCTTGGTACGGTTGATGCTGAATGCAACGTCAGCAGAAGTGATCTTATTGCCGCTTGCAAAAGTCAGGCCGTCTTTTAACTTAACAGTCAGTGTTAAGCCGTCCTCAGAAAACTCGTAAGTATCTGCCAGACAAGGCTGTGGTGTGCCATTATTTTCATAGAATTTAAACAGGTTTTCATAGCAGGCATTTACGATCAGCTGTGGGTACTTTTCGTAAACATAACCTGGATCCAGAGTGGAGAAACCGGAACCCATGGCAACGATAACGGTATTGTCGCCGGTGGCACTGCTTTCTGCCTGGGTGCTGTCAGAAGAACCTGCTGCAGAGGTGTCTGTGGATGCCTGTCCGCCGCCGCATGCTGTACAGCCTGCTGCAACTGCCATGGAGAGGGCGAAAGCTAAGAGTTTTTTGTTTTTCATAATTAAATCCTCCTCTTAAAATAGTAAATATTGATACAGCTTTTGAAAGCTGCGATAAAGCAATATTTTATGTGCTGGTTAAATTCATTTACTGGTATAAATGACATGCCACAAAATGGCCTTTTTCGATCTCTTTTAACTGCGGGATCTCTTTGGAGCAGATATCACAGGCTTTCGGACAGCGGGTGTGGAACGGGCAGCCGGAAGGCGGATCAGAAGGACTTGGAACTTCACCTGTTAAGTGGATGCGTTCTGTCCTGTCATCTGCGTCAACCTGGGGGATAGCAGATAAAAGAGCCTCTGTATAAGGATGATAACGTTTCTCATACAACTGGTCATAAGCGGCGATCTCCACCATTTTTCCCAGATACATAACTCCTACGCGGTCGCTGACCTGGTAAACAACGTTTAAGTTGTGGGAGATGAAGAAATAAGTCAGTCCCAGGCGTTCCTTTAATTCCTGGAGCAGGTTTAAGACCTGTGCCTGGACGGATACGTCAAGGGCGGAAACTGCCTCGTCACAGATAATAAGCTTTGGCTCTAAAGCCAGCGCTCTTGCAATACCGATACGCTGTTTCTGTCCGCCGGAAAGCTCATGAGGATAACGGCTTAAATGATAGGTGTCAAGACCTACTAAATGAAGCAGCTCCTCGATCCTTGCATCTACATCCATGGAACCGGTCATATGGTGGATCTGGAACGGTTCCATAAGGATCTGGCGCACTGTACGTCTTGGATTAAGACATGCGGACGGATCCTGAAAAATGATCTGGGCTTTCTTACGCATCTGTTTTAAGGCTTTGCCTTTTAATCCGGAAATATCTTCCCCGTCTAAATAAACATGGCCGTCTGTAGCCGGGATCAGGCGGATCAGGGTGCGTCCTAAGGTACTCTTTCCGCAGCCGGACTCACCAACTACACCAAAGGTCTCACCTGCGAAAATATCAAATGAAATATCGTCTACGGCACGTACTGTGCCGGATTTCTTGTCTTTTCCTTTAAAATATACTTTTACATGGTCTGCGTGGACCAGTACGTCTTTGCTTTTGTTTTCATCAGCCATTGGTTACTGCCTCCTGACTTCCATTATCTGCCTGTGCGTAGAGCCAGCAGCGTACCTGACGGTCTTCTCCAACAGAAAATACCGGTGGTTCTTCCTTACGGCAGCGGTCGCAGGCTTTTGGACATCTTGGCCAGAAACGGCAGCCCTTGATGCGCTCTACCGGGTTTGGAACCATACCTTCAATAGTGGATAATGGTTTGCGCTCTTTGGTGATCCTTGGGATAGCGCTTAAAAGTCCCTGTGTGTAAGGATGAAGCGGTTCGCGGAAAATATCCGCTGTAGGCGCTTTTTCTACGATGTGGCCGTTATACATAACAATAACTGTATCGCAAAGCTCACTTACAACACCAAGGTCATGGGTAATGAACACAACAGAGGTGTTCATTTCCTGGTTCAGATCACGGATCAGGTCTAAGATCTGTGCCTGAATGGTCACATCCAGAGCCGTTGTAGGCTCATCTGCGATCAGGATCTGTGGCTGACAGGCCAAAGCCATGGCGATCATTACACGCTGGCGCATACCGCCGGACATCTGGTGGGGATATTCATAAGCACGGGCCTGTGGATTGGCAATACCAACAGCTGCATCATCTTAATGGCTTCTTCCATAGCCTCTTTTTTCTTCATTCCCCTGTGAAGACGTAAGGACTCTGCGATCTGCTTTCCGCAGCGGATGATAGGGTTTAAAGAAGTCATAGGTTCCTGGAAGATCATGGAGATCTCATTTCCACGGATCTTCTGCATTTCCCGTTCAGAAAGTTTTACCAGATCCTTTCCATTATATAAGATCTGTCCGCCGGTGACTTTGCCCGGAGGATTTGGGATCAGCTGCATCATAGCCAGGGAGGACACACTTTTTCCGCTTCCGCTTTCCCCTACGATGCCTAACTTCTCACCGCGGTGGAGCGTATAGCTTAAGTGGTCTACTGCGTGTACCGTTCCGGCCATGGTCTTGAATTCCACACACAGATCTTTTATTTCAAGTAATGTTTCTGACTGGTTCATGGTTTTCTCTCGTTTCTACAGGATTTTATTAATAAACGAACATATTATCCGACTACTATGCTGGATGTTAGCAATACGTTTGTCAGTTTAAAGCGACAAAGTATCAACGCAAAAAAAATAACTATATATAGTACAGATACAATTGTTAAGGCTTAGAATACCATATTTTCTAAGGAAATTCAACTGGGGAAATGATGTTCTTTTGATATTTGTTCATCTATTCTTCATTGAAAACAAACGTTAGTCTGGTATAATGGTATCACATAGTTACAAACGAAGAATATTTAATTTTATGAGGTTTACATATGAAACGAAAAACAGACCGGGGGAGAATGAAATTTCGGGCGTTTATGGTCTGCGTTCTTTCTTTTCTGGTCGTTACAGGCAGTGCCTGTTTTTTAAACCGGGAACAGGAAAAGGAAGAAAAATTAAAGGCTGTTTATGCAGCGGAGTCCACAGTAAGCAGGGTAAAATCCCAGTTGAACCGGTATCTGGCGGAGTCAGAACTGGTGAAAAATATCATAGAGTCAGGATATGATATTGATGGAGAAAAATTTTCCATTTTATCCCAGATGATGCAGGATAAGCAAAATGTGATCGAGGCCCATGAACTGGCAAAGGACGGTATTGTTTCCCATATCTATCCCATGAAAGGGAATGAAGAGGCCATGGGGTTAAATATGCTGGAGCATCCGGACAGAAAGAAAGAGGCAAATCTGGCAAAAACAAGCGTCAGTATACCATTGCAGGACCGTTTCCACTGGTCCAGGGCGGAAACGGCGCACTGCTTTTTGATCCTGTTTATGTAAAAGATGAAGCAGGGAAGATACGTTTTGGGGCTTTTCCATTCTGGTATTAAACTGGGATCATTTTATGGAAGAAGTGGAAACATATAAACTGGAAGATGCGTCCTATCAGTATCTCATATGGAAAAATGGCACAGAACTGGGAGAAAAGCTGACGATTGCCAGAGTGAAAAATTTTCCTTTAAGGACACACTGGAAGTAGCCTGTGATGTGCCTAATGATACCTGGTATTTTGAGATCGAGCCAAAAGCCGGATGGGTACCGCAGTCACAGATTGCTTTTGGGATACTGATCGCAGCCCTTGTTTCAGGAGTGTTGACGGTTGGTTACTGGCAGTATGAGATGCAGCGTTATAAAGAGGCACTGTATGCGGAAAAGATCGAACGGGCAGCAAAACGGGCGGAAGAAGCAAGTGAAGCCAAAACAAGATTTCTCTTTAACATGAGTCATGATATCCGGACTCCGATGAATGCGATCATCGGTTTTTCTGATCTTTTAGAGAAACATCTGGATGATAAAGAAAAAGTCCATGATTATATTAAGAAGATCCAGTTATCCGGTTCGTTTTTATTATCCTGATCAACTATGTTCTGGAAATGGCGCGGATCGAAAGCGGAAAGGCGACATTACGGACAGAAGTTGGGGATGCCCAGGAACTGTTAGGGGCATTAAATGCAGTTTTTGAACCGGCAGTGGAGAAGAAGCGGCTGAAATACAACTGTACGTTGGATGTAGAACACAGGTTTATCATCTGTGATGTGACAAAAGTGCGGGAGATCGTATTAAACATTATCAGCAATTCTGTTAAGTACACCCCGGAAGGCGGCAGCGTTACAGTACAGATCAAAGAGATCCCATGGGAGAAAGAGGGATGGACTGCATACCGTATTCTGGTAGAAGATACGGGAATTGGCATGGGTGCAGAATATCTGCCTCATATTTTTGAAGAATTTACCAGAGAGCGGACCAGTACGGAAAGTAAGGTAGTAGGTGCCGGTCTGGGTCTTCCGATCGTAAAAGCCTGATAGATCTTATGGGTGGAACGATCCAGGTAGAAAGCGAAAGGGGCAAAGGCAGCAAGTTTGAAGTTATTTTGCCTTTTGAGATCGCTTCTGAGGAAGAGGTCAAAGACAGTTATGTAAAGAAAGAAGAAAAGCTGTATAACAGATCTAAGGAGAAGCGCATTCTTCTTGCAGAAGATAATGAGCTGAATGCGGAAATTGCCATAACCATACTGGAAGAAAATGGATTTAAAGTTGAGCGGGCAGAGGACGGATGTAAATGTGTGGAACTGTTTTCAGAAAAGCCGGCAGGTTATTACAGCACCATTTTAATGGATATCCAGATGCCAAATATGGATGGCTATACAGCTTCAAGAAAGATCCGTGGCATGGAACGGGAAGACGCAAAGGCGATCCCGATTATTGCCCTGACTGCCAATGCTTTTGATGAGGACCGGAATAAGGCGTTTGCTGCAGGTATGAACGGACATATTGCGAAACCGATTGATGTGGGGAGGATGGTCAGATCCATTGGAGCGTTAGTAAAATAAGTGTTAGTGAGATAAATGTCAGCCCAACAGAAAAGGATATTGTCAGGCGGTATAAAAACAGTCTGGCAATATCCTTTTTAGTTTCCATGCATTTGCAAGAAGCTGCCGGTGGCAGGTTCTGTAAATGAGGGTGTAAGTTATATGAGTTACATGATCAAACTTAAAGCGGCTTCATCTGCGATCACGGTTACATCATTGTGCAGCTGTAAGATAGATGCCGGAACAGATGGTGTAATAGGGCCATAGAGAGAGTTCTTTAAGGCTTCTGCCTTTTCCTCGCCGCCTGCGATCAGCAGGATCTTCTTTGCCTGCATGATGTTTTTGATGCCCATGGTATAGGCCTGTTTTGGAACGTCATCTTCAGAGGCGAAGAAACGTTTATTTGCTTCAATGGTGCTTTCTGTTAAGTCTACACAGTGGGTCTCTTTTTCAAAAGCAGCGCCAGGTTCGTTAAAGCCGATATGTCCATTTCTTCCAAGACCTAAAAGCTGCAGATCGATACCGCCGTGGGAGCGGATGATCTCATTATAGGCAGCGCAGGCTTTCTGTGGATCCGGCTCTAAGCCGTCTGGAACGAAGGTGCGGGCCTTGTCGATATTTACATGGTCAAACAGGTTGGTGTTCATAAAATAGCGGTAGCTCTGGTCATTGTCCGGGTCAAGTCCTTTGTACTCGTCCAGGTTAATGGTGGTGACTTTGGCAAAGTCCAGATCCCCCTTGTTGTACCATTCGATCAGCTGTTTGTAAGTGCCAATCGGTGAAGAACCGGTTGCTAACCCCAATACGCAGTCCGGCTTCATAATGATCTGGGCGGAAATGATGTTTGCAGCCTTGCGGCTTAAGTCCTGATAGTTTTTTGCTTTGTAGATAACCATAAGTGTGTCCCCTTTCTTTGTTGCTTCTCCTTATGATACCAGTATACCTGGTTTGGCGGGAAATTCAATAGAAAGGAGGCAAGAAAAAAACTGACAGGGATGTAGAAGTATGGTATGCTAGGAAAGAGTGGACCATCTGCGTCAGCAGACATAAAAAATGTGCCAGCGCAGGGTTCATAAGTCTATAATAACCACCCCAACGGAGGATTAAATCATGGAAATCACAGGACGCAATGTAGGAAAGACATGCCGCACCCATTATAAAGGTACTTTTAATGATGGAACCCAGTTTGACTCTTCTTATGACAGAGGCGAACCATTAGAGTTCGTATGCGGCGCAGGCAGATGATCAAAGGCTTTGACGCAGCAGTGCTGATATGGAAGTAGGAGAGGTAAAGGATATCCATCTGATGCCGGAAGAAGCATACGGCCAGTCAAATCCGGACGCGATCTTTGAACTGGAGATCGAGCAGCTTCCAGGTTCTGAGGATCTGACTGTAGGCCAGCAGGTATATCTGACCAATCAGATGGGCCAGCCATTCCCTGTAAAAGTTACTGCAAAGACAGAGAAGACCATTACTTTTGACGCAAATCATGAAATGGCAGGAAAAGAGCTGAACTTTAAGATCGAGCTGGTAGAAGTGAAATAATAAAAATTTAATTTCTGGACGGAAGTAAATATAGAAAGCAGCAGTGTATATTTTACCCGCATTTCCACATACTACCCATAAGACACACAATATGGAAACAGAGATGTTTTGTGGTATGCAGGAGGAATAAACGTTATGAAAGCTACAGGAATCGTAAGAAGGATCGATGACCTTGGACGTGTGGTGATCCCAAAAGAGATACGAAGGACCTTGCGTTTGCGGGAAGGAACACCTTTAGAGATATTTACAGACCGTGAGGGGGAGATCATTTTAAAGAAATATTCCCCTATGGTGGAGCTGGCTGCTTTTGCCGGACAGTATGCAGAGGCCATGTCCCAGGCAACGGGCCTGATCGTGTGCATCACGGACCGGGATCAGGTGATCGCAGTATCCGGCGGTGCCAGAAAAGAACTGCTGCAAAAAGCCATCAGCTTCCTGGAGCGGGTGATCGGTGAACGCCAGGTCGTGCAATCCGGAAAAGATGAAAAAAGCTTTGTCCAGCTGGTAGATGAAGAATTAGAAGGTATTACCGCCCAGGTGGTAGCCCCTATTATCTGCGAAGGCGATGCAATCGGCGCTGTAGCCATTATGAGCCGGGAGCCAAGAGCGCGGTTTGGAGAAATGGAAATGAAGCTGGCTGCCACTGCCTGCGGATTTTTAGGACGGCAGATGGAAAGCTGAAACAAAGAAATATGGATCAGTAATAGGAATAATAGGAACAGCAATGCAAAAGCCCCAGGCAAAACCTGGGGGCTTTTGGCAAGAGAAAAAAGTTAAGTACCTAATATGAGAAAGGGCAGTCAGTCCCTTTTCATCAGATTAAAAATGTACAGAAGGTTTCAGAGAATACGCAGCAGAAGAAGACTGCCACATATCCAATGAGGAATGGGATCTCTGCTTTTGCAATATCGCCCATTTTCAGACCGGATACGGTAGAAGCGGAGAAGATGTTTACTGCAACCGGAGGTGTCATGGTACCAACTACGTTGGAGATGCACACAATCATGCCGAAGTGGATCACGTCAATGCCCATACTCTGGGCAATAGGCAGAGGACCGGTACTAAAAGAACGGCAATCGCGGTTCCTTCCATGAATGTACCGAAGATCAGCAGGATAATGGCAACTACGAAGCAGAACAGCGCGGAATTTAAATGCATGCTGATAACTGCGTTTACCAGTGCCTGGGAAGCGCCTGAGAAGGTAAATACCCAGGAGAAAGCGGTAGAAGCTGCGATGATGAATAAGATCATGGCAGAGCTTTTCGCGGAATCTTTTAAAATGGGGACCAGTTCTTTTACAGTCAGTTCTTTGTAGATGAACAGTCCGGCAATGGCAGCCCATACAACTGCGATGGCAGCACTTTCTGTTGCTGTCAGCATACCGGAGTAGATGCCGCCAAGGATGATGATGGGGGTCATCAGCGCCGGGATGGCATCTAAGAAGATCTTAAAGATCTCAGAAGGGCTGCGCTTTACAGCCTGTTTTGGCCAGTTTTCCTTTTTTGCGTAAAAGAGAACTTCTGCCATTAATACAAGCATGATCACAATACCGATGAGCATGCCCTGTTTAAACATGTTTCCAACAGAAGCGCCTGTTAAAGTACAGTAGATGACCATGATGATAGATGGGGGGATGATCGGTCCAAGACCACCGGATACAACTAACAGTCCGGCTGTACGGTCACCTGGGTAGCCAAGCTTTACCATATCATTGTAGAGCATGGTACCGATAGCAATAACAGTTGCAGGAGCGGAACCGGATAAGGCTGCGAAGAATGCGCAGGCTAAAACCAGTGCCAGGCTCATTCCGCCGCGCACATTGCCTACCAGGCAGTTGGCAAAATTTACGATACGGCGGGAGATACCACCTTTGGTCATCAGATTTCCGGCAAGTACGAAGAAAGCGATGGCCATAATGGAAGTAGACTGCAATCCGCCGAAGATACGCTGTGCAATAACGGTGGAGGAAGCGGACAGACCGCCGAATACTACGGAGCAAAGGGAAGCCACTCCCAGGGAGATGGAAACCGGAACTCCTACAATAAGACATACAGCAAACGCTGCGAAAAGGATGATACCTGCACTCATGCTTCTGCCTCCTTATTCTTTAAATCGATGATCTTTTCTACGAGGATCACAGTCTGGATCAGTAAGATCAGTCCAAAGGTAAGTACCAGTGAGAAATACATGGCAGACATAGGGATCTTTAATACTGGAGTTGTCTGGCCAGTCTGGATCTGTTTTAAAAATAAGGCGGTGCCAGCCTTTAACATAACAGCGGTAAAAATCTCTAATACGATCTGTTCAACAATGGAGACCACTTTTTTTGTGATTCCGTGAAGCTTTTCAATAATAGCGGTAACAGCAACCTGTGTGCCGTCACGAAGACCTACTTCTGTTCCTAACAGTGCCATATAGATCATGCTGTACATGGCTACCTCTTCAGTCCATGGCATGGAAGCCTTGATAAAGTTGCGGTTGACGACTGCTACAAAGTAGGCAGTTACCATGGCGACAAACGCAACGATCATAATGGCATATTCTACTTTTGTGACATAGGACAGCAGCTTTTTAATACCTTTCATAGTTCCCTCTCCAATCTCATTTTCCGACCTCTTTCAGAGCATGTTTTCAGTTGTCTGCCAGCAGATGATTTTGATGCAAACATTTTGTTGCAGTTCAGTCATGACATCTTCTTGTTTCCATGTTCATGAAAACAAAGAAGCATGGTGGTTCACCATATGCTGATTTGTATGAGAAAGCGCTTATGCAAGCAGGCTTGCAACACACTTTTTCATACAAACCAGCGCATGACTGAACTGTAACAAAATAATAAGATGTCTGATGTAATTAAAATACCACATCAGACATCTTACGTTAATGTATTATCAGAAAATTAACATGATTTTAATATCAAAAAGATGATATTATATTTATTAACGACATTTTAACAACAATTAATATTGTTTTCAAACAAATCTAATTGCTGCTGCCATTTTGTATCAGCCACTGTGTAAAATAATTTCGGATCACACTGAAAGGTGCCGGACCTATATCCAGGAGAAAGCGGTTAAATTCTAACAGGGAGAAGTTGGCTCCCAGTCTTTGCTGTGCTTCTTCTCTCATATTTAAAAATTCCAGGTAACCAGTGTAATAGGAGAGGTAGTTGGAAGGATTTTCCACTACTTCATAGTAAATGGAAGAGATGACAGAAGGATCATCGATCTGGAAGTACATAGTCAGATAATCATTTACCTGGTCCATATCCCAGCCCTCGTAGTGGATGTTAATGTCCAACAGGGCATAAAGGGCAAGTGTAAAGGCGGCATTGTGCTGCAAAAGTTCACCTACCTGCTCCTCCATGCCATGATCCAGTGTGTAGGCGTAGTATTCCGCATAAGTACCCCAGCCTTCTACATATCCCTGAAAATCAAGGACATTCCGCAGGTTACAGGTGTTATGCTGGTTAAAGTAATTGGTCTGGTACATATGTCCCGGATAACCTTCATGGGCCATGGTGGTGTAGAGGGAGCCGGCATCTGTACTCTGGTTATTAATGTAAATGGAATTGTCTTCCGGCCGGTCAATAGGTACTGTAAGATAGAAAGCAGGGCTTAAAAAGCCTTCTAATGTTTTTGGCACATTTTTAATGGTATAGTTACAGTCATTTACAGGCGGGAAATCTGCCTGGGACTGGGCTTTCAGATCCTCTAAAATGTCCTTAGGTTCCGTCAGGGTAAAGGGGGAAGAGTCCAGTTTATCGCCTAAAGACGGATCATCGCTTAACAGCTGGTTCACGGCTGCCAGTTCCTTTGACATCTGCTTGTTAATGGCCTGTTTTAAGGCAGAAACATCACTGTAGGAGGTTCCGGTGCTGGCATTTACCAGATATTCATAATATTTCCGGCCTTCCGGGTAGTAGTAAAGTCCCTTGTCATTGGAACCTGTTCCTTTTAAACTCTCCAGACCGCTGATCAGCCGTTCATAGGCAGGTACGAAATGTTCGTCGATGGCTTTTTTATTTTTTGCCTTATAATCGGCTTTTTCCTGGTCTGAAAGACCGCCCATTTCATCTAAACGGGAAGAAAAAGTCTCTGCCATAAAGCTGTGGTCTGCGTCAATAAGATAAGCATTGCAGGAGCGGATGATATTGTCGATAACTGTATCACACATGCCAAGATCCGCCTGGGCCCGCTCTGTTTCAAAGGCAATGAGAGAGTCATAATAGGTGTCAATGGATGACAAAAGAGACAGGTAATCATCTACATCCTGTTTCCTGTAAAAAGTATATTCAGATAAAAGGATAGGGAGTTGGGACTGGATGCCAAGGGTGGTGGATAAAGGCTGGTCATACAGCTCTAATCCATCAGAGGACAGAAGAGTATTAATGTAGGAAGAAAGAATGGTATAGGTAAGCAGCTGGTCTTTGGATAAAAGACGGGTATCCATAGCTTCAAGGTCTGCTTTGATCTGTTTTGCCTCTTCAAGGTCCTTTCGTGTATCTTCAGCGGAAGCAGTTCCAAGAGTGCGGTCATAATCGGTAATGCCGTAACTTTCCGGGTCTGCAAGTGTATAGTGAAGGGTAAGAAGGGACTGGGAGGCTTCCTGTTTAAACAGGTTTTCCGTGTACTGGTCAAAGGCTTCCCGGGCTGCAGCCAGGGCTGCTTCGTCTGGCTGGCTGGCGGAGTCGTCAGAAGAGTTTTCAGTTGCTTCTTCTGCAATGGTTTCCTGAGAGGTATTTTTGTCTGCTTTCGGTGCAGAATTTGGAAAAAGTGAGCAGCCGGTAATAAGGCACAGGGATAACACCAGTGCAAGAATGGCATGCAGATATTTTTGTGTTCTCTGTTTCATAAAAATCTCCTTTTTGGGATACAATGATCGTCCATGATACCGGATTGCTACGTGCTTTGCACTCTAGCATCGGATTTTAGACCTTTTGACACTGGTGTCATTATATATTATATGTAGGAAAATTACAACGTATGTGGCATAGGGCGTCTTGACGAAAGCCCTGTAAACGCTTATACTTACATCATTAGAATGCTCCAAAAGGGGGCTGGAAAGAGGGATTTAAAATATGTGTCAGGATTGTAAGAAAAAACCGTATTATATTACAACTGCCATCGCATATGCTTCCGGTAAGCCGCATATCGGCAACACCTATGAGATCGTGCTGGCAGACAGTATTGCAAGATATAAGAGAGCTCAGGGATACGATGTGTTCTTCCAGACCGGTACCGATGAGCACGGACAGAAGATCGAGGAGAAGGCAGAGGCTGCAGGCATCACTCCAAAGGAGTTTGTAGATAAGGCTGCAGGCGAGATCAAGCGTATCTGGGATCTGATGAATACTTCTTATGATAAATTTATCCGTACCACAGATGCTGACCACGAAGCACAGGTACAGAAGATCTTTAAAAAACTCTATGACCAGGGAGATATCTACAAAGGTGCTTATGAGGGACTTTACTGTACTCCATGTGAGTCTTTCTGGACTCCATCCCAGTTAGTAGACGGCAAGTGCCCTGACTGCGGCAGAGAGGTTAAGCCGGCAAAGGAAGAGGCATATTTCTTCCGTATGAGCAAATATGCACCGCAGCTGATCGAGTACATTAATTCTCATCCAGAGTTTATCCAGCCTGTTTCCAGAAAGAATGAGATGATGAACAACTTCCTTCTTCCGGGACTTCAGGATCTGTGTGTATCCAGAACTACCTTTGACTGGGGTATTCCGGTAACCTTTGATCCAAAGCATGTTACCTATGTATGGCTGGATGCGCTGACCAACTATATTACCGGTGTCGGCTATGACTGTGATGGAAACAGCACTGACCAGTTTAAGAAATACTGGCCTGCAGACCTGCACCTGATCGGTAAGGACATTATCCGTTTCCATACTATTTACTGGCCGATCTTCCTGATGGCTTTAGGCGTACCGCTTCCAAAGCAGGTATTTGGTCATCCATGGCTGCTTCAGGGCGATGGCAAGATGAGCAAGTCCAAGGGAAATGTTCTCTATGCAGATACTCTGGTAGATTTCTTTGGCGTAGATGCAGTACGTTACTTCGTGCTTCATGAAATGCCATTTGAAAATGACGGCGTTATCTCCTGGGAGCTGATGGTAGAGCGTATGAACTCTGACCTGGCAAATATCCTTGGAAACCTTGTAAACCGTACCATTTCCATGAGCAACAAGTACTTTGGCGGCGTTGTAGAAAACAAGGGCGTTGCAGAAGCTGTTGACGAAGACTTAAAGGCTGTTGTATTAGAGGAAGTAAAGAAGGTAGACGCAAAGATGGCCCAGCTGCGTGTAGCAGATGCCATTACAGAGATCTTCGGTATCTTCAGAAGATGCAACAAGTACATTGATGAGACAACTCCATGGACTCTTGCAAAGGACGAGGCTAAGAAAGACCGCCTTGCAACGGTTCTTTACAACCTGACAGAGGCGATCACCATCGGCGCTTCCCTGTTAGAGTCATTTATGCCTGAGACTTCTGAGAAGATCCTGGCTCAGTTAAATACAAAGAAGAGAGAGCTGGATGAAATGGATACCTTCGGTCTGTATCTTTCAGGAAATAAGGTAACAGACAAGCCTGAGATCCTCTTTGCACGTATGGATATCAAGGAAGTTATGGCAAAAGTAGAGGAAATGCGCGCAGCTGCAGCAGAAGCTGCAAAACCTGCAGAAGAGGCAGCTGAGGATGATGGCATTGACTTAGAGCCAAAGGCAGAGATCACCTACGATGATTTTGCAAAACTGCAGTTCCAGATCGGTGAGATCGTTAAGTGCGAAGCAGTACCGAAGTCCAAAAAGCTTCTCTGCTCCCAGGTAAAGATCGGAACCAAGACCCGCCAGATCGTAAGCGGTATCAAGGCTCATTACTCACCAGAGGAAATGGTAGGAAAGAAAGTTATGGTAGTAACCAACTTAAAGCCTGCTAAATTAGCCGGAGTCGTATCCGAAGGCATGATCTGTGTGCAGAAGACGCAGAGGGAAATCTGTCCTTAATGGTACCGGAAAAGAAGATGCCAGCCGGAGCTGAGATCTGCTAATGATCAGTAAATAAATGTATTTCATGTTTGTAATAGTAGAAATTTGGGCGCATATAATTGAAATATAAAGAGATAAAGGGAGAGGGAAAATATTCCCCTCCCTTTTTCGCGCATATACTGGACATTTTAAGAGAAAACTGCTATTCTGAATATAAGCAGGATTTCAAATATATTCTAAATATTCTATATTTCTAAGCTGTATCCAAAACAGCATCTTATCTGAAACTCTTTGCTTAAATCACAAACCAATGAAACAGGCAGAGAGTACAGAGAAAACTTTCTGCCGACTAACAGAAAGGACGATGCCTATGTCAAACAGTGTATGGGAACCGGAAATAACCGATCATGAGATGTAGCTGGAAAATAGGGAGTTTAATCTCTGTGATTTTGCCTTATTTTTATCTGTTATGAAAAACAAAACAGCACACAGAAATGTTTTAAGTATTATAACAGGGGAAAAAAATTTAAAACTGAAGGAAGTACATGTAGAAGAGGTGATCCTGAATAAGAGCGGGCAGCGGGCAATCCGTTTAGACGCAAGGGCAACAGACATTTCAGGACGCAATTTTGCAACGGAAATGCAAAATGATACAGAGCAGGATGATATGCGGCGCAGGGCGAGATTTTATCAGGGACTGATCGATACGCCTTTATTAAAATCGGGAAGAAAGACCCGGTATAAACATCTGCCACCTACGATCATTACATATATCACCCAGAAGGATATATTTGGAAAAGGGCTGGCAAAATATACTTTTACAGAGCAGTGCGAAGAAATAAGGGACTTGCATCTGGAAGATGGAACTAAAAAGATATTTTTAAATATGACCAGCAAAAAGGGAGAGCCTGTATTAGTAAGCCTGCTGCAGTATATGAAACATACGACTTTGGAAAATTCTGAAATTTTAGTAAAAGATGAGCGCATAGCGCAATTAGATGAGATTGTGACAGAGATAAAGCAATCAGAAGAATGGGAGGCTGTAAGGATGAGCATTTTATCTATCGGTTTGGAACGTGGAATGAAGAAAGGAGTGGCTTGGGGAATAGCGAAAAGTATTTTGGATATACTTGAAGAAACTGGTCCCGTATCGGAGAAAACCCGTGAAATGATCTTGACTGAAACAGATGCAGAGCGTCTAAGCGCATGGGTTAAAAAGGCAGCCAGATCGAATTCGGAAGAGGATTTTTTAAGTAAGATTTGATGTGCCTAAAAGAAAAATAAGTGACATAGATTTACGCAAAACAGCCCCACGAAAGGGGCTGTTAAGTTTGAAGTATGTGTTGAAAGTTATCAACAAAATCTCTTTACAGTCGGAACCAGCACTTTCTGCATAGGTTTCATCACTTTTCCAACTAACAGGGCGCACAGTACAGTTCCTTCCCGTATTCCCTGAAGTTCTCCAAGGAAAACAAAACACAGGACAATACCTACAACAACTACCGTACAATCCAGGATCACTTTTACTTCATGAAAGGCTTTTTTAGGAAAAACAGTTTTATTCATGGCTGCGGTAAGGCCTTCCATAGGCATGACGATCAGGTCGGTGTCCAGATACAGGCAGATGCCAAAAGCAACGAGGAAAATACTGATGGCAAGCATTACAAGCCTTCCGGGATAGCCGGGAAGGCAGAAGCTTCCAAGAAGGGTTTCTGTCAGGTCAACGAAATATCCAAAGGCAAAGGAGCAGAGGATCTGGGCAAGATCCAGAGGGCGGAAAGCCTTTCTTAAAAGCAGGATCTGGATCAGGATATAGCCGATAAAGATAACGGTCACACAGGTTCCAAGGTCTTTTCCAAGGATCCGGCTTACCACATAGGGCAGTGAATTGACCGGAGATACGCCCAGATTGGAATTGACGGAAAATGCAACTCCCAGGGCAACGAAAAACAATCCGGCCAGATAGATCACAATACGTTTTACAAATTTCATATACAAACCACCTTATAAAATACAGGGCCCCAAACTGTACCCGGACTGGCACAGATGGTCCCTGTTTGTCAGTTACTATGTAATATTTCAGGAGAGAATTATCAGCAATAAGTTTTAATGGTTTCCAGCAGGCTATTTCATTAACAGTGGATACAAAAATCCCAGCCATACGACCATCAAAGCACCGCCAATTCGTGTAGAGATAGAGGCAAATGCCAGAAGGTTCATACGGTCAGCAGCTGTTAAAACAGCCAGATCCCCGCTTCCACCGATGTTACAGCAGCAAAGACCTGCAGTTACACCTGCTTCGTAAGGGAACAGCCCCGCCAGTTTGGCAAATATCATGGCACCGATAAAAGCACCCAGGACGCCAAAGAAGATAACGGCAAAGACACCAGGGCTGAAAAACTTGGTCAGGTCGGTGATCTTTAAGGAATTGATGCCAATTCCTGCAACCAGCATAGGCAGGAGGGCTTTTAAGGCAAAATTCATGGAGTAAACACAATTATCAGCTATATCATCAGAAAGAATACCCGTACATTTAATTACAATCGCGATAATAATGGACCATGCCAGGCCGGCGATCACGCTGGTTCCCGGAAGTTTGCCTAAGATATCACCTAAGAGGTAGATCACCAGTGACATAAAAATGCCACTTCCCAGTTTTTTGTAGTCGGCACTGGTGCCGGCCCGTTTTTCTTCTTTTAATTCTTCTGCGCTCTGGCTTACCAGTATCCTTCCGCCACCGTTCCAGCCGCTCATTTTAGCAGTTACAGCGCCGCCTACAGCTGCCATGAGCACTGCAAGGATATTGGCGATAGAAGCGTAGCAGAGGAATTGTCCTGCCATACCGGTCATGTCCTGTCCGGATAAGGCGCTGTACAGAGAAGGAAGGGTAGTAATAGCACCTGCGGAACCGCCGGACATACAGGGAGCGCCGATATAGAAAAGACCTTCTTTTGCTCCAAAACCAGTAATGGCACCGCCGATCATACAGAAACCAAGAGCAAAGACCTGGCTTCCGATGATGGTTGGCAGATAGCGGGCGGTTGCGCTTAAGATCAGTTTCCGGTCCATTACAAGAACAGATCCGATAAGGAGCATGGCAACGTACATATCCTGGAAACCGCCCTTCATGACCATGCGGACACCATTTGCTAAAGGTTCAGGTACCAGTCCCAGATAATTCATCAAAGAGGCACCAAGGAGTGGCAGAAGACAGCTCCGCCTAAATAGTTATTTAAAATAGGAATGGTATTTCCAAGCCAGAAAAAGACACCGCCTACTGCCATAAGAAAGGCTACAGACCCGACAAATGTAGTTGCAGTAAAGGCACCTGCCGAATTGGAATAAATGGTCACAGTAGGCATAAATCCCAGATAGGCACTGGCAAAAACAACGGCGAAAAACAGTACAAAATGCTTGAATGAAAGTCCGCATACATCAAAATTGATCTTTTTACGGTTGGAATTGCGTTTATTATGTTCTTCGCTGACGGAAATACCGAAACCAACATAGTCTACACCGGCAGCTACCGCATCATCTACACCACGCTTATTTAAAGCAAGGCCGATGGTTTGACATCCCTTTTCTTTTGCATAAGGCTGTACCAGGGCAACCAGGTCCTTGGCATTTGCCATTTGTGGAACGGCTTTTGGATTAACGAAGGAGGTAACCTCGATCTTATCAGCGCCGGCATCGATCATTTTTTTCACATATTTTGCTTTTACCTCTGTTGGGATGATCATAGCTTTATGGTTCTGCCAGCCGTCTCTTGGGCCTACTTCTGTAATTTCAATTCTTTTTGGTAATGACATATGCGTTCTCCTCTCTGTATTGGATATACGATCCAGTTCCTGTTATCATTAAAAGCAAAAATGATGCCAAATTGAGAAAAATAAGAGAAAACGTGATTGTTCCAGTATATGTGGGCGTAAGATGAATGGGAAAAATGGTAGAAATGCAAACTTTTATTTACATCAGTTTACATTTGCCGGCGAGCTGCAGATAGATATGACGTATTTTCTGCCATCCAGAAGAAATGTTAAATTGACAGGGGTTTTATTTCAGGTATAATATTTTGTGAAACGATATACAAAGATGGAAATGTCGAAGAAATTTGGCAGGATACAAAGAAATTTTAGCAGCATAAGCAAACACAGGAGGAACGATCATGCGCATCAGTTTGGAACAGGCATTGGATATCCTTATGGATCATGTAACACAGGGAAGAACAGAAAGAAAACCTTTGGAACAATGTCTGGGGCTGGTACTTTCGCAGGATGTATTTGCGTTACTTGATATGCCTCCTTTCAGTCGGTCTGCGCAGGATGGATATGCATTTCAGGCTAAGGACAGCGCTGGTGCTTCCAAAGAGCAGCCGGTGGAATTAAAGGTAACAGGAAAAATATATGCCGGGGATTTTTCAGAGGCAGAGGTAAAGCCGGGAGAAGCGATCCGCATCATGACAGGAGCAATGATTCCTGTCGGTGCCGACTGTGTTCTCCGACAGGAAGATACTGATGAAGGAGAAGATGCAGTCCGGATCTACAAAGAAGTAGAACCTGGTTGCAGTATCTGCTTTAAAGGAGAAGAGTACAAAAAAGGTCATATTCTGCTCCATGCAGGTACTAAGATCGATGCGGCTGCTCTGGCAGTTGCCAGTGGGAATGGTATTATGGAGCTGCCTGTGTATGAACGGGTGAGAGCGGCAGTTGTTTCTTCCGGCAGTGAAGTAGTAGAGCCGGGAACACCTTTGACGCCTGGAAAAATATATAATACGAATACTGTATACATGAAGGCACGTTTACATCAGTTGGCGCTCAGGTGATGATGAGTCAGACTGTGGGAGATGATCTGGAGGTTATGACTGGGGCTTTAAAAGAAGCAGCCAACCAGGCAGAACTGGTGATCACTACCGGTGGTGTTTCCGTGGGACAGAAAGATCTGACAGAAGAGGCATTGCTTTCCATAGGAGCAAAGATCCTCTTTCATGGTATTGCCATGAAACCGGGAATGCCTACGCTTGCAGCTGAAAAAGATGGTGTTTTGTTTATAGGGCTTTCTGGCAATCCATTTTCTGCAGCAATTCCATTTGAAATGTTTGTACGTGAGATCTTGTCATTAAAAATGGGTGATCCAGAGCTGAAGCTGCGTCGGGAAACTCTTACTGCTGTAACCGGTTTCTCAAAGAACAGCAGGAGACGTCGTTTTTTAAGAGGAAAAGCGGTCGGAAAAGAGGTCTGGCTTCCAGACCAGCAGGCAAATGGGCAGATGCGCAGCATGGTAGGTTGTAACTGCCTGATCGAGATACCGGCAGGCAGTGGGCCGGTACAGGCTGGGGATAAGGTAGAAGTGCTGTGGCTGTAAAGAATGCGGACATTTTAAATGTAGGGGCATTTTTTGCTGTGATGAATACTTGAAAGAATAGGGGACGCTACTAGACATATCCACTTTCTTTGGCTATAATAAAGGTAACTTCATAAAGCAGATTTCATATGTATATCCCGGAGATAGGTCCGGAGTTTCTACCAACTGCCGTAAATAGTTGACTACATAGTACATGTAGCTGTGAGTACCTGGCTATGTGTTGCTGTGTGCGGGTTTGGTGACAGATGAAAGTGAATTTTAAAGGAGTCCCGCGCAGGCGGGGCTCTTTTTTCATTGCCATGCATCTGGAAAGGAGGGCAAATACGCACACCAAACGCAGACGGGCTGTTTTGTGGGTTTATGATCTGATGTTTACAAATCCTGATTGAGATCAAGGAGGAAACATATGGAAAATAAAACATTTGCTTTAAAGGAAAATATTGTATACACAAAAGATAAAAATGAATTATGCATCAATGAGCAGAGTTATCTTGTCTGTGAAAATGGAAAGGTCCGGGGGATTTATAAAGAGCTTCCGGACGAGTTGAAAAATGTCCCTGTAGAAGATATGGGCGATCAGCTGATCATCCCGGGACTTACAGATCTTCATGTTCATGCTCCTCAGTATTCCTTCCGGGGTCTGGGAATGGATATGGAGCTTCTTGACTGGCTGGAGACCAATACGTTTCCAGAGGAAGCGAAATACAAAGATCTGGAATATGCGAAAAAAGCATACGGCATCTTTGCAGAGCAGATGAGAAAAAGCGCCGCTACAAGGGCATGTATCTTTGCAACGATCCATAAAGAAGCGACCATTTTGCTTATGGATCTGATGGAAGAAAGCGGTCTTTCCACTATGATCGGAAAGGTAAATATGGACCGCAACAGCCCGGATTATCTGCGGGAGCCGTCAGCGAAAGACTCAGAAGAAGCGACCAGAGAGTGGCTTAAAATGGTGGCTGACAAAAATTACGACCATACAAGACCGATCCTTACGCCACGGTTTACACCAAGCTGTACCGATGAACTGATGGAGCGGTTAAAAGGAATTCAGAAGGATTTTGACCTGCCGATGCAGTCCCACCTGTCTGAAAATCCGGGAGAGATCGCCTGGGTGAAGGAATTATGCCCCTGGTCTGAATTTTACGGGGATGCTTATGACCATTTTGGACTGTTTGGAGGAGAGTGTCCTACGATCATGGCCCACTGCGTTTATTCCGGTGAGGAAGAGATTGCCCGCATGAAAGAAAGAGGTGTATTTATCGCCCACTGTCCTGACTCCAATACCAATCTTTCTTCCGGTGTAGCACCGGTGCGCCGGTATCTGGAAGAGGGAATGAACATAGGACTGGGAAGTGATGTGGCAGGCGGAACAAGTGAGAACCTGTTTGCAGCTATGGCACAGTCCATCCAGGCATCCAAGCTTCGCTGGAGATTGTTAGATGCTTCCTTAAAGCCACTGACCATTGAAGAAGCATTTTATATGGCAACCAAGGGCGGCGGAGCTTTCTTTGGAAAGGTGGGAAGCTTTGAGCCTGGCTATGAATTTGATGCAGTGGTCTGCGATGACAGCCGTCTGGAACATCCCCAGCCGCTTACTGTAAAGCAGAGGCTGGAGCGTATCATTTATCTGGGGGATGAGAGAGAAGTTGCCGGAAAATATGTAGAAGGCAGAAAGCTGTTTTAATCATGCGAAAGTAAGTTGGGTTCAGCTATTTGCATCGTATAAAAAGCAGTCGGATACAGGAAAATACAGCCTGTTCCGGCTGCTTTTCTTGTAAACCACCCGGCTTCATGTTATTATGTATACAACGATCTGTTGCAGAGCAACATGATCCTGTATCCGTGTAACAGGCTTGCAGATATAAAAGGAGTAGATCGATGATGTATTGATGTATTTGATCCATTTGGGATATCTTGGATATGATCAGGATGCGCAGACAGCATTTATCCCAAATGAAGAAATACGCCAGGAGCTGACAGCAGCAACAAGGCGCAATCCCAAGAACATCAGTGTATCATTGAGAAATTATAATAAAAATATTGCAGATAAAACTGTTCTGAGCAGCAGAAAGGACGAAAATACAATGAAATACGATTTCACAACAATTTTAGACCGAAAGGGAAAAGACTCGATTGCAGTGGAACCTTTTGAGGCTGACTGGATCAAATGGCCGGGGAAGACGAAGGAAGGTTTTGATATTATCCAATGTGGGTGGCAGATATGAACTTTCCGGCTGTACATACGATCCCGGAAGCGATTATTGAGAGAACAAAACATACTACCTATGGTTACTTTTCTCCAAGAGAAGAATATTTTGACGCTATCATCAAGTGGCATAAGACCAGAAATGGCATAGAGGGACTGGAACCAAAGCACATTGGATATGAAAATGGTGTTTTAGGCGGTGTGGTCAGTGCATTAAATGTACTTTGCTCGAAAGGTGACAGTGTACTGCTTCATTCTCCCACTTATATCGGTTTTACAAAGAGCCTGACCAACAACGGTTATCACATTGTCCACAGCCCGTTAGTGAGGATGAGAATAATGTATATCGCATGGATTTTGAGGATATGGAAAAGAAAATCGTGGAGAACCATATCCATGCAGCTATTTTCTGCAGCCCGCACAACCCAACCGGCCGTGTATGGGAGCGCTGGGAGATCGAGAAGGCCATGGAGATCTACAAGAAACATGATGTATATGTAGTTTCTGATGAGATCTGGTCTGACCTTCTCTTAAATGGACATAAACACATTACAACCCAGTCTGTATCGGAAGATGCAAAGCAGAGGACCGTAGCACTTTATGCTCCGTCTAAAACCTTTAACCTGGCTGGTCTGATTGGCAGTTATCATATTATCTACAATGACTGGTTAAGGGACCGCATTTTAAAAGAGTCCTCTTTAAGCCATTATAACAGCATGAACCTGTTATCTATGTATGCATTAATTGGTGCCTATAAGCTGGAAGGTTATGAATGGGTGGATGAATTAAAAGAGGTCTTAAGTGGAAATGTAAACTATGCCTGCGATTACATTGAAAAGCATTTTGAAGGAGTCAATGTTTCCAAGCCGGAAGGCACCTACATGCTTTTCCTGGACTGCACAGAATGGTGCAAAAAACATGGAAAGACTATTACAGAGCTTCAGGCAGCAGGCATTGAAGTAGGCGTGATCTGGCAGGACGGAGTAGCTTTCCACGGCCCATGTCATATCCGTATGAACCTGGCTCTGCCGTTGTCCAGGGTAAAAGAGGCCTTTGACCGCCTGGACAAATATGTATTTAATCTGCAGGAGGCATAAGCAACATGATATTTGATACACATGCCCATTATGACGATGAAGCCTTTGACGAGGACAGGGAGCAGCTTTTAGCCAGTTTTAAAGAAAATGGCATTGACGCTGTTACAAATGTAGCTGCCAGTCTTTCCAGCTGCAAGACTACACTGGAGCTTGCCAGAAACCATGATTTCATGTATGCTGCATTAGGCGTACATCCAAGTGAAAGCGCAGAACTGTCTGATGAAGGCTTAAAAGATATTGAGACCTGGTGCACAGAAAGACAGGACGGAAAAGTCCGTGCCATTGGTGAGATCGGCCTTGATTATTACTGGGAAGAGCCGGATAAAGAGATCCAGAAAAAATGGTTTGTGGCCCAGTTAGATCTGGCCCGCAGGTTAAAGCTTCCGGTGATCATCCACAGCCGTGATGCTGCAAAAGATACCCTGGATATTATGAAGGCAGAACACGGATCGGACATCGGTGGTGTGATCCATTGCTTTTCTTATACAAAGGAAATGGCAAGGGAGTACCTGGATATGGGATTTTTCCTTGGCATTGGCGGCGTACTTACTTTTAAAAATGCCAGAAACTGGTAGAAACCGTAGAATATGCCCCCTTAGACCGCCTGGTACTGGAAACCGACTGCCATATCTGTCACCTGTTCCAAACCGGGGAAAGAGAAATTCTTCCCTGAACCTGACCTATGTGGCAGATCAGCTGGCAGCTCTTAAGGGGGTGGACCGGGAAACAGTGGAGAAAATGACCTGGGATAATGCCAGAAAGCTTTACCGTTTATAGATGCAGATCTGCCCGTCACTGGCGGGTGGAAGCGAAATGATATAAAAATAATAGAAACAGAAAGAAGACAAAAGCAGGTAAAATCGTAAATGAATGAGAAATTATCAGATCCGAAAAAAACAATTGAAGTCATCCAGAAATATCAGTTTGCGTTCCAGAAGCGCTTCGGCCAGAATTTCCTGATCGATGCTCATGTTCTGGAAAAAATTGTAAGCGCAGCAGGTATTACAAAGGATGACTGCGTTCTGGAAATTGGTCCGGGAATTGGTACCATGACCCAGTATCTGGCAGAAAGTGCCGGACAGGTGATCGCAGTGGAGATCGACACCAATCTGCTGCCTATCCTTGCAGATACATTAAAAGACTATTCCAATGTAAAGGTCATCAACCAGGATATCCTGAAAGTGGATATCAATGAACTGGTAAAGGAATACAACAACGGCAGACCGATTAAAGTAGTTGCCAATCTGCCATATTACATTACTACCCTATTATCATGGGACTGTTTGAAAGCAATGTGCCAATCGACAATATCACGGTTATGGTCCAGAAAGAAGTGGCAGACCGTATGCAGGTGGGACCGGGATCTAAGGATTACGGCGCCTGTCTCTGGCAGTGCAGTACTACGCAAGCCCATATATTGTGGCAAATGTGCCGCCAAACTGCTTTATCCCAAGACCAAATGTAGGTTCCGCGGTGATCCGTCTGACCCGCTATCAGGAGCCGCCGGTACAGGTAAAAGATCCGAAGCTGATGTTCAAGCTGATTCGCGCATCCTTTAACCAGAGAAGAAAAACACTGCAAAATGGTTTAAATAACTCTCCGGAGATCTCATTCTCCAAAGAAGAGATCACAAAGGCCATTGAGAGCCTGGGCGTATCACCTTCTGTCCGTGGAGAAGCTTTAAGCCTGGAGCAGTTTGCCCAGTTAGCTAATTACTTCGTGCAGTAAGTGGGCTGTTTATAAAAAGAAAGGCAAATGCCTATGTCAGATAAAAAAAGATGGATCCGGCTGGCTGTGGCTGCAGGTTTAGGCGCGGCAGCCGGTGCATGGACTTATCAGATACAAAAAGATAAAAAAAGCGAAAAATGATGCCAGACTGGCGGTTGTGGAAGCAGCTGTAGTGCGCAGCCGAGATTATGGAAAGCAGAAGGCTTATATTATAGGAAATAGTTTAAGCTCTCTGGCGGCAGCAGTCTGGCTTATAAAAGACTGCCATTTTCCTGGAAGCAGTATTATGGTGTATGGGGAAAATGAGGAGGCATGTGGAAATGCAGGTCCTCTTGTAGTAAGCCGGGAAAACTGCGAAGATTTTCTGGAACTGTGTGGAAAACTGCCAGGTTCCGGGGAAAAAGTGTTTACGTTTCCAAAAACAGAAGGTGGAGAACGTCTGGGATGTGCAGACCTTCCGGCACTCTGGCGGCTGTTATGTACAGAAGAGGAAAGACTGGATGTTTTAAGTGTTGAAGACTGGTTCAGTGGGACACCTCATATATTTGAGACAGATCTGTGGCAGCTGTGCCAGTGTGTGTTTGGCCTGAAAAAAGACAGCAATCTGGCGGAATTTCGCAGAAGTTTATGGGAATTAAAAGGACCGTTTCTGTTTCTTTCACCGGAAGAAAGACAGGAGCTGATCCGTTTGCTGAAACAGTATCTGCGCCGCAAAGGCGTATTGTTGCTGGAAAACACTCAGGTAACGGATCTGGAGCTTGAAAATGGAAATGACAACGGAAGCGGAACCGGTCTGGCAGTGAAAAAACTGTATGTAAAACGCAGACTGCAGGAAGAAGAGACTGACCGGGAAGCTTTTGTATTTGAAAAGATAGATCTGAGATCCGGGGATGTCTGCATTATGGATAATGGCAGCGGTTCTGGAAAATTATGGAAAAAGGCAGCTGACCTGCATATTGCTCTGGGAGAACCGGAAGCTTTGTGGGCGAAGAAGATAAACTTCAGCCCCTTCGGCTCATCATTTTACAGACCGGCCTAAAACAGTTCCAACTGGAAGCAGAAATCTTGGCTTTGTGGGAGCATTTTCACGGCTGGAAGAAGGCTGCTGCCTTACAGGAAACTATGCTGTGGCAAGTGCCAGAAGTGCAGTGGATGAGCTGATGCATGCAGGAAGACGGGCAGCAGGAACAGAAGAAAAGAGGCAGTCCCGGATCAGAAAATGGATCACAGTTTACAAGGTGGTTTGTTCATTGTACCGTGCTGACTTATAATTTTTGTGTATGGTCATGCCGCCATCAGGCGGTCTGTTAGTTTCCATGCGTTTGAAAGAAACTGCCAGTGACAGTTTCTATAAAGTATTTGTTTTTAAAAGGAGGACAGCAATATGCTGTTTATCGGAGGTATCAGTCAGGGCCGGAAGCTGCTTAACTACGCAAGAAGCATTCTTTGCGGAAGCTGTGGCAGCACCAGCCAGTGTCAGGTCTTTATGACCTATATGTATTTCAGTTTTTTCTTTATCCCGCTGTTTAAGTGGAATAAGCGCTTTTATGTGCAGATGTCCTGTTGCAGCGCCATTTACGAGCTGGAGCCGGAGATCGGAAAAGCCATATTAAGAGGCGAAGAACCGGCGATCACATCCGCCGACCTTCACCTGGTCCAGGAAGGAAAATACACCCGCACCTGGCAGGAAGGTTCCGGAAATCCCCACAAGAAGTGTATGCGCTGCGGATTTGAGACAGACGAAGATTATAACTACTGTCCGAAGTGCGGGGGACGGATATAAGGAACGCTTAAGGAAAACAAGCGCCGCTTTAAGCGGCATTTGTTTTCCTTGCGTCCTTAACGAACAAACCGTCTGCGATAGCAGACAGTAGAGCGCGCCAGCGCGTGTTTGTGAGTGAACCCAACGCCTGCAAAATAAATATTAAATCTCCCCAAATGCGATCAATGGATCTTTGCATTTTACACCCAGACTCAGGGTGTAATAAGTACAACGCCATCAAATGGAGCTGTACATCGGAAAATTTCATTCCCATAAATATCTTTCAGGGTGCCAAGAAGGGTGCCCTTTTTAATTTCTGACCTGCATGTGAGACAGCAGGATACCAGAACCCATTTTTGGTGCCTCTTCATAAACTGCCTGACGGATCTCTTCCTGGTGAAGGTCAGTATCTGAAAAAGGTCTGATCTTAAGATGAGCCATTAACTCAAAAATATTCCTTTTGCATGCTGTGACCTCATCTTCGCACCATAGCCCTCTTTCTCCCCGTTCTGCTAAAAGTGCCGGGATACCGCACTGAGCAGCCCAGCTATAGAGTCCGTTTTTTGCAGTAGAAGCGACCCGATATGGAATCGAGAGTGAGGCTGCAGCTGCAGAAGCTTTTGCGGCCAGTGCGTCAGAAACAGTTGTGGGAAAGAAGACCAGGGGAGTAAGAGCTTCGTTCACATCACCACCATGGAGATCTATGAGAAAATCAGCTTCAGGATACAGTGTTTCTTCAAGGAGCTTTGCAAGACGGCTGGAAAAAGTACCCTCAGGATCTCCGGGAAACGTACGGTTTAAATTTTGACCATCTGCAGGGATTATCTGTTTGGACCCCATGTAAAAGCCTTCTGGATTTACCAGGGGAAGCAGGATGATACGCCCTGAAAGATCGATGGGGTCCAGTTCCTTTTTCAGACGGTTCAGGGTTTCTATGCCTACATATTCACAGCCGTGGACACCTGCGGTCACTACAAGGGTTTTTCCGGGACAGCTTCCGCAGATAACAGTCATTTCTATGGGATAGTGGCTGGCAACTGGCAGTAAAAGGGTTTGCTTTGTATTGCTGCCGGCTTTTAAGTCAGACAGTCTCATATTTTTCAGATCTCCTTTAGTTGAATTCGATAATAGAAGCCAAAAGCTTTCTGGCATAGTCATCTTTTGTTTCTGCAATACGGGATACAGGAATGTGTTCAGTAATGCGGCCATGATACAGAAAAAGCACATCATCGCACAGATAAGTGACAGAAGTCAGGTCATGGGTAATGAAAATATAAGTCAGCCCCAGTTTTTCTTTCAGATCATGGAGCAGATCCATGATCTGAATCTGAGTATGGGCATCCAGAGAAGAGATAGCTTCGTCAAAAAGAATGATCTCTGGCTGGCAGGCTACAGCCCGGGCAATGCATACACGCTGCAACTGTCCGCCGGACAGCTCATGGGGATACCGGTTTGCATAGGAGGAATTCAGCCCAACAAGCTCTAACAGGCGTTGATCTCTTCCAAACGGTTCAGGCGGATCTTTTGATTTCGTTCTCTTGCAGCCAGTCCTTCTGCAATGATCTCTTTTACACGGAAACGGGGATTGGCAGAAGTGGTGTAATCCTGGAAAACAACACTTAAGCGTTTTTGAAGGTTTTTCCGGCCATTTCTGGAGGCATAAACAGATACATCCTGGATCTTTACTTCTCCGGTGTCAGGCTTTAAAAGACCACAGATCACACGGCCAAGGGTAGATTTCCCACTTCCGGATTCTCCCAGTATTCCCAGACAGGTTCCCTGTGAGACTTTTAAGGACACATCAAACAACACCTGGTTTCTGGCAGTTCCGAAAATCTTTCCTGGCGTTCACTTCGGAAGCTGACGCATACATTATTTACTTCAAGCATGGGATATCTCCTTTCCATGTAAGATGTCACGGTAGTGGCACATAACAGCAGAACGCTTTTCTATCAGCAGGCGGGTGTAGGGATCGTTTGCATGATTTCGGATATGCTCAAAGTCTCCGCTGTCTACGATCTGTCCGCTGTTCATAACAAGGATGCGGTCTGCTACTTTGGAGATGGCTCCCAGGTCATGGGTGATGAAAAGCATGGCAGTATTTTTATTCTTTTTAATGCGGACAAACTCTTCCAGGATCTCGTATTGAGTGACGGCATCAATGGCAGTTGTTGGTTCATCAGCAATGAGAAGTTCCGGCTGCAATGCCATGGCAATACCGATCATAATACGCTGGAGCATACCGCCGGAGAGCTGATGAGGATATTTTTCCAGAACTTCTTCTCCATTTAAGATCTGCATCTGGTCCAGGATCTTAAGGCAACAGGTACGTATTTCCTGTGCATTCCATGCAGTATGTGCGGCGAAGGTTTCAGCCATCTGATTTCCAATGCGGTATAAAGGATCAAAACAGGTCATAGGGTTTTGAAGTACCATGGTGATCCGGCTTCCACGGAGCCTGCGAAGTTCTTCTTTTGACTCTTTTAAAAGATCATGGCCATCAAAAACAGCGCTTCCGGAAACCTGGAAATTTTTATCTAACAGACCCAGGATGGATTTTACAGTCATGCTTTTTCCGCTTCCGGACTCCCCAAGGATCCCCAGGCATTCTCCTGGGTGGACTTCAAAGCTCACATCTTCTACCAGCTTTTTGGAGGCTTTACGATATGTCAGAGTTACATTCAGGTTTTCAACTTTTAAAACGGCAGACATTACAGCACCTCCTTTGGGTCTAACACATCACGGATGGCATCACCCATTAAGTTAAAGGCAGAAACCAGAATAACGATGGCAATACCGGGAACCAGCATTTGGGCCGGATTACTGGTCAGGACATTTTTTGCTTCGCTTAACATAGCACCCCATTCAGGAGTAGGAGCCTGTACACCAAGTCCCAGGAAGGACAAAGTGGAAATATTGATAATGGCCCAGCCTACATCCAGAGAAGACAGGACAGCCAGATCAGCTGCAATAGATGGAACCAGGTGTCTGAAGAGGATAAAACGTTCCGGAGTTCCTACACAGCGGGAAAACTGGACAAAGTTCCGGTCACGGTACTGCATAACGCCCGTTCGGATCATACGGGCATACCAGGCCCATTTGATAAATACATTTGCCAGGATCACGTTCTGTACGTTAATGCCCAGCAGCGCAACTACAGCAAAAACCATGATCTGACTGGGGAAAGACAGCATTACATCCACTATACGCATGATCAGTTCTTCCGTAATGCCACGAAAATACCCGGCTAAAAGGCCCATCAGGCGCCGAGACCGATGGTGCCTAACATGGTCAGCACAGCCAGGCCAAGAGTGGGACGGATTCCGTAGATCATGCGGGAGAGAATACAGCGCCCAAGATTATCTGTGCCAAGGGGATATTCTTTGCTGAAATGGGCAAATTTGTTAAGAATATTGGTGGCATAGGGATCATGTGGAGCAATAAATGGGGCAAAAAGGCCCATGAATGCCACGATCAGTACAATGGTTATTGTACCAACGGCAGTTTTATTATGAAGAAACCGGTGTAACATTAGTTGCTCTCCTTTCGCATACGGGGGTCAGACACGGTCTGCAGGATGTCAAACAGCAGATTGAACATAACAAACAGGACACCGATGAGCAGAACGTAAGTCTGGATCACGGGATAATCCCGGTTGAAAATGGAACTGATGCACAAGGTTCCCAGTCCCGGCCATGCAAATACATTTTCCACTACAATGGTTCCTGAGATCAGCTGTGGGATACTCATGCCAATGGCAACAATACAGGTATGCATGGAGTTTTTCAGGATATGTTTTACCAGAATGGATCTCTGCGGGAGACCGCGTACATTGGCATAAAGTACATAATCCTGTTTCATATTTTCAAGCATATTGTTGCGGATCAGGCGGATATAGGTGGAAATATAGCTTAAGGATACAGTAAAAGCCGGCAGGATCAGATGCCTGATGGTACCGTTTCCGCTGGTAGGCAAAAGGTCCAGTTTAATGGAGATCAGCCACATCAACAGAAGTCCGACCCAGTAAGGGGGCATGGCAGTGGTCATAAATACAAGGCTCCGCATGATCCGGTCAAACCAGCCATCTTTATATACAGCACAAAGAAAGCCGATAGGGAGACTTAAAAGGATCACCATAATAAGGGAAGCACCTGCAAGCTGTAAAGTAGCAGGCATACAGCGCAGCAGTTCTCCGGCAACAGTACGGCTTGGGTTTACATAACTGATGCCAAAATCACCGTGAAGACAGTCCAATACCCAGGTAAAGTAACGGACCAGATAAGGCTTGTCCAGCCCAAGCTGGGAACGGACCTCAGCAATGGCATCTTCCGTGATGATAGGTACCTGGCGTACACGTAAAGCTACTTCAGCCGGATCAGAAGGGATCAGGTTGATAAAAACGAAGCATACAAAGGAAATGATGAGAAGGAGCGGTATGGCAGAAAGGATCCGCTTGATAATATAGGGTTTCAAAATAATACCTCCCGTTGAAAAAATAAATGTAATAAAAGGATCCGACTGGAACAAAGCCGCCTCAGAGGAGACGGCTTTATACACAAGATTAGGTTTGTTTTGCCAGATTTAGAAAGAGAAATCCTGGAATGGAACCTCGTACTGAGTCTGGGTAAAGTGGAAGCCTTTCATATCAGAGCGGTAGATTGCCTTATTGCACTCATAGGTCAGTGGAATATAAACGGCATCTTCGTGGAGATGGGTCAGAACATAGGTATAAAGTTCCTGGCGTCTGTTTTCATCTGTGGTGATCAGGATCTCGGTAATGGCATCATCGATTTCTGCTTTATCATCCAGACCAAGCTGCGCTGCATAGTCACCATATACAGGAGCGCGCATGGCAGCAAGAGAGGACTGTGGATCGTATGGTGTACCCCAGCAGATATTGAATACCATATCAAAATTACCTGCTTTCATATTATCACGGTAGGACTGCTCCTCTTCCCCGTGGATGTTTAAAGAAACACCGATGGACTGGTATTCGCTCTGAAGATACTCTGCAATGGATTTTTCAGTCACGCTGTCACTATTATAGAGAAGATCAATATTTAACGGCTGTCCATCCTTTTCACGGACATTGCCGGAACCCATTTTCCAGCCTGCTTCATCCAAAATCTGTCCTGCCAGTTCCAGGTCGTAAACATATGGTTCTAGTTCAATATCACAATATGGAACAGTGGATGCAAACAGAGTGTCTGCCGGTTTTTCCAGTCCGTAAAAAATACCGTCAGAGATATTCTGCTTATTAGTTGCATGCTGGAGCGCAATACGTACATCCTTCTCTGAAAGAATGTCAGAGGAAGTATTCAGAACAATCTGTCTGGTAGAGGTTGGATCAGAAAGTTCCACGGTAAACTGATCGCTGTCCAGATACTGATTAATGGCATCTGCGTCGATCATATTTTTTCCGAAGATCATATCAATCTCACCTTTTTCCAGAGCCAGGATACGGGTCTGATTATCCGGGATGACTTTCACGGTGATGGTTTTGATGGCAGCTGTTCGCCCCAGTAGTTCGGATTTGCCTTGAATACAGCATACTCATCGGTAACAAATTCATCCAGCACATAGGGACCGGTACCAATATAAGCTTCTACCCATCTTTGGTGCTGCCGTTTTTCATGGCTTTCGGGGAGATCATGGCAAATGGTCTTGTTACACCAAGCTCTGTTAAAAGGGGATAATATGGTTCGGATAATTCAATCACAAAAGTGTTTTCATCGGGAGCATCTACACCTACCAACAGATGCATCATTTCCAGCCAGGTATGGCGGTCTTTATTTTCCAGGATTGCGTCAAAGTTTGCTTTGATGGCATATGCGTCACACTTTTCGCCATCAGAAAATGTTACGCCTGGACGAATGTGGAATGTATATACTTTACCGTCATCACTGACATCCCAGCTTTCTGCCAGACAGCCTTCAAAACCGTCAGAGGTAATATTGACCAGGCCCTCATATAACATTTCCTGGGCGTACATTTCGCCGGCATATAAATGTGGGTTTAAATCGCGGATATCGCGGTAGTTTACGAAGATCAGGTCTTCCTTTGTACCTTCAGCTGTGGTGGTAGTTTCTGAAGGATTGGACTCTGCAGCAGAAGATGCAGAGTCAGAAGCGGATGAACCGCAGCCGCTTAATAAGGCGGTGCCTAAGAGACCTGCCAGAAGCATTGTGCCCCATCTTTTTTTCATGATAAGTTTCCTCCTGTTGTAAAAAGAACATAATGTTGTTTATTCATTCGCCTGAGGCGAACGGTAGAAAGTATAACATGGGTTAGGCAAAACTTACTACTAATGAAATTGGAGGGGCTTAGTTATTCCAAAATGTTATAACCGGGCGAAAAAACTTATAAAATTTCCTTAAAATGACAGATAAACCATTCAGCAGCTTTACTTAATTTTGCATGATCCGGCAGATGTAGCCGATGAGGAGAAAAGGCTCACAATTATTGATCCTAAGCTGGCGAACATTATATTGGCGGTACTGGTCATAGAGAAAATTAATGCCGAGGCTGCATATATCTGTGTTCAGTAACAGATTGACAGTCAGATGATCACTGTTGGTATAGACTGCATAGTGGAGCTGCTCTGTGCTGATCGCCCCAAGGCTCACATGGTTCAAATGGTGCTCTACAGAGAAAAAATCCCTTACACCCCGTACAAAGGAAAGAGAAGAAAGGTCCTGAAAGTCAATACTTTCATCATGATAGCGGGGATGCTTTGGACCAACGTAAACACAGGCTTCTTTGCTGTCAAGAGGAACGAATTTCAGCTTTTTGTGGGACAGGATATGCTGGAACTGGTGGAGCTGTTTCTGTGCAATATAAACGATGCCAATTTCAGAAAGTCCCTGGGCTACCCGGTTGCTGATCTCTTCCACCGTGCCTTCTAAATGTTCTACAATGTAGGAATTTCCCATTTCTTTATAAAAATCAGTCAACAGACGGGAGATCATATTGCTGGGATAAGTGGCCAGACTGAATTTTTTTCCCTGGTTGTGATCGGTCAGTGAGTTGATCAGGCTTATATTGTGCAGGATATTCTGGGCATATTCACGGACCGTTTCACCATAGGGGGTAATGTGGATCCCCCGGCTGCTGCGCTCAAAAAGAGGCCGTCCCAGTTCTTTTTCCAGGGAACTGATCACTTTACTCACATTGGGCTGTGTGGTATAAAGGCACTCTGCAGCCTGGTTAAAGCTGCCTTTTTCACATGTGATCATAAAATATTCCAGCTGACGTAATTCCATAAGATCCTCCTGAAGTACAATAAACAGTAAGTTAATGCTAACTACTATAACAGAAAAAAAGACAGTATACAACAAGGCTGATAAAGCAACAGCCGAAAGAAGCACTTATTGAGAAAAAATGCCGGTTATTCCAAAGGGGAATATCAATGTATCCGGCGCCATAAAGTGGTGTGTTTTGATAAACAACTTGACAATTTTTACCAATAAATGTTATTCTGAATACGAACAGGGAGCTTGTGAAGCAGGCTGAGAGGAAGTAATCGAACTTCGACCTATTGTACCTGATGTGGGTAATGCCAACGTAGGGAAATAATGTGTCGCATATTATATTTGCGTATCGTGCGTATATTTTGCGGTCCGTTCCTTATGTGGGCGGACCGTTTTTTTTGTTTCTGCGCAAATCCAGATGATCCACATATGCGCTAGAGATCTGTGCAGCAAATGTGGAAAACGTTCCGTCCAGGTACCCCTTCTGTGGAAAAATATTATTATGTGAAGGAGAAAGAAAATGGACTACACAACACAGATGGATGCTGCCAGAAAAGGAATTATTACAAAGGAGCTTCAGGCAGTAGCAGAAAAAGAGCAGATGGATACAGCCCGGTTAATGCAGCTGGTGGCAGAGGGAAAAGTAGCAATTCCTGCAAACAAAAACCACAAATGCCTGGATCCAAACGGTATCGGCTCCATGTTAAAGACCAAGATCAATGTAAACCTGGGAACTTCCAGAGACTGCAAAGACCTGGATATGGAGCTTCAGAAAGTAAATGACGCAGTAAAAATGGGCGCAGAGTCCATTATGGACTTAAGCTCCTGGGGAGATACCCAGAAATTCAGAAGAAAACTGACTGCTGAATGCCCGGCTATCATTGGTACTGTACCGATCTATGACGCAGTGGTATACTATCATAAGGCACTGAAAGATATCACCACCGAAGAGTGGTTAAAGATCGTGGAAATGCATGCACAGGACGGTGTGGATTTTATGACCATCCACATTGGTATCAACCGTGCAACTGCCCAGCGTTTCAAGAAAAATAAACGCCTTATGAACATTGTATCCAGAGGCGGTTCCATTATCTTTGCATGGATGGAGATGACCGGAAAGGAAAATCCATACTATGAGCATTTTGATGAGATCCTGGATATCTGCCAGAAATACGATGTGACCATCAGTTTAGGTGACGCCTGCCGTCCGGGATGCTTAGAAGATGCCACCGATGTTTCCCAGATCGAAGAGCTGGTAACATTAGGAGAGCTGACAAGAAGAGCCTGGGAGAAAAATGTACAGGTGATCGTAGAAGGACCGGGCCATATGCCTCTTAACCAGATCGCAGCCAATATGCAGATCCAGCAGAGCATCTGCAAAGGCGCTCCTTTCTATGTATTAGGACCTTTGGTTACAGACATTGCACCTGGATATGACCATATTACAGCAGCTATTGGAGGTGCCATCGCAGCAACCTACGGCGCAGCTTTTTATGCTATGTAACACCGGCTGAACATTTACGCCTGCCGGATCTGAATGACGTAAAAGAAGGCATCATCGCTTCCAAGATCGCAGCCCATGCAGCAGATATTGCAAAAGGTGTTAAGGGCGCTTCCGAGTGGGACCGCCAGATGGGAATGGCAAGAAAGAAACTGGACTGGGAAAAGACCTTTGAGCTTTCCATTGATCCGGAAAAGGCGAGAAACTACAGAGCATCTGCGAAGCCGGAAAAAGAAGATACCTGCTCTATGTGCGGCAACTTCTGTGCTGTAAAAAATATGAACCGCATTTTAGACGGCGAGATCGTAAGTATTTTTGATGAATGAAATGAGCCCAAAAGAAAAACAAGCGGCTGCGAAGCAGACATTTGTTTTTCTTGGGCCATTAACGAACAAACAGTCTGCGATAGCAGACAGTAGAGCGCGTTAGCGCGGGTTTGTGAGTGGATGATGGATATGAGAAAAGGAGAGAACCATGAAATTTGACAAAAGCCAGTTGTTGATCTATGCAGTAACCGACCGGGCCTGGACCGGGAAAATGAGTCTTTATGAGCAGACAGAAGCAGCCTTAAAAGGCGGCGCCACCATGGTGCAGCTTCGTGAAAAAGGACTGCGGGATGACAACGTGGAAGAATATCTGGAAGAGGCGAAGAAAATGCGCGCTCTCACAGAAAAATACAATGTTCCTCTCCTGATCGATGACAATATAAAACTGGCAAAAGCCTGTGGTGCAGACGGTGTCCATGTAGGCCAGAATGACATGGATGCCGGTCTTGCAAGACAACTTCTTGGACCGGATAAGATCCTGGGAGTCACAGCCAAAACGGTAGAACAGGCATTAAAAGCCCAGTCACAGGGGGCTGACTATTTGGGCAGCGGTGCCGTATTTGGCACATCAACCAAAAAAGATGCCCGCCCTATGACGATGGAACAGCTGCAGGCAATCTGCGCATCTGTAAAGATCCCGGTAGTAGCCATTGGCGGTATCTGCCTGGATAATATTGAAAAACTGCAGGGAAGCGGTGCAGCAGGAGCTGCCATTGTATCCGGTATTTTTGCAGCAGAAGATATTGAAGGGACTACCCGAGCCTTCGTCAAAAAATGGAACGTATTATTTAGACGATGCCAAGTGGTTACAACTGGGATGTCCGTCATAAAAAGACATGATATTTCAAAAAATGAGAAAAAATTCTTGATAACAAAGGGGACTGCCATAAGCGGTCCCTTTTCTATTTGTCCTGTTTTTAACAAATTCAGAAAAATCCTTTATTTAAGCCAATTCTGCGTTATTCTCACCAAACTATAACAATAAACTGATAACAACTTTTTTTAATGGAAATTTTTCCAATAACCTGCACGATTTCTTGTTGAAAAATTTTATCAAAATAAAACTGCCCCTCATAATTGACGAAAAAATTTCAGTTAGTGTATACTAATGCGGCATGCGAGTTAGTATGCATTAACTCACATGTTCAGTAATCTACAAAAGAGGAGTTTTGTACTTATGAGAAAAACAGGAAGAACAAAAGCACTGTTAGCCATGTTTCTTGCAGCTGCATCCTTGCAGGCAGGAACTGCTTTTGGTGCACAGGCAGCAATCGGGTCACAGCTGCAGGCGGGAACCTGGGTAAAAGAAGATGCAGGCTGGAAATATAGAAAGCCTTCAGGAGAAATGGCAACCGGATGGGTCCATACTGCAAGCGGCTGGTATTATCTGCAGCCTGAGACAGGTATTATGGCAACCGGCATGCTCCGTATTAATGACCGTACTTATTATTTTAATCAGACACCAGATGCTGTAGAAGGCAAAATGGTTACCGGATGGTACCAGGATGCAGCTGGCAAATGGTATTTCTTCAGCACTACTGCAGACAGCACTGAAGGTGCAGCAGTAACCGGATGGCAGTGGGTCGATGGCCGCAGCTATTATTTTGAGCTGGCAGCAGGAGAGAACACTGGAAAAATGTTTGCAAATGATGTAACACCAGATGGCTACAAAGTCAATGCAGACGGACAGTGGGTAGATGAAAATGGAAACATTCAGGTAGTGCCTGGAAAAGGATTTTCAAGTAATCCTGGAAAAGATACCAATTCTAAGACTACTGTAAGAGGCGGAGGTGGCGGTGGAAGCAGCCACAGCAGCTCCGGCAGTACAGATAACGGAAATAATAATGCCAATAACGGCAATACAAATAATGGAAACACCAACAACGGAAACACCAACAACGGAAACACCAACAACGGAAACACCAACAACGGAAACACTAACAATGGAAATACCAACGACAGTAATTCCAGCAACGACAATACAAACAATGGCAACAATTCCAACAATGGAAATAACCAGCCAGACCAGAATAAAGCAGTTTTTGTAAAGCAGGATCAGACAAAACTGACAGAGTTAAATTCCCTTGGCTGGTGGATCACGGTAGCATTTGAAGATGGCTATAATGCAGGCAATACAAAGGTCTATGCAGATGGCGTAGATGTAACTGCAGCTCTTTCAAATGTAACTGATGATGGAAGTATATGCAAACTGGCTGTTACAAAGGCACCGGCTGTTCTTACTGTAAGCAGCAATGATGACGGGGCACAGGTACAGACCGTTTCCTTAGATGATACTGCAGCAGATGGTATTATCTACACAGGAGACAGCTATCTTCCTGAAAAGATCATGACACACGGACCGGTATCCATCTGGGATTACTATCTGACCAACTATGCAGATGATGGTTCTGTAAGATATTCACCATCTAAGACAACATTCGCTCTTGGAGAAAAGCCGGTGGCTCATCCTGCTTATTCACCGGATGCAGAATTAAGCGAAGATGGAAAAGCAACTGTAACCATTATGTTCAATTACAATACCGACGATGAGAAAGAGTGGTTTGACGGAATTAACCGCCTTCAGCTGGTAGAGTACAATGAAAATAAGAACACCATCAACAGTGATCTTGTATTTGACCGTGCAAAAGATGTAGCTCATGGAAGTGGCCGCGTAGGCGAACTGACCATTAAGAGCGGACAGGGCAATTTCACAAACAACGGAAGATATTATGTCCGCGTAGAGTCCAAGGCAGGTACATCTGCTCTTGTTCCGATCCATGTAGTAAATGCCCAGGCACCTGTTCTGAAATTACAGGAAACAGCCCAGTCTGGCGTAAACCTGCATTTCCAGGTTGAAAACATGGTATACGGAATTGAGACACCGATCAGCCGTGTGGTTCTGGAAGGACCAACTGAGACGGTAGAATTAAACGAGATTGATGACTGGTTCCTGTTCAGCCAGGATCTGTTTGTCCTTTATAATGATAATGTAGATCATTTAAAATATAAGGGCAATTACAAGCTGACTGTATATGCAGACGGATTTAAGGCAACCTCTGTCAGCTTTAAAGTAACAAATGGTGAAAATGTTCCATCCAAGGATGAAATGGGAATTTCCCAGTATTCATTTGATGGCGTCTCCACAGCATCCACAGGTTCAGGCGGAGGCAGCAGCTCCGGCGAAAGCAGTTCCGGAAGCAGCGCTATTTCTGCAAATCTGGTATTTGATACCGACCTGCTGGTAAATGCAGAACTTCTGGAAGAAGCTGGAAGATCTACAGCTGAGTCTGAGGCAGTTGTAGACTGGTGGTACAACATTATCAAGGATGCAGTATTTGACAGAGCAGAAGGAAAATACTATGACTGGACCGATTATGTATCCAGCGTAGAAAATAAGAAATACGAAGACGATCAGATCCTTTCCTTTGAGGATTACAAGAGAACCGGTGTGACCTGGAGCAACAGTCCGGCAACTGCAAAGGAAGTTCTGGAAGATGGTCTTTTAGGTGAGATCCAGAATAACGGTGATTTTGCCCGCCCGGCAGCTGGTGCATTCACAGTAGAGCAGAACAAGGAAGGCGAAAATGTTGTTCTGAAGCATGAAAATGCACAGTATCTGGCTGCTATCAAAAATGTTGTGATCAATGACAGCTGGACCGGACTTGCAAAAGACAAGTATACAGTAGATGTTGAAAAGGGAACTTTAACTCTGGATCAGAGCCTGTTCACACCGGGAGAAGAATACAAGATCGCAGTAGAAGCAGACGGATACCAGATGAATGCATTTAAGATTACTTATGATCAGCTTCTGGAAGAGGGACTGACTCTGACTGTGAAGTATCCAGATGGCAAGAATGAGTATGCATCTGATAAGAGAACCTTTGGCAAGATCCAGGGATACTATGCAGACGCAGAAGTAGATGTAACCGGTTCTGAAGGCGGTTTCTTAAAGTATCTGACCTCTGTAGTTTTAGATGAGGATGATACCCTTTATACAAAGGGCTATGAAGGAAGCGATGCAGCATATTATGAGATATCTGCTGACAAGAAGAGCCTGACTATCGGAAACATCAAACCTGGAACACATACACTGACTCTTCGCGCAAAGGGATATGTAGATGCGTTAACAGCACAGATCGTAGTTGCAGAAGGTGTTGACGAGCCTGAGGTTACTTTTGTTCCGGTTGTAAAGAGCCTGGAGTACAAGGAAGCTGGCTTCTTCATGTCTCCTGCCAACTATTACATTACTTTCGAGAATGATACAGATACTGATGCTAAGAAGGTGCTGGCAGATTATCTTGACGCAGTAAAATCTGTTACGGTTGGTGATGTGACTTATACAAAGGCATTACTTGGACTTGGATATAATAATAATGAGTTCGCAGCTTCTGTTGTAGACAGTGGTTACGGTAGCATTAATGACTGCCTGCGTATGACTGTTGATACTGGATTTACAGGTGATACAGTTGAAATTGTTGTTGAGGCAGAGGGATATGATACCATTACTCTTACTGCTGTAAAGAACAGCAATGGCAGATATGTTCTGAAAGATGGTTCCGAAATTGTTCCTCCTGCAGAAGATAAGGATGCTCCAAAGCTTACTGGACAGCTTAATATCCAGCGAGGAAATGAATGGACACTGAAAGGTAATGCAGAGTATCTGAAAGCAATTACTTCTGTTAAGTATGGAGAAGAAGAACTTGACACAACAGTAAATGACACAGAGATTACCATTGATACATCTGAATTACCGGTTGGTACACATAAACTCACAATTGAAGCAGATGGATACAAGAGCCAGGTAATTGAAGTAATTATTGAGTCTGATGGTAATGCCGGAGAAGATGAGGGCGTTGAGGGACTTACCTTTGAGAAAGCTCATGTGAAATATTGGTTTGATGATTATGATACATATCGCTTAACATTTACTGATGAGAAAATTAACGATGTCAGCAGAGATCTTTACTTAAAAGCTATCGATTATATTGAGGTTGGAGATGTAAAATATTCTTATGGTACTCCAGATATTAGCAAAAACTCAAATAAATTTAAGCAGGGTGGCACTAATACAGAAACCGGAGAGCAGGAATATATCGATTTTACAACTGATATTGCTGATTTTGGTACAGACGGTACTCCGGTTAAAGTCACTATTTACTCTACTGCTAAAGCAGACTATGATCCATATGTATTCTATCTGAAAGCAGGCAAATTAGTTGCAGCACCTGGTGAAGATAATTCTGGAGATAATGGAAACGATGAAAGTGATAAGGATATCACTTTTGAAGAAGTTTCAGTAGATAGTTTCCTGGCGAAGTATGAAGCATATCGTTTACTCCTTAAAGTAGACACCATAAACGATATTTCAAGAGATACCTATCTTGGTGCTATAGATTATATAATGGTAGGACAGCATCAGTATGAAAGCTGTAGTTATGGTTCTATATCAGATCAGCAGTTTAAAGTAGGTACAACACCTGAAAGTGATGGTATGGGAAAAGGAAAAGATTACATTGATTTTGCTAAGGATGGTTTCGATGCTTACGAAACAGGTGATCTGATCAAAGTTACTATTTACAGTAAGAAGAGCGAATATGGTTCTTATGTATTCTATGTAAGAGATGGCGAACTGGTAGACCCAACCGAAGCAGAGGAAGAACTTTTAGATGAGCAGGAAATGAAAGAAGAGGCTCAGGAAGAAGTAACTGTTCCTGAAACAAAGGATGAAACAGTTGTTCCGGAAGTTCCGGCTGATAAGGATGCAGAAGAAGTTCCGGCAGAAGATGAAGTAACCGAACCTTCTGAGGAAGATAAGGAAGATACTGCAGAAGAGCCGGCAGAGGATAAGCCAGAGGAAGATGCATCTGAGGATAAGGACTCCGAAGATAAGGATACAGAGGAAACTCCAGCTGAAGAAGATAAAGAAGATGCTTCCGAGGACAATAACTCCGAAGACTCCAATGAAGATGTTTCCGAAGACAATGCAGCTGACGATGTTGCCGAAGATACAGAAGCAACCGAAACAGAAGGAGAAATCTAATTGAAAAAATGGTGTCTGGTGATCTTGGCACTGATGTTATGCGGATGCAGTGCATCTACAAAAACAGCTGAAACAGAGGCGGTCAAAAATGACCGCCCTGTTTTGCGTACAGAGACAGGATCCGAAGAAAAGAACTTTACCGTATTTGCCATGGACACAGTGATGCAGTTCCAGATCTATGGCGGAAATGATGACGTAGAAGAAAAAGTCCGGGGGAAAATAGAAGAACTGGAAGATACACTTTCTGTGACAAAAGAAGGAAGTCCCATGTGGAATTTAAACGAGAAGAAGAATGAGAACTTTGCAGAGGAATTTGCAAATCTGATGCTTCAGTCACTAAAACTTTGCAAAGATACAGACGGTGCCTTAGACATTTCCGCCTATCCCATTGTAAAAGCCTGGGGCTTTACCACAGGTGAACATCGCATCCCCGATGAGGAAGAACGCAAAGCATTAGTCTCCCGCGTAGATTACCGCAAGATCCAGGTAAATGGTAATACTGTATCCATAGAACCGGATATGATGGTAGATTTGGGAAGTGTAGGAAAAGGCTATACAGCAGAGGTCCTGGCAAACCTGATGAAAGAAGAAGGTGTTACTTCTGCTCTTTTCAGTCTGGGAGGAAATATCCAGACAGTAGGTACAAAGTCGGACGGGTCTGACTGGTTCATCGGTATCCGGGCAGCAGAAGAGGACCGTTATCTGGGAGGTGTTTCTGTAACAGATAAGGCGGTGGTTACTTCCGGTGGCTACGAGCGTTATTTCACAGGTGATGACGGTCAGGTCTACTGGCACATTATGGATCCTAAAACCGGTGCTCCGGCTAAAAATGGGCTGGTATCTGTGACCATTATCAGTGACAGCGGTTTCCTCTGTGATGGTCTTTCCACTGCCCTTTTTGTCATGGGTCCGGAAAAAGCGGCTGAACACTGGCGCAGCCACCAGAATTACGAGGCAGTCTTAGAAGATGATAAAGCCAGATCTATATTACAGAAGGCCTGGAAAACACCTTCAAACCGGTAGATCTTGGCACAGAGCAGGAGATCCAGGTGATCCGCAGATAAAGACGGCTTGTAAAGACAAATGCAGCATGGTATCATGAGTGAAGATATGAATAAAAACACAGATTTTCAGGAAAAAGGCGGACATATTTTATGAACATCCAGATCTTCGGCACAAAAAAGTGCAATGATACAAAGAAAGCAGAACGCTTTTTCAAAGAGCGTGGCATCAAATACCAGTTCATTGACATGAAGGAAAAAGGCATGTCAAAAGGCGAGTTTAACTCCGTTGCCAGGCAAACGGAGGCCTGGAAAATATGATCAACTGGGATGGGAAAGACAAAGATATTTTGTCCCTGATCAAATATATCGCAGAGGAAGATAAGCTGCAAAAAGTCCTGGAAAATCCCCAGGTGATCAAAACACCGGTGGTCAGAAACGGAAAGCAGTCTACCTTAGGCTATCAGCCGGATGTGTGGAAAAAATGGGAATAGATAGGTAATAGATAAAAATAGCAGAAAAATGCGTATAAATAAAAAAGCAGGTCGCAGATATCACATTTTATGGAAATATCCGCGACCTGTTTTATATTTGCTGTGAGAACCAATAATAGGAATAGATCTTACGCGTTCTTCTGTGCGCAGAACTGATCCATTACTTCCACCAGATTTCTGTGGTCTTCCAGATGAGGCAGACCGGAGATCATGCAACACCGCGGAACTCATCATTTACAATAATTGGAAATCCACCGCCGCAGAATGCATAGTGGGACTCGTCCTGCTGCCAGTTTTCCTTTACACCGTTTAATTCCCGCTCAACAGCTGCACGCAGAGAAGAAGTATGGCAGCGCTCAACCGTGTGCTGCTTGCGGTTCATCCACTGGTTATTGCTTTCGTCTGTTCCCGGAAGGAAGGACTGATACAGGATAATATCATCAAAAACAATACGGATGGCGATTGGCTTTGGAGTGGTCAGACCACGCTCGCGAAGCATGGTTCCCAGTGTGTAAGCATCATTGTAATCAAAAGAAGAAAAGTGGATACGCTCTTCCTGGCTTTTGATCTCTTCTAACATTTTTAAATCGTACATAAGAATACCCTCTCTATACTCATATTTTTCCAGAATTATTATAGCCTTTAAATAGAAATGTGTATAGTAAAAAAATAAAGTCCCCAAAACTGTTTCTAAAACTAACCCTTAGTTAATATTTTCCCTGAAGGAACAGCTGTATAGTTCAGATATACAGAACAATAGGATCAGTTTCATAATTTGTAAGAAAGAGGGAAAATGGATGTTTGGATTGGAAATAGCCACATTGCTATTGGGAATTAGTTTTATTGCAGCAGGCATGATCCAGAGCAGAAAGACGGGGCAGAAAAAATGGCGTATTTTAATGATCATTGGGATCATCCCGGTTCTGGTCAGTGTATTTTTATTGGTCTGCACATTCTGGCTCTTATATGGGATCCAGGTCCAGGAGCCGGTTGCAGGTCCAACAGAAAACGGAAAGATCATTACGGAAAACACAGATGCAGAGCCAGAACCAGGTTCCGGTTCAGATTCCAACATCCCTGGCAGCGACTGGCGCACTTACAGGCTTATTCCGAAGACCTGCACCTGGATGATACAGGCGCTCTCATTTTCTGCCTTTCCCCATTAGATAATAGAAACGGCTATGCTGTATATGACAGCGCAAACGGTGCCAGAGTAGGAACTCTTTTATGGGGATCAGAAAAAGAAGCGGACTGGCAGGCTAAAGCACAGATGGAAGACTTAGATCATGACGGGATAAAAGAAATCGGCATATCCATGGCAGATGGAGAAATCCTGTGGTACCATTACCGGGAAGGTTTGGAGGATACCTGGCCGGAGAATAAATGTGGTTGTTTTGAAAAAGTTGATTAAAAAATTAACAAAAGAAAAGCCTGTAATTATGGGAAAAACTGTAAAAACTTAAGATTATAAACATTGACATTTCCATACAGAGTGATAAAATCCCATCTTTGACAGTTGTTTAGTCAAATAAGTGCCGCAACCCTTGTAAATACAAGGACTGTGGCACTTTGAGCTACATACACGAAATATAGTAATATTTTATCTTCGTTTACTTTTTTTCTGAA